>Ga0207060_10067_pt1 | contig 39002 bp, 35 predicted proteins | sample Alteio_BWMinCont_30_FD_153270 | JGI IMG/M metagenome (GOLD analysis project Ga0207060, IMG submission 153270) | Enriched cells from forest soil in Barre Woods Harvard Forest LTER site, Petersham, Massachusetts, United States -... | ecosystem: Environmental > Terrestrial > Soil > Temperate forest >...
GCGCTAAGAAGGCAGAACTGACGAAGTTGGGCGCGGACTATGTGATCGCGACTGAGGAAGAGGACCTCGTCGCGCGGGTCGGGGAAATTACCGACGGCGCGGGTGCGCGGGTGATTTTCGATCCTGTGGCGGGGCCGTTTGTGGAGAAGCTGGCCGAAGCTGCGCAGCCGGGCGGCATCATCTTCCAGTACGGTGCCCTATCGATGCAGCCTACGCCACTTCCACTGTTTCCGGTGCTGACGAAAGGGCTTTGGATTCGCGGGTACACGCTGTTGGAGTTCACGCACAGTCCGGACCCGAAGAAGCTGGATACGGCGAAGAAGTACGTTTATGACCGGCTCGCCGATGGGCGGTTCGTTCCTAAGATTGCGAAGACGTTTCCGTTTGCGCAGACGGCGGAGGCGTATCGGTATCTGGAGTCGAATGCTCAGGTGGGGAAGATTGTGGTTACTGTGCCTTGAGTAGTTGCCTGGGCTGTTATCGTTGAGATTCTTCGTCGCGTTGCTCCTCAGAATGACGGCTCGTTTAGGTTCGCCCCCTTTTCGTGCCTCTGCATGGAAAAAACAGATCCTTCGCTACGCTCAGGATGACAATCTATTTTTTGGGTTTCGCGGCGATCAAGTTTTTGTAGAGGTCGATGGTCTGGTCGGCTATGGCAGTCCAGGAGAAGTGTTCTTCGACGCGCTTGCGGCCAGCTTGGCCGAATTGTTTTGCTTTTGCTCTGTCGGCGAGCAGGGTTGAGAGTTTCGCTGCTAAGTCCCGAGCGAACTTGTCCGGATTTGTCGGGAAGCTGGTTACTGGGTCCTGCTCGAAGGGGACGAGGTAGCCGGTGGTGCCGTCGACTACAACTTCAAGGATGCCTCCGGTGGCGCTGGCTACGACCGGGGCCTGGCAGGCCATGGCTTCGAGATTGATGATGCCGAAGGGCTCGTATACCGAGGGGCAGGCGAAGACGGCGCAGTTGCTGTAGAGCTGGATGGCATCTTCTTTCGTGACCATCTTGTCGATCCAGACGATGTTGGGGTTGTGGGCGCGGGCTTCTTCGACTTTGCTGCGCATCTCGGCGGCGATCTCGGGTGTGTCGGGCGCGCCGGCGCAGAGGACGACCTGCGTGTTGGGCGGCAGGTAGCGGATGGCGTCGACAAGATGGGTGACGCCTTTCTGGCGGGTAATGCGGCCTACGAAGAGGATGTAAGGCTGTGCGAGATTGACGCCGAAGCCGGGGAGCGCTGAGGTGTCGCTGGTCTTCTGGTATTGCGCGAGGTCGATGCCGTTGTAGATGACGTGGATGCGATCTGTCTGCACGTCGGGGTAGGCGCGGAGGATGTCGGCTTTCGTGCCTTTGGAGACAGCGATGATGGCATCGGCGTCGAGGATGGCGGTGCGTTCCATCCATGAGCTCATGGCATAGCCACTGCCGAGCTGCTCGGCTTTCCAGGCGCGGAGGGGTTCGAGGCTGTGCGTGGTGAGGACGAAGGGGATGCTGTGCAGCTTCTTGGCGAGGAAGCCGGCCATCGAGACGTACCAGGTGTGTGTGTGGATGACGTCGACGGCGCCGAGCGCTTTGACCTGCGCTAGGTTGAGGCTCATGGCTTCGAGGGCAGTCGAGAATTTTTGCGGCTCGCCTTGCGAGAGCTTGTCCCAGGGCTGCGCGCCGCGAACGTGTAGGTTGGCGCTGTCGGAATTCTGGTCGCCCCAGCAGTGGACTTCGACTTCGATTTTCTTGGCGAGCTCGCGGCTGAGGTATTCGACGTGTACACCGGCGCCGCCGTAAACGTTCGGCGGGTATTCGCGGGTCATGAGGGCTGCTCGCACTTGGGTCCTCCGTGTTTGGACTGCCGGAGAATTCTAGCGCTGGTATGAGAGCGGGGCAAATTCCCGTTGGCTAATAGCAGTGCTTTCCCACCCTTTGCTTTCCACCCCAGCACGCGAACGGCGCCCGCTCTGGGGGCCCCCGTTTTGCAAAGGATGGGGCACCCATTTTCGTGCTTCTCCTTAGGAAAAGCAGATCCTTCCCCTTCGCTACACTCAGGGTCAGGATGACAGCGTATTTATTACTTGGCCAATTCGGCTTCGATGGCGCCGACTAAGGCGGGATCGTCGGGCTTGGTGTCGGGGGAGAAGCGGGCGGCGACTTGTCCGTTGCGGGTCACGATGAATTTTTCGAAGTTCCAGAGGATTTCCGGCTCAGAATTTGGCTGGATGCCGAACTTGATCAGCTTTTCGGTGAAGGGCTCGCCGGAGGGTTTGACCGATGCGGGTTGGGCTTCGATCAACGCGTTGTAGAGCGGGTGCTTGTCTTCGCCAACTACGGTGATCTTTTCGTAGAGTGGGAAGTCTACGTTGAAGTTGAGGCTGCAGAAGCTCTGGATTTCGTCGTTGGTGCCAGGTTCCTGTCCAGCGAAGTCGTTGGAGGGGAAGCCTGTGATGACGAAGCCACGGTCGCGGTATGCGCGGTAGAGATTTTCGAGGCCTTCGTATTGCGGCGTGAGTCCGCACTTGGAGGCAACGTTGACGACGAGCATGACTTTGCCCTGGAATTCGGCGAGGGTGGTTTCTTCTCCGGTGATGCGGCGGACTGGGATGCTCTGGATGCTCATGTGGGTTATTGTATTTCGTTTTGATGGATGTGATGCCAAGGAAGTGAGCTACGGGCCTTGCTTGCGCAAGGCTTCGCACGAACGTTGTTCGTGCGGGTCCTTCGACTGCGCGCCTTTGGCGCTCCGCTCAGGATGACGCCTTTAGTGTGAGTAGGTAGAAACGGAAAAGGGGAAGGAGCGTTGCTCCTTCCCCTTTCGCTTATACCCGTCCGGCGAGGACCGTGCCGTGCGTAGCGGCCGCCGGAGGCTGTTTTACGCCCGGCCGATGGCTACGTGGCTTTCTAGCGGGATGCCGGCTCGGCTGGTTACCTCGAAGGTGAGGGTGTTGCTGCGTTTGTCGGCGTCGATTTTTACTTCGTCGCCGTGCAGGATTTCGCCGTCGAGGATCTTCATCGCGAGCGGGTCCTGGATCAGCTTCTGCATTGCGCGCTTCAGCGGGCGGGCTCCGTAGGCGCGGTCGTAGCCTTGTGTGAAGAGCATGTGCCTGGCGGCGTCGGTCAGCGTGATCTCGATCTTGCGGTCGGCGAGCAGCTTTTTGAGATCGGCCAGTCGCAGGTCGATGATGTGCGTGAGCTGATCTTCGCCCAGCGGACGGAAGATGACGATGTCGTCAACACGGTTCAGGAACTCGGGACGGAAGCTTTGACGCAGCACTTCCATCACCTGCGCACGTGCTTTCTCGAAGCCGACTTCGTTCGAGATCAAGTCAGCATTCAGGGCCTGTGCGCCGAGGTTCGAGGTCATGATGATGACCGTGTTCTTGAAGTCGACGGTGCGGCCTTTCGAGTCGGTCAGGCGGCCGTCGTCGAGAACCTGCAGGAGCAAGTTGAAGACGTCGGGATGCGCCTTTTCGATCTCATCGAAGAGCACGACCGAGTAGGGGCGGCGACGGACGGCTTCGGTCAGCTGACCGCCTTCGTCAAAGCCGATGTAGCCCGGAGGCGCGCCGATCAGCCGTGCTACGGCGTGCCTCTCCATGTACTCGGACATGTCGATGCGGATCATGGCCTGCTCGTCGTCGAAGAGGAACTCGGCGAGTGCGCGGGCGGTTTCGGTTTTACCTACGCCTGTCGGTCCGAGGAAGATGAAGCTACCGATAGGACGCTTCGGGTCGCTTAAGCCAGCGCGTGAACGGCGGATGGCGTTAGCGACGATCGATAGCGCGTCATCCTGACCGACGACGCGCTCACGCAGACGGGCTTCCATCTGGACGAGCTTGCGGACTTCGCCTTCGAGCATCTTCGAAACGGGGATTCCAGTCCATTTCGAGACGATGCGGGCTACGTCTTCTTCGTCGACTTCTTCCTTGAGCATGCGCTGCGCGTTGGCGTTGCCGTCCTGCGCGGCGTTGAGCTGCTTCAGCTCGGCATCGAGCCGGGGCAGGTCGCCGTACTGGATTTGCGCGGCGCGCTCGAGGTTGCCGAGGCGGGTTTGCTCTTCGGCTTCGAAGCGCAGGGCTTCGACTTTCTTTTTCAGATCGGCGAGGCGGGTGATGGCTTCGCGCTCTTTCTGCCAGCGGGCGCGTAGGCCGGTGGCTTTTTCACGCAGTGCGGCCAGTTCGCGCTCTACTTCTTCGAGGCGCTTCTTCGAGTTCTCATCGGTCTCGCGCTTGATGGCCGCCTTCTCGATTTCGAGCGAAGTGGCCTGGCGTTCAAGCTGGTCGATTTCTGTCGGGACCGAACCGATCTGAATGGCCAGCGAGGCTGCGGCTTCGTCGACGAGATCGATGGCCTTATCGGGCAGGAAGCGGTCGGAGATGTAGCGATGCGACAACTCGGCTGCGGCGACGATGGCCGAGTCCTTGATGCGGACATTGTGATGCGCTTCGTAGCGCTCCTTCAGGCCGCGCAGAATCGCGATGGTGTCTTCGACGTTTGGTTCGCCGACAAACACGATCTGGAAACGGCGTTCGAGGGCCGCGTCCTTTTCGATGTACTTGCGGTACTCGTTCAGCGTGGTTGCGCCGATGGCACGCAGCTCGCCGCGCGCGAGGGCGGGCTTGAGCATGTTGGAGGCGTCGATGGCGCCCTCGGCTGCGCCTGCTCCGACGAGGGTGTGCAGCTCGTCGATGAAGAGAATGATCTGACCGTTCGCCTCTTCGATTTCTTTTATGACTGCTTTGAGGCGGTCTTCAAACTCACCACGATACTTCGCGCCTGCGAGCATCGAGCCGAGGTCGAGCGAGATGACGCGCTTGTTGCGCAGGATTTCTGGCACGTCGCCGGAGACTATGCGGCGGGCCAGGCCTTCGACGATGGCGGTCTTACCGACGCCGGGCTCGCCGATGAGGACTGGGTTATTTTTTGTACGTCGCGAGAGGACCTGGATGACGCGGCGAATCTCTTCATCGCGGCCAATGACGGGATCGAGCTTGCCGCGACGGGCAAGTTCGGTGAGGTCCTTGGCGTACTTTTCGAGGGCTTGGAATTTTGCTTCGGGGTTCTGGTCGGTGACGCGCTGCGAGCCGCGCACGGTGCTCAGGCTCTTGAGGATGGCGTCGTAAGTCGCGCCGAACGAGGCAAGCAACAGTTGCGCGCCTTCGTTTTTCTGCTGCGCGAGGGCGAGGAGCAGGTGTTCGGTCGAGACGTACTCGTCCTTAAAATTGTCGGCTTCCTTGAATGCCTGATCGAGGACCTTCTGCATGGCACTGGACATGCCGGGCTGCGCGCCTCCGGAAACTTTGGGCAGCTTGCCGAGGGCCTCGGTAGTTTTTGCGATGAGCTGGTCAGTTGCTACTCCGACCTTTTGCAGGACAGGAACAATGACGCCGTCTTTGTCTTCAAGCAAGGCGGCGAGCAGGTGCAGCGGCAACAGCTCAGGGTTGCCGTGCTCGGTCGCGAGGGTGCCCGCGCTTTGAATCGCTTCCTGCGATTTGACTGTGAATTTATCCCAGCGGATTGCCATATTAGGTCTCAGCTTTCAAGTCTTCTAGATGTAAGAAAGCGGAAGAAAGCCATTTTAGACTTCCTTCCGCGTAGTGCTTGTCATTCGGGGCATGCGCTGAACCTTACGTATCTGATTCAGTTCATATCGCTGAGATTCTTCGTCGCGCTGCTCCCAGAATGACGGTCCGGGTGGTTTAGATCGTGCTATCCCACCCTGACTCCGCCAGGATGGGGCACCCGTTGTTGCCGGCTATTAGGCGGCTGGCTTGGATTCGGACTTCGGCGCTTCGATCGGCTTGCTGCCGCCAACCGAGACCTTGATCTGCTTCGGCTTGGCTTCAGCGCGCTTTTCGAGCTCGATCTTCAGGACGCCGGCGTCGTAGCTGGCCTGCACGTTCTCCGTGTTGACCGTGTTCGGTACGGTGAAGGCGCGGTAGAAGCTGCCGTAGCGGCGCTCGATGCGGTGGAAGTTCTCTTCCTTTTCCTCTTTTTCGAACTTGCGCTCGCCGCGGACGGTCAGCGTGTTGTTTTCGACGCGGATGTCGAAGTCTTCCTGCTTCATGCCCGGGACTTCGAGCTTGAGGACGACTTTGTGTTCATCCTCGTAGATGTCCACCGGGGGAGCGAAGGCGGCAGTCGTCAGCGCGTCAGCGTCATTCTGTCCGCGGGTGTAGTCCTGGAAGAGCGAGTTCATGCGGTTTTGCAGAGCGAGTACGTCGCGGAATGGGTCCCAACGAGTGATAGCCATGGATTCCTCCAATTTTTCTGGTTCAGAGATATGAGGCCGAGGTTTTCGACCTTTCAAAGTATCTGATTTAGACTGTAGCATAAACGTTGCAGAAAATATGAGTGATTTATTATCACATAATAGAGTCTGCAATAAGCTACTAATTATCAATTACTTGCACGGGGGACGGGTGACTGTGCTGCCATGATTGCCCCATTCGTCGAAATAGATGACTCTTTTGATCCGGAAATGTACAGTGACGTATCGCCGCACAGGCACGAAGGAAAGAGATCCTATGACCCAGCAGGCTCCATTGCACTTCGTCTTCTATATCGCCGCGCCTCCGGACAAAGTCTGGGAAGGCTTTGTCTCTCCCGAATCGAACCGCGTCCTTTTTATGGGGGCGGAGCTTGAGGCTGATCTGAAGCCTGGCGGGGCGATGAACTGGGTTGGCCCGGGGGCTGATGGCCAGCTCATGATCTACGTTCGGTGTGAGGTGCTCCGGGTGGAGCCGCCTAAGGTATTGCAATACACCTTTGCCCTTGGCGCTTCGGACAAGAATTCGCGCGTTACGGTCGAATTGGAGCCGGAGACGGAGGCGACCAAGGTGTCCGTTACCCATGACCAGTGGGCGGAAGATGATGCCGGATACGTTCCCAGTGCGGATGGATGGCCGCGCATTCTTTCGCGGCTGAAAACGCTGATCGAAACAGGCAAAACATTTAAGCCGCACTGATGCGCACGCCTAGCTTCTGCCGCGGAAGCGGTTGATCAGGCGTCGGTCGCGTTTCGAGGGCCTGCCTTCGGGCAGGATTTCGAACTGCTGCAGGGCTTTTCGCTCTTCGGCGAACTTGCGGCGGGCTTCCTGGCTGGCTTCGGTTTCGCGGTAGAGGGTGTGGGCTACCGCTGCCGGACCGCGAACCTCACTTAGTTGCAGGACTTCTACCTGGAAGTCGCCTCCTCCGGTCTTGATCTGCAGCATGTCGCCGATGCGGACGTCGCGGGCGGGTTTGGCGAGCTGTCCGTTGGACTGGATGCGGCCAAGATCGCAGGCGCGGGAGGCGAGTGCGCGGGTTTTGAAAAAGCGGGTGGCCCAGAGCCACTTGTCCATTCTTACGGAGTTCATGGATTTATTTCTCTAGAATAACGAGGAATGTTAACGGCTGAGCAACTTGATCGCGTCTGTGTGGTGCTGGTGCGGGCGCGGAACCCGAATAATATCGGCGCGGTGGCGCGGGCGATGTATGGGTTTGGATTTGGCGATCTGCGGGTCGTGAGCGAGTATCCGGTTGCGCTGGAAGGGGCGCGGTCGGCGGTCGATGCTGCGGAGGTTCTGGCCTCGGCGCGGGAGTTTTCGGGCGTTGCTGAGGCTATTGCCGATTGCAGCCTAGTGATTGGGACTACGGCTGGTGGGAAGCGGGTACAGGAGCATCCGCTTTACTCACTGGCGGAGGGGGGCGGACTGGTGCGCGGGCATCTGGCCTCTGGCGAGGGGAGCCGCGTTGCGCTGCTCTTTGGATCGGAAAAGACGGGGCTAAGCCGCGAGGAGCTGAGCTACTGCAGCTGGACGATGACCATTCCCATGTTTGAGCGGGCGGGAGTGCGGAGGCCGTCGATGAATATAGGGCAGGCTGCGGCGGTTTGTCTCTATGAGCTGGTTCGGGGCGGGGATTTGTCTACTGGTCGAGCTTTGCCGGATGCGGTTGCAGCCGATCTGGATCGGCTGACGGGGTTGCTGGCTGAGGTGCTGGAGGAGAGCGAGTATGCTCGGCGGCATCCGGCGAGCCAGGATGGGGCGGCGCTTCGGAGGCTGGTGCGGAGGATGCAGCTCAACGAGGTGGATGCGACGATGTGGATGGGGATTCTGCGGCAGGCGCTTTGGAAGATTCGGGAGAGGTGATTTGAGTCGTGCTTTCCTGCTAAGAAATCGCAGGTCCCTTCGACGGCATTCCCTTCGGTCACTCCGCTCAGGATGACAACCTACTTGATACTGTAGGTGCCGCTTGGAGCTTGCCTTCTGCGGCGAGGCGCATCTGGTCGGTGGGTTCGGCTATGTAGGTTACGACTTGCGGGCAGCGGTGGCAGGCGGCTTTGCCTTCCTGCTGATACCAGCGGCAGGTGGCGCGGATGAGGCAGGCGGGAAGGCCATCGGTGACGGCGGGGAGGATCTGGACGATGCGGGTGACCAGGCCGCAGTCCTTGCCGTCGAAGTGGCAGCACTTTTTCTCCTGGCAGGGAGCGGCGAAGCGCAGCACCTGCGTGGGCTTGACCGGGCCGGCCATGGCGAGCACTTCGTCGTTTACGGGCAGGAATTCATTCAGGTAGGCGACTTCGGGTGCGTCGGATGTTCCCCCGATGACGCCGAGGACGCGGCTGCCTTCCATATGGGGCTGCGCGCTCGGGCAATAGAGATGTTCTACGCCCGCAACGGGTGCGGGCGTAGCCTGATCTTGCGGCATGCGTGTTCTCCACGCCGAGGCGATTCGACAGCCTCGACGAGACAACTTCTTCTAGTAGTGAACGTGCGCCTCTGGCGGGAGCTTGAATCCGCAGATGATGTATTTCGGCGCCAGATGCCCGGCGGCTGCCTCCGCACCGATGGCTGCGCTTGTCTGCACTGTGCCGGCAACATGGCCGATGTGCTCGGAAGCTGCAGTGGCGATGGTCTTGGCGGCTGCGGCCGCGCCTTCAAACTCCACGCCCGGGCCGTAGTAGATGATGCCGCAGATGATGCCGGGGTTGATATAGGCATAAGGGCCTTGGGTGCCTGCCGGTACTTTTACGTTGGCGACAGCTTTATGCACTGCGCCCGATAGCTGGCTGACAGAAATGGATTTTGGGTTTGCCATGGATAGCCTCTCCTTGTGGCGGAAGGGGACAGAGAGCGTCCCCAAGAGGGCCCGATCGACTTTCGGCTGGAAACTGTACCCCGGGTGAGGAAGACGGTCAAGAAAATAAACCGTAAATCAAGTGTCGATGCGGTTGTAGTACAAATTTCGCTGAGTCACGTTGATGTGATCGCCAGGAGGGAATGCAATGGCAGAAGGAAAGCAGCGCTGGAGCGTGGCCCCTTATTTCATTGTTGATGACGTTGTGGCGACAGCCAATTTTTATCGTGACAAGCTGGGCTTTCAGTATGAGCGTTTCTGGGGGGAGCCGCCCGCTTTCACGATGGTGTATCGCAGCGGAATCACGATCATGCTCAGTCAGTTTGAGAAGACCGGTCTGATGCGGCCGAACAGTGCTGCTGATCGGGAGGGCGAGGGCGTGTGGGATGCGTATGTGTGGGTGGATGACGCGGATGCGCTCTGTGCGGAGTTCAAGAGCAAGGGCGTGGAGATTGCGCGGGAGATCTGCGATCAGCCTTATAACTGCCGCGATTTTGAGGTTGTCGATTGTAATGGCTACAGATTGTGTTTCGGGAGTTAGTCAGGGGCAGGGGTCTTATTGCCGGAGAATGCAGGTTCGTTCAGTTTGCTGGATGGTGAGAGCGGCGGCTGTCCCTTGGGCGGTTTGTGCCTGCTGCCCAGTTTCCGCCCGAGATCGGGCAGGAATTCCTTTACCAATCCGAAGCCCGCATTGCTGGCCATGGTGATGCCAAAGCTTACGGCGCCATCTCCGGCGGAACTCTGACTGGGTGGCTGCCAGAGCCGGGACACAAACGCGCCCGCCGCTACGCCGCCTATCTGGGAAACAGAAATGTGCCGGCTACCGTCGTCATGGCGGGCGAGGATCCCGCTCTCGAGCGCGTACATGGAACGTGGCCAGAAGCCATGCTTTCCGGAGTTGAAGTAGCGGTTGTCTTCGTGCAGAGCGCTGGCAAGGCCGAATGTCACAGTACGCTGAATTGCATATTGACCTTCAATGTTTGCAAAGCGCTTGCCGTAACCGGATGCGCCTTGACCCCACTCCTCCGGCTTGTCGTTCCACTGGTCGATGCCCGCCGAGAATCCGACTTTGAAAAAGCCGATGGGGTTCACCATGGTCTTGAGATAAAGCCTGTTTCTCTCCGGCTGGGTCAAAGGCTGGAAATCAGCTGCCTTTTTCGCGCCGGCCATGTTGAGGTAGTTGAAGATAAGGTCGATGCCTTTATCTACGGCGGCTGAATGCTGGCTGGTGTTGTCGCTCTGGTCTTGCGCCGCCAGCAACGGAATCCAGGCGAGGAAGAGAATGACGAGCTTGCACGCAGATTTCATAGTCAGCGGCCATGCTTACGGGTTGGCGGAAACGGGAATGCCCCGCGCGACCGGGAACTTCCCCTGATTGAACTCTATACGAACAATCAGGCGCGCGCGGCGACCTGCGCGTCGATGATGGCTTCGGCGCGGCGGATGACTGCTTCGGGCAGGATTTCCAAGAGATGGCCTGTATCGCGGTAGAGGAGCGTGTCGAGCACCCAGGGGTAGCGCTTGAAGTGCTCGAACATTCCGTATTCGCGCTGCGAGGTGAGGAGAACAGGCTGGACGGGCACGGATGGCAGATTGGGAACGATGGTGGTGAGTTCCTGCGGGATGCTGCGCGCGTCGGTAAGGTCGGCGATGATGAAGCGGGCGAGATGTGCGAGGGTGCCGACGGTCTCGGTGATGTCGCGGCTGGATGGGCCTTCGAAGTCGAAAACGAGAGGCAGGTAGCCGTGGCTGCGAAGGGCCTCGCGGATGCCGTGCAGAACGGGAAGCCGGTCGGCGGTGAAGCGGCCGAGGATGAGGACGACCTTTGAGGTGATGGTGTCGATGCATTGGCGGATGCGGGCGTTGTTGAGGAGCAGGTAGAGGAACTGCGCGACTTCGAGATTATCGACGGCGATGGAGATTTCGTCGCCACGGGTGATGACGAGGTCGGACTCGACAGTGCCGGAAGAGCTGAGGTTCCAGGCGGAGACTCCGTAGACGCGGCAGGCGGTGAGGTTGGCTCCATCGAGTTTTGAATCGATGAGCCGCGCGAACTGGAGATTAGCGTTGGTGAGGTCGGCGCCGGAGAGATCGGCGTCGATGAAAGTGGCTCCCGTGAGATTGGCGCCGCTGAGGTTTGCGTCGCGAAGATTGACGCCAGTCAGGTTGGCCCAGAGGAATTTTGCGGCCCGCAGTTGCGTACCCTGCATGTTGGCCTGGAAAAGATTGACCTTGCTGAGTTCGGCACCGATGAGCTTTGCGTTTTCCAGATTGGATTCGACCATGTGCGCGCCGGTGAAGTCGGAGTAGGAGATTTCGGCGCCGCGGAGATCAACCTGGGTCATGTCGGCTCCGGCGAAGCTGGCTTCTACGATGCGCGCGCCGCGCAGATCGGCCCTGTAGAGGAAGGCGCCGCCGAATGCGGTGCGGTAGAGATCGGCGTGAGTGAGCTGGGTGTGGTTAAGGCGGGAATCGTTCAGGCTGCAGTGCTGAAGATCGGCGTTTGCAAGTTCGAGCCAGGCGAGGTTGGCAGAGGAGAGATCGGGGCGTACTTTGGGATTATTAGCGCGCCACTCATTCCATTCGGCTACTCCCTGTTGAAGCATGAAGAGATGTTTCGGGTTTGACATTTTGGCTTCATTCCGTGACTGCGCTCGGACGGTGGATTTATCGTATAGTGCACCAGATACCTCTGAGGTTTCTAAATTTGTCCGTTTTCGGGAGAGGCATGGCGAAATCGCGTAGGGATTTTTTGAAACGGGGGTCGCTTGGGCTGGCGGGTGCCGCTCTTGCGTGCAAGGAAAAACCGAAAGAGACTGCGGCTGTGTCATCACCAGCTCCGGGGGCGCCGGCGACGCCGGGGGCTCCTCCGGCATTTGCCACGGCACCGGCAGTGGGGCCGGAGATAACAGGCGCGACGTTCTCTGAAGCGCAGAAGCTGGTTCAGGTGGACATGACTCCGGCGGAAAAGGCCGAGGCTGCGCAGAGTTGGCGGCAGGCGATGGCTCCGCTGTACGAGCGGCGCGTGGGTCCGCGCAAGGTGGCGCTGGAGCCGGAGCTGGCTCCGTGGTCGCGTGTGGAGGCGGCGCAGTTTGGTCATGCGGGGCCGGATCGCGATCGGTTTATCCGGAGCAAAGGCGAGATGATGCCGCTGCCGGAAAAGGACGAGGACATTGCTTACGCGCCGGTGTCGCAGCTTTCGCGTTGGATCGAGAGCAAGAAGCTGACATCGACGCGGCTGACGCAGATTTATCTGGACCGGCTGCAGCAATTCGATCCAAAGCTGCGCTGTGTGATTACGCTGACGCGCGATCATGCTCTGGCTCAGGCGAAGAAGGCGGATGCGGAGATTGCGGCGGGTAAACATCGCGGGCCGCTGCATGGGATTCCGTGGGGCGCAAAGGATTTGCTGGATACGGCGGACATTGCGACCACGTATGGCGCTGAGCCATTTCGCAATCGCGTGCCGACAGAAGATGCTGCTGTCACGAAGAAGCTGAATGAAGCGGGCGCGGTGCTGGTAGCGAAGCTGAGTCTGGGTGCGATGGCGCTGAACGATGTGTGGTTTGGCGGGCAGACGGTAAATCCGTGGTTGCCGGAGGAAGGCGCTTCTGGATCGAGCGCTGGGCCGGGTGCGGCTACGGCGGCGGGACTGGTTGGCTTTGCGATTGGCAGCGAGACCGGCGGGAGCATTGTGAGCCCGAGCATGCGCTGCGGTGTGACGGGGCTGCGGCCTACCTATGGACGGGTTCCACGCACGGGCGCGATGACGCTATGCTGGTCGCTCGATAAGCTTGGTCCGATGGCTCGCAGCGTGGAAGATACGCTGATGGTGCTGAATGCGATTTCCGGGCCTGATCCGGGTGATGTGGCGAGTGTGCCGAGCAAGCTGGATTTCGATGCGAATGCCGATGTGAAGGGGGTGAAGGTTGGGTATTTCCCTAAGTGGATGCAGGAGGCTCCGGCGACGGATGTGGACCGTGCGGCCCTCGACATGGTGAAGACGCTGGGCATGAATGCTGTTGAGGTTTCGATTCCGGATTGGCCCTATGATTCGCTCCAATTGATTTTGTTTGCGGAGTCGGCGGCGGCGTTTGAAGAGCTGACGCTGAGCAGGCAGGTGTACACGCTGAAGATGCAGACGCCGGATGCATGGCCGAATACCTTTCGCCAGTCGCGCTTTCTTTCGGCGGTGGATTTTGTACAGGCGGATCGCTTCCGGCGGAAGGTGGCGCAGGAGATGGCGCGGGTGATGACTGAAGTAGACCTGCTGCTGGTGCCTTCGCTGCGCGACGAGATGCTGACGCTGACGAACTTTACCGGACATCCTTCGCTGACGCTGCGGGCTGGATTTGTCGAGGTATCGGAGGCGCGGAGCGACTGGGCTCCCGATCCGAAGAATCCGTTGCCGAAGTTTTCTCCGCCGCGGCGGGTGCCGCATGGGGTCACGCTGATCGGACGGTTGTTTGATGAAGGGACGCTGGGGCGGGTAGGGCTGGCCCTGGAAAAGGCGTTTCATGTGGCGGGCGAGCGACCGTCGGGTTTCTAGAACTTATCTCGCCAACATAGCTGACGAATAGACACGTAACCGATGCGCGGTGGGCGCCATTACCTCCGGCATTGGAAGATGCAGCGTTCCCGCGTTCCAGGAACCTTGCGCGGTTGAAAGAAGGCGGTTCAAGCTTATAAAGCTCAATTCTTTTCGCATAAAGGGCGCGACCATCTAAGATCGCTGGTGCTCTCAATTTCTCCATTCAGGACAGCACTTATGAATCATGCACGATGGATGGTTTTAGCAGCGACCGCTTTATTGGCTGCAAATGGTTCGTTGACTGCGGTGGGACAGTCGGCCGGTGCAGATCATCATGCGACGGTCTTGCATGCGGCGCGCATGCTGGATATCTCAGCGGGAAAGATCGTCTCGCCGGGCGAGGTTCTGATCCAGGACAATCGTATTGTTGCCGCGGGATCATCGGTAGACCGTCCGGTGAATGCTCAGGTGATCGATCTCGGTGATGCGACCCTGATGCCTGGCTTGATTGACGCGCACGTGCACTTGTTTCTGCATCCCGGCGCGGAGGATTTGCAGACCGTCCAAGAATCCGTTCCTCAGCGGACGATTTTGGCGACGCTGGCAGCGAAGGATGATCTCATGGCCGGCTTCACGGCAGAGCGCGATATGGGAACCGAAGGCGCAGGTTCAGCCGACTCCGCTGTGCGCGACGCTATCAATGAAGGGCTGATTCCGGGTCCGCGACTGCGCATCAGCGGGAATGCTATCTCTATTCTTGGTGGTCATGAGGACGCAAACGACTTCAATCCCGCGCAGCATGTGCTGTCGAACGCGACGTATGCCAATAACTCCGACGAGATTGTCGAAGTAATTCGCCAGCAGTTCAAAGAGGGATCGGACTTCGTGAAGGTGTATGAGACAGGTCCGGAGACGATCGACGACGGAGTTTTTTCGACACCCTACCAATACACTGAGGCCCAGTTGAAAGCCGCTGTCGAAGAGGCAGCGCGGGTCGGTAAGAAGGTTGCGGTGCATGCCATGGGCGAGCCGGGCACTTTATATGCGGCTCAGGCCGGCGTGGCGTCCATCGATCACGCGGGGCAGTTGAGCTCAGAGACGATGCGCATCATGCGCGAGAAGCAGATACCAGCAGTGCCGACGTTCACCATCTCCGAATACTTCGCCGATCATCGACCAGATCCCGGAGCGGCCAGGCTCGAACGCGCTATTTTTGACTATCACGCAGCAGAGTTCAAGAAGCAGATGGCCGCCGGTATTCCGTTCGCTGTCGGGTCGGATGTGGGGCCGTTTCCGCATGGCACGCAGGCGCGTGAGCTGGTGTTGATGGTAAAGTTCGGCATGCCCGCGGTGAAGGTGCTGCAGGCCGACCTGCTGAATGGCGCGAAGCTGCTCGGCTGGGACGGGCGGATCGGCGAGCTCAAGGCTGGCTATTACGCCGATGTGATTGCGGTGCCTGGCAATCCGCTCGAAGACATCAGCGTAACCCAGCGCGTCTCCTTCGTGATGAAGGGCGGCGTGATCTACAAGCGTCCCTGAGGCCTAGGGTGTTTCTGCAGCGGATTTGAGGGTTTGCTGTGCGCGCACAAAACCGTATGGCTCAACGTGCGCCGCTCCCTGATAGGGCCGCGAGAGATCGGCGATGGCGGCCAAGCTGAGGGCGATGAGCAGGGCCAGTCCTGAGACCTGGACTGCGTGCAGCTTGAGATTTTCCGCTCCGAAGAGGCATGCGTAGAGAATCGTAAGTATGCTGCCGAAGAGAAGGACGGCCCAGAGAATTCCGGGAAGATGCTGCAGGGCCTGCTCCTGGCGGATGCGGCGGTGCTCGGTCATGGAAGAGAGCTCGACGAACGCGTGATCGAGACCCACCTGCTGCGCACCATTCAGGACGGGTGTATGTGAGAGGACGGACCAGAGCTGACGTATGATTTCATGGCTCTTGGGCGAGAGTTCATTGCGACTCATGGCCGGCCACTCTTCGTTAAGAACGACTTCGACATATTGGCGGACGAGGAGCCGCACGTCATTGCCCGGCTGTGAGGGCAGCATGTCTGCAAGGCGCGACAGGTTGATGGCGGCGTTGGCTTCTCCATCGGCGTTCGAAATGGCATTGGAAAAACTGGTCCATGCGGCAAAGAGCATGAAGCTGATGATGACGCCGTAGGTCACGCCGAGAAAGTTGACCTGCCAGGCAAAGGCCTCGTTGTGCTTGCGCCGGTGATGCGAAGGCCAGCAGCGATCGAGCACGAAGAGGAACGCCAGCGACGTTGCGATGACCGAAATAACGACGAACGCGCTCTCCATGGCCTGAAGCAAGGCGGACCTCGAGAAAACTATCAAGCGGGATTTTACACGCGAGTTTGCCTGATCTTTGAAGCGCTTGCAATAAATCGATTGAATCGATAGAAGGGAAGCGTTGTTCTGGAGGGCCGATGGGTCGCGTTTTGCGGGCGTTTTGGGTGGTGCTGGCTGCTTCGGCGATGATGGCGCAGGCTGTGAATACAGCGCCTCCGCCGGTGCACCTTACTTCAGAGCAGGATCATCAGCGGACGATAGATCAGCTGCAGATTACGTCGCTGCGGCGGGGCGTGGACAACGATCCGAAATCGCAATATCCGGTGAACTATGACGAAGCCAAAGGCAACGCAGATGCGAAGCTGCCTGATCCGCTCGTCCTGAATAATGGAAAGCCCGTCACGACGGCAAAGATGTGGACGACGCAGAGGCGTCCTGAGATTGTGGAGTTCTTTGACCGCGAGATTTATGGTCGCGCTCCTGCGCACACGCCCAAGGTGACCTGGGAGGTGACGAGCACGAAGCAGGAGATGGTTGGCGATATTCCTGCGACGACGAAGGAGATTGTGGGGCATGTCGACAACTCTTCGTATCCACAGATCACGGTGAATATTCCGCTGACGCTGATGGTTCCGGCGAATGCGAAGGGGCCGGTTCCGGTGATCATCGAGTTCACCTTCGATCCGGAATTCATGGCGGCGCTGGCGAAGCGCGGCGTCAAGCTGCCGCCTCCGCCGCCGGGGCCTACGTGGCAGCAGCAGATTCTGGCGAAAGGGTGGGGCTATGCGGTGCTGATTCCGACGAAGTATCAGGCCGACAACGGCGAAGGGCTGACGCAGGGCATCATCGGCCTCGTGAATAGAGGCCAGCAGCGCAAGATGGATGACTGGGGCACGTTGCGCGCATGGGCGTGGGGTGCAAGCCGCGCGCTCGACTATTTCGAGAAGGACAAATCCGTGAATGCGAAGGAAGTGGGGATCTCGGGGCACTCGCGCTATGGCAAGGCCGCGCTGGTGACGATGGCTTACGATCAGCGTTTCGCGATTGGATACATCAGCTCTTCGGGTGCGGGCGGCGCGCAGCTGTATCGTCGCAACTTTGGTGAGAGGCTCGAGAATGTGGCAGCTACGAATGAGTATCACTGGATGGCAGGGAATTTTCTGAAGTATGCCGGGCCGTTGACGGCGAATGATCTCCCTGTCGATTCGCATGAGCTGATTGCTTTGTGTGCGCCACGGCCTGTGTTTATTGGGGCTGGCGCTACAGAGGGAGATGGATGGGCTGATGCAAAAGGAATGTTTCTGGCTGAGGTTGCGGCTGGGCCGGTGTACAAACTGCTGGGAAAGAAAGATCTGGGTACGGCGGAGATGCCTCCGATTGGTACGGCTTTGATTGATGGCGATCTGGGTTTTCGCCAGCACACCGGCGGGCATACACCATTGCCGAATTGGCCCACGTTTCTGGATTTTGCCGGGCATTACTTCAAAACGCCGCAGTAGCTTTATCATCCATTCACGATGCTTCATCTTGACGAAGAACAGGTTCGCGTTCTGCTGAGCTACGAGGAGTTGATCCCTGCGATGGAGCAGGCGCTCGTTCGGTTCTCTGCGGGGAAGATTCAGCAGCCTGTGCGCTCTCTGCTGATGGTTCCGGAGCATGACGGCATCTTCGGGATGATGCCTGCGGTTGATGGCGACGTGATCGGCATCAAGCTGGTGCTGGTTTATGAAAAGAATGCTGAGCTGGGATTGCCGACGCATCAGGCGGTGATTCAGCTCTTTTCGGCGAAGACGGGTGAACCGCTGGTGTCGATCGAGGGGCGGCTGATTACGGAGATGCGGACGGCTGCTGTGTCTGCGGTTGCGACGAAGTTGCTGTCGAACCCGGATGCTCGGGTGCTGGCTGTACTGGGGACGGGGGTGCAGGCGCGGGCGCATATTCGGGCGCTGCGGCTAGTGCGGAAGTTCGATGAGATTCGGGTTTGGGGGCGGACGCCGGAGCAGGCTCAGCGGGTGGCAGATGAGTTGGGTGTGCGTGCAGTTCCTGATTTAGAGAGCGCGGTTTGCGGGGCGGATGTGGTGGTGAGTGTGGCGCACGTGAATGACCCCCTTGTTCGTGGAGAATGGCTGGGTCCTGAGACTTACGTGAATGCGGTTGCTACTGTTGGGCCGGCGCGGCGTGAGCTGGACGATGCGGTGATGGATGCGGCAGTTGTGGTTGAGTCGCGTGAGGCGGCGATGCGCGAGTCGAGGGATATTTTGGAGTCGGGCGCGACGGTTTATGCCGAGTTGGGGGAGTTGTTGGCTGGTTCGGTTGCTTTGCCTTCCGGGCGAAGGGTTTATAAGGCGCTTGGTATTGGGGCTGAGGATGTGGCTGCTGCTCGGCTGGTGTTGGAGAAGGCTCGTCGCTGAAGGACGATGACCAGACCCCACCCTGACTTCGTCAGGATGGGGTACCCGTTTTCGTGCTTCGACCTGAGGGAGAACCGGCCTTGCTATGCAAGGCTTCGCTCAGGATGACATCGTTTAGGGCCGGGATCGTAGACTCATGCCGGCGCTGATCAGCTTTGATTAATTTCGGCTTGGCCGCGGTCGGCTTCGTACCAGCCGCGGTACCAGGCTGGGGAATGATCGCCTTGAGCGGGGAGGCCATCGACTCGGGCTTGAAAGCCTGCGGCGTAGTCCATGTCATCCTGCCTGGCGACTTGTTCGGGATCGATCGGTGGGTCGTCGCTCATGATGGCTCCTGTTCACCTATTTGATTTTTCATCCATCGTACGGCGAGGGCTACAGCGCTCGCCTTCCTTGTCGTTGGATGCCGATTCCAGTGAAAGAAAAAAGCCACCTTCGCAGGTGGCTTTTAAGTTATTCGGCGACGGCGTCGACGAAGGCCTTCAGCTTGCGTGAACGCGACGGGTGCCGCAGCTTGCGCAGCGCCTTGGCTTCGATCTGGCGGATGCGCTCGCGGGTGACCTGGAAGCTCTGGCCCACTTCTTCGAGTGTGTGCTCGGAGCCGTCTTCGAGGCCGAAGCGCATCTTGATGACGCGCTCTTCGCGCGGAGTCAGAGTCCGAAGAACCTGCGAAGTGTATTCCTTCAGGTTGACGCTGATGACGGCGTCGGAAGGCGATACGGCCATGCGGTCTTCGATGAAGTCGCCAAGGTGCGAATCTTCTTCCTCACCGATTGGCGTTTCAAGCGAGATGGGCTCCTGCGCGATCTTGAGGACCTTGCGGACCTTCGCGACAGGGATATCCATGCGCTTGGCGATCTCTTCCGAGGTTGGCTCGCGGCCTAGCTCCTGCACCAGCTGACGCGAAGTGCGGATGAGCTTGTTGATCGTCTCGATCATGTGCACCGGGATACGGATCGTGCGGGCCTGGTCCGCGATGGCGCGGGTGATGGCCTGCCGGATCCACCACGTGGCGTAGGTCGAGAATTTGTAACCGCGACGGTACTCGAATTTATCGACTGCCTTCATCAGGCCGATGTTGCCTTCCTGAATCAGGTCGAGGAACTGGAGACCGCGGTTGGTGTATTTCTTCGCAATCGAGACCACGAGTCGCAGGTTGGCTTCGATCAGCTCGCGCTTGGCCTGTTCGGCATCCATGTCGCCCTGAATCATCTCGCGCTGCGTGCGCTTGAGTTCGGCGATGGAGACACCGGCTTCCTGCTCCAGCTCTTCGAGATCGATCTTGCAGTTCTTTTGCTGGCGGCGGTATTCCTTCTTGAGCTCTTCGCTCTTCGACTGGTCGTGCTTCTGGTCGAGCGACTTGATCTGGCGCTCGAGCATGCGCATGGAGTCGACGGTCTTGTTGAGCTTGTCGAGAAGGCGCTTGCGTTCCTGGTTCGTGTACTTGAGCTCTCGGACGATGCGCGAAACGTAGACCTTTTCGCGCGCAATGGCCCAGCGGAGCTTGCGCTGTTCCTTTGTCTTGGTTTTCTGGCCTGCGATGGCCTCGAGCTTCTCTTCGAGTACTGCGGCCTTCTTCTGGTGCTTGACCAGCGCGTCGATGCGCGAGACGGTCTGCTTGACGCGCGCTTGCAGGATCTCTTCGGTGATCTCTTCTTCGTCGAAGATCACCACTTCCTTGATGTTGCGGACACCGCGCTTGAGGTCTTCGCCGAGGCCGACGATTTCGCGAATCACAATGGATGAGCGCGAGATGGCCTTCATGACGCGGAGCTGGCCGCGCTCGATGCGCTTGGCGATTTCAACTTCGCCTTCGCGCGTGAGCAGCGGTACGGTGCCCATCTCGCGCAGGTACATGCGGACGGGGTCATTGGTTTTTTCGAGCGTACCCGGCGTCAGGTCGAGCTCAACGTCTTCGCCTTCTTCGCCTTCTTCGTACTTGTCGCCGCCAAACTTGGGGCCGCCCTCATCGAGCAGATCGATCCCCTGCGTTCCGATCGTGGTGATCAGATCGTCGAGATCATCTGGTGAATTCAGGTCATTCGGAATCAGGTCGTTCACTTCACCGTAGGTGAGGTAACCCTTTTCCTTACCTGTATCAATCAGTTTCTGGATATCGTCTTCGTACTTGTCTTCCATCGCCAAGCGTAGTTCTCCCGCGATAAATATCGGATCGTTTTGTGTGCCTGGGTAGGACTGGGTGCGATTGGGGCCATATTAGGCATGTCCGGAGCGAAACTATGTCGCTGGGCGATAGGCGCACGTCTACCAAAGACTTATAGAATATCACGGACTCCGGCGTCATCCCGCCTGTATTTCACGTCAATCTCTCTGTCCGTAATGGTTCTGATCCCAATTCGTTAGATGTGGAAAAGCCCTATTTTGTTTCGAGTACTTTTGGCATTTCTACCTCACAAACGGGCATGTCCGCTGGTAATCATCTATTCGCAACGTAATGCTGTCATTGGATCGACTGTCGACGCGCGCCTCGCAGGCAGCAGGCAAGCCAGCGCTGCTACTGCAAGTAACAGAAAAGAAACGGCTAAGAGAATAAGTGGATTGGTGGAGGCGTTTTCGATCCAGCGCGTCATCACGCGGGTAAGGCCGAAACTCAGGGCCAGGCCGACCACAATTCCCAACCCTACGCTGACCCCGGCAGACGCGAAGACGATTTTGAGTACGTGCCACCGCTGCGCCCCGAGGGCCATGCGTATACCGAATTCATTGGTGCGCTGAAGCACGGAGTAGGAAACAACACTGTAGAGGCCGACGGCCGCCAGCAGCAGGGCGAGGACCGAGAAGCCGCCGAAGAGCATGGAAACCAGCCGTCCCCGGCCATATACCGGCATGCTTTTGATCCAGGTTTCCAGCACGCCGTCGTTCCACTGGATGGCCTGCTGGTCAGGATTGACGGAGACAATCTGTTGCTTGACGCTGTGTGTAACCGTGGTCGGATTGACGCGGGTACGCACCAGAATCTGCGTAAACATCCACATGTTGACGGTATATGGAAGGTAAATCGCGGGCTTGACGGGCTTGTCGATGCCATCATCGAGGGCGTCTCCCGTGACGCCGATGATCTGTAGCCAGCCGTCAGCGCCGGGCGCGGTCAGACGGTTTGGTGGCTCATTTTTTAGTGAAGGGATTTTTACGGAGCGGCCCAGAATATCGCCCGTTGGATAGTAGTGTTTGGCAAACGACTCATTGACCACGGCCATGAGAGCGCCATGCTGCAGTTCCGTCTCATCCCACAGACGTCCTCGTTTGAGGGGAATCTCCAAGGCGCTGAAGTAGCGCGAATCGACAAAGTTAATGCTCGCTTTCTGGTCTTCTGAGGCTGTTTTTCCCTGCAAATCGAAAGGCTGACCCCAGCCGCTGTCGGGAGGTGTCGCGTTCGTCGAGATTGCGGTCGTGGTAACGTCGGGCAGTGTCGCGATCTTGTCGCGCAGCTGGGTGAAGTAATTGGACCGCTCCGCCCATGTCGGGAAGGTGTTCTCGTGGATGGGAATGCCAACCGACATGATGTTGTGCGGGTTGTAGCCGAGGTTGACGTGCATCAAGCGCACAAAGCCTTCGATGGCGGCGCCGGCGGCGGTCAGCAGAAGCAGCGTGAGGGCAATTTGACCGGCGATAAGCGTGGAGTGGAGATTTTTTCCGCGAACGCTGCCGGCGACTTTGCGCGTGCTCGATTGCATGACCTGGCTGATTTCAGGGCGCGAAAACTGGAGCGCCGGAAAGAGTCCAAAGAGAATTCCGGTGATGAGAGCAATGCCGACGCTGAACAACAACACCGGCAGATTTATGTGGAAGTTGGCTTCATTCGGGAATGATCCCTCGGGCAAATGGGCGACGATAAATCCGATGCTTTGATAGGCGAGGAGTACGCCGAGTCCGGCTCCGGTGAGCGCCAGGATGAGCGATTCGGTGAGGAGCTGGCGAACGATGCGGCTGCCGCTGGCTCCGACGGCGGAGCGGACAGCAAATTCATGCTGGCGAGCGGTGCCACGCGCCAGCAGCAGGATCGAAACATTGCCGCAGCCGATGGCCAGCAATAATGCGACAGCGCCAAAGAGCAAATAGAGGGTCTTGCTGATGGTGCTCGTTACCCAGTGGCTCAGGTTTTGGAACTCAATTTTCTTGAAGCCATTCTTCGGATAGTGGTCGGGCGTTTGTTTTGCGAATTCCTGGAAATACGGCTGCAACTCTGCTGCGACCACTTCCGGCTTGAGTCCGGCTCTGATTTTGACAACGGTGCCGTACTGTTCGGTGACAGAAGAGGAAAGCTTCAGCGGAAGATAGACATCGGCCCCCATGAACCCAAAGTGCGGAGGCATGACCCCTACGATGGTGTAAGTCTTGTGAACGAGCTGAATCGTTCTGCCGACGACAGTCGGGTCGCCGTTGTAATGGTGCATCCAGAACTTGTTGCTGAGGACAATGACCGGCTGGGGGTCTTTGCCATCCGGAGCGTCGGAGGGAAGATAGTAGCGCCCCAGCATGGCGGGCACGCCGAGCATCTGAAAGAGATTGCCGGTGAAATACAGAGCGCTCACGTCCTCCGGGAGATCGCTGCCGGTAACGGTCAGATTCCAGCCATTCAAAGCCAGGACGTGTTCGAGGGACTTCGCCTTTGCCAGCTCCCGTGTCTGCGGGCCGTTCAGGCCATAGCCTTGCCCCTCTCCAGCCTTGTCGAGCAAGGCGATGCTGCCGATGCGGTCCGCTCCCTGGTATGGCCAGGGATTCATGAGCACCGCATAGATAATGCTGAAGACGGAGACGGTAGCGCCGATGCCGAGGGCAAGCGAGAAGATGGCCGTCAGGGTGAAGCCAGGATGGCTCCAGAGCTGGCGGATGGCGTAGCGGATGTCTTGCAGCAGGGTGGTCACATGAACCTCCTCAGATTTATTCACACCGTAAAGCTGTCATTGGGTCGACGGATGAGGCCCTACGCGCAGGAGCAAGACAGGCCATGACTGCAACGACGATCAAGAGAAACGAAACACTCAATATTATGAATGGATGGTTTGTTGTGTTCCCGACCCAGCTGGAGATGAAGCGGTTCAAGCCGAAGCTCAAGATAAGGCCGGCAGCGATGCCGAGACCGACGCTTGCTCCAGCCGAGGTGAGGACGATTTTCGAGACGTGTGATTTTTGCGCGCCGAGTGCGATGCGGATGCCGAACTCGTTCGTTCGCTGCGCCACGGAGTAGGAAACGACACTGTAGAGGCCGATGGCGGAGAGGACGAGCGCAAGGACTGAGAATCCGGCGAAGAGGGCTGAGATAAGGCGGCCGCGCGCCCATACGGGCTCGTCGTGAATCCACTTTTCGAGGCTCGCCATGGCGCCGAAAGCCGCCTGATCGGGATTGATGAGGGCGATCTGGCGACGAATGCTGTTCTGTAGTGCATCTGGCGCGATGCGAGTGCGTATGAGGAATTGCGTTCCCAGCCAGAGTTGCGTGCTATAGGGGACGTAGATTGCGGGACGTATGGGATGCTCGATGCCGGCGTTGATGGAGTCGGCGGCGACGCCGATGATCTGCATCCAGCTGCCGGCACCGGGCGCCGTCAGAACATTGGGCGGTTCATTGCGGAGATTGAGGGGCTTGAGGGAGTGGCCCAGCACGCCTTCAGGAAAATACTGGCGGGCGAAGGTCTGGTTGACTATGGCTAGTTGCGCGCCGTTGGTGATTTCGGCTGGCGTCCAGATGCGGCCTTGCAAAAGTTGTGTTTGCAGGGTGCGGAAGTATTCGGAATCGACCAGGTTGAACTTGGCATACTGCGACTCCGGCGAGACGGAGGGCTTGCCCAGCAAATCGAAGCGCTGTTCCCAGCCGCTATTCGGCGGGATTGCGTCGGTGACGGATATCGAGGTGACATCGGGCAGGGAGGCAATGCTGGCGCGCAACTGCTCGAAATAATTCACTCGAGCCTGCCAGTTCGTATAGGTGTTGTCGTGCAAGAAGAGACCGGCGGCGACTACGTTGTGCGGATCGTATCCGAGCGGAAGGCGCAGGATGCGGATGAAGCTGTCGATGGCTGCTCCGGCAGCCGTAAGAAGAAGGAGTGTGAGGGCGATCTGCGCGGCCACCAGCGTGCCATGCGGGCGTTTGCCACGAACACTGCCAGAGGCTCGCTTTGTGCCGGACTGCATGATGTGGCTGATCTCGGGCTTCGCCATTTGCAATGCAGGCACCAAGCCGAAGAACACAGTGGCGAGCAGCGCAAGAGCGACGCTGAAGAACAACACGGGCATGTTGATGTGAACGGCGACATCGGGCGGGAACATGCCCGGGGGTAGCCAGGCAACGATGAGGGCCAGCAGGCGCGATGCGAGAACGAGGCCGAGGGCGGTTCCGGTGACGGCAAGCAAGAGAGATTCGGTGAGCAACTGGCGGACGATCCGGATGCCACCGGCTCCGACGGCGGAGCGCACGGCAAATTCATGCTGTCGGGCAGTGCCACGCGCGAGTAGCAGGATAGAGACGTTGCTGCAGCCGATGGCCAGCAGCATGGCCACTGCTGCGAAGAGCAGGTAAAGCGTGCTGCCCATGTTGTGCATGGTTTCCCACGTCAGCAGGTGTATGTCGGCCTTCGAGTTTTTGGGGAAATCGAGAGGGTGCTCCTGTATCAGGCGATCAAGCAGCGGCTGCATCTCCGCGTTCGCCTGGGGGAGGCTGACACCGGGACGCAGCTTGACGACAACGCCGCCTCCGAACTTGTTGCTGAGTGCTTGCGGCAGATAGACATCTGCGCCCCATCCCCAGGTGAAGTTTGGACGGGTGACCCCGATGATGGTGTACTGCTTGTGATCCAGTTCAAGGGTTTTGCCGATGACGGAGGTGTCTCCGTTGAAATGGCGCTGCCAGAAACGGTAATGGAGCATGACGACCGGCTGCGGTTCCTGGCCGTCCGGGGAATCGGAAGGGCCGAGATTGCGGCCGAGCAGGGGCGGGACGCCGAGGGTGGGGAAGGTCTCACCGATTCCGTAAAAGGCATTCAGATCTTCAGGGATGTCTCTTCCGGTGACTACGACGAAGTTGTTTCTCCATGTGGCGAGGCTTTCGAAAGCGCTCACCTTTTGCAGTTCACGCAACTGCTCGCCGGCAAATCCGGCATCGAAGATGTTTCCGTTCTGATCGCGGAGGCTGAGGTTGGCGAGACGGTCCACGTCAGCATAGGGAAAGGGGTGGAGCAGCACTCCATAGATCACGCTGAAGACCGAGACTGTGGCGCCGATGCCGAGTGCAAGAGAGAGGACCGCAGTTAGAGCAAAGCCCACATGATTACGCAACTGGCGGAAGGCGTAGCGGATGTCCTGCAGCAGGCTTTGCACGGCGACTCCTTGAGAGGGACTGGGCCGATGATCTACGAGCAATTTCGTAGCCACGTGTTGCTGAAGGTAACTGCATGATTTGACGGCCTGAAACGGCGACGGTTAGGAAGAAAAGTGTCCGCTGATGGATGCGACTGTTCGCCTGTGGACAGCGGCCTCGCTCGCTATTCGGTGCGGAGGGCTTTCATTGGCTGGATGATGGACGCGCGGAAGGCGGGCACGATGCAGGCGAGCAGCGCGACGACGAGCAACAACAGGCAAACCGCGAGGATCAGCGTTGGATCGCCGATGCTACTGCCGATCCAGCGCGAGAGCAGGCCGCTGAGGCCGAAGCTGAGGGCGAGCCCCACGGCAAGGCCCGCGGTTACGCTGAGGCCAGCTTTGGTGAGGACGCTTTGCAGGATATGCCGACGCTGCGCACCCACCGCCATGCGGATGCCGAATTCGTGGATGCGCTGGGCGACGGAATAGGAGACGACGCTGTAGAGCCCCACGGTGGCAAGAACCAGGGCAAGCGCGGAGAAGACACTTGAGAGGACAGCGATGAGGTGTTCCCGGGCCCAGACCGCCTGCTGCTCGATGTGCTGGGCGATCGTGATTATGGGGTAAGAAACCTGCTGTCCCGGATTAATACTGGCGATCTGGCGGCGAACGGTTGACTCCAGGGCAAGGGGGTCGCCCGGCGTTCGCACCAGAATCTGCACCCAGCCGATCATGTAAAGCGAATAGGGAACGTAGATCTCAGGCTTTACTGGTTTGTCGATGTCGTCGTTCCGGACATCTCCGACAACGCCGATGATCGGCAGCCAGCCGTTGCTGCCTTCGGCGGCAACCACCTCAGGCGGATGGTTCTGCAGGCGGGGTATGCGGACTGAGTGGCCGATGACGTCTCCATTGGGGAAGTAGCGGCGGACGAATTCCTTGTTCACTACTGCTAGGCGCGCGGCTTGTTGCACCTCTGTCGGCTGCCAGAGACGCCCCTGCAGCAAAGGAATATGCAGGATGGAGAAGAAGTGCGAATCGACGAAGTTGATATTCGCAGTCTGTGAGCCGAGGGTGTTGCGGCCAAGAACATCAATGGGAAAATCCCATGGGCTGCTGGGCGGCGCAATCAACGCGATGGAGGCTGCCGTCACACCGGGAGCTTCGGCGACCTTGTCGCGCAACTGCTGAAAGTAATTCGAGCGGGACTCCCACGTGGTGTGGGTGTTGCGGTGCACGGGAATGCTGTAATCCGCCACGTTTTTCGGGTCGAAGCCGAGGTCGGCATGGAGTATCTGACGGAAGCTTTGAATCGCGGAGGCTGAGGCGGTGAGGAGCACCATTGCCATCGCGATCTGACCGGCGATGAGCACGGCATGGAATCGCCTGCTGGAGACATTTCCCGCGGCCTTTTGCATGTTCGCCTGCATCACTTCCCGGATCTCCGGATTGGAAAGCTGGAGAGCAGGAAAGAGGCCGAAGAAGACACTGGTGACAACCGCAAGCAAAATGCTGAACAGCAGCACAGGCACGTGCACCGGGATTTCAAGGCCGCGCGGGAAGAGCTGGAATGGAAGCAGGCTGACAACAAAGGGCGTGCTGCGATAGGTGGCGATGACCCCGATAGTCGCGCCGGTGAGGCCAAGAATCAGCGATTCGGTGAGAAGCTGCCGGACAATTCGCGCGCCGCTTGCCCCGACTGCGGCGCGTACTGCGAATTCATGCTGGCGGCCGGTGCCGCGGGCCAGCAGCAGGATCGACACATTCACGCAGCCGATTACGAGGAGCAGCAGAACTCCGGCAAACAAGAGGTAGAGCGTGCTGCCCATCGAGTGATGGAAGCGATCATTGATGCCCTGCACTTCCAGCTCAAGTCCCTCGATCCAGAGATTGGGGTGATCATGAATCATCTGGCGGAAGATGGGCCAGGTTTCTCTCGCGGCTTCGGCATGGGAGATGCCGGGCCTAAGCCGCACGACGACCATGTGGCTGGCGTGACCGGGGCCGGATGTATCGAGCGGCACGTAGACTTCGGCATCCCACCAGTTGAAGCGAGGGGGCATGACGCCGAGGATGGTGTAATTGCGATCATCGAGCCGCAGCGACTGGCCGACGATGGCGCGATTTCCATTAAAGCGGCGTTGCCAATACTGATAAGTGAGGACCACTACAGGCTGAGGAGCCTGCCCCTCCGGCGCATCGGACGGCAGGAAAGTGCGGCCCATGTAAGCAGGAACGCCGAAGAATTGAAACGCATTGCCGGAGAGATAGACGACATCGACATCCTGCGGGATATCGAAGGTAGTGTCGGCCAGGTACTCCTCATCCATTTCCACCAGGTCTTCGATGGCATGGGTTTTGCGCAGGTCGGCTAGATAATCTCTGGAAACAAAAGCGGGGTCTTCAAAACCGTTCTTTGCGCGCCCGTAAAATTGCGCGATGCGGTCCGCATGAACGTACGGAGAAGGATGGATCAGGACACTGTAGACGACACTGAAGACGGATACTGTGGCTGCGATTCCGAGCGCCAGCGAGAGGATTGCCGTGACGGCAAAACCCGGGTGTTTCCATAGCTGCCGGAGAGCGAAGCGAATATCCTGCAGGAAAATTGGCACAGCGCCTCAAGAATAAGATGTCTATTTTTGACTTATTACAGATTGCCCCAAGTTTATACGACTCATGCAGCGTGAGAGCGGCATGGATGTGTGAGATCAATAAGTGTTGCAATGCAAGAAGTGTTGCAATGCAAGACATAACTGCCAAGTTATCGGCCATGACTGCTTGTTGATATCTGAAAAACAAGGAATCCCATGACGGCGATCACTATAAAACCGAATGCCAGCAAAAAGCCGCCGATGACCAGGTTGGCGGTGCGCTGTTGCTCAGGTCTTGGACGCGTGATGCCGAATGTGTCGATGAACATCTCTGTGAGATAAGCGAGCAGCTTCATTGGGTTGCTTGTTTGTGCAAGCTCTAGGATAAAGGCAATTCCAGTTTCACGGTATACACCGGAAGTGCTACAAGGCTCGTCCCGCGGCTGCTCCGGAGGCCCAGGCCCACTGAAAATTGAAGCCGCCCAGATGGCCGGTGACATCAACCACTTCGCCGATGAAAAAGAGGCCGGGGACGCGCTTGCACTCCATGGTGGCGGAGGAAAGCTCGTTGGTGTCGACGCCTCCGACTGTGACTTCGGCCTTTTCATAGCCTTCTGTGCCGGAGGGGATGATGGGCCAGCGGTGCAACCTGGTTTCCAGCTCCTGAATGGCGTGGTTTGTCCACGAGGCTGGTTGCGCGAGCACGATGAGTCGGTCGGCGAGGCGGTGTGGGAGTTCTTCGCGGAGCAGGGATGCGGCTCTTGCCGGATCGCGGCCAGAGGCGCTGGCGAGCATCGACGTGAAGAGCTGTTTCCCGGGGGCCAGATCGAGTTGAATGGCATGTGGCCATGTCCAGTAGGACGAAATTTGCAGGATCGCCGGGCCGCTGAGGCCGCGATGCGTGATGAGCATTTTTTCGCCGAAGCGCTGGCGGCCGATGGAGGCGATGACTTGCGTGGATACTCCGGAGAGATCGCATAGATTCGCGCAGTCTTCGGGCGAGAGCGTGAGCGGGACTAAAGCTGGGCGTGTGGGGACGCTTTTGATGCCGAACTGGCGGGCGATTTCATAGCCGAAGCTGGTTGTTCCCATCTTCGGGATGGAGAGGCCGCCGGTGGCCACGACTAATCCCGAGGTCTGGAATTTTCCCTTGCTGGTGTTGAGGGTGAAGCCGGCTGCGTTCTCGATCTGTTCCGTGCGGATGCCGAGGTGAATTTCTACGCCGGTGTCGGCGCACTCGGCGAGAAGCATGTCGAGAATCTGGCGCGAGGACTGGTCGCAGAAGAGCTGGCCGAGGGTTTTTTCGTGATATGCGATGCCGTGTTTATTGACGAGCGCCAGGAAGTTCTGCGGGGTGTATCGGGCGAGCGCTGATTTCGCGAAATGCGGGTTGGCGGAGAGGAAGTTCTCCGGCCGGCAGTGGATGTTGGTGAAATTACAGCGACCTCCGCCGGAGATGAGGATCTTTTTTCCCGGGCGGTCAGCGAGTTCGAGGACGGCGACGCGACGGCCTCGCTTGCCGGCTTCGATGGCGCACATGAGTCCGGCTGCGCCCGCGCCAAGGATGATGACGTCGAATTGGTGCGTCACGTTAGCAGGCTATCGCAGTCAAACCGGGGCAAGATACTTGGCCGGTTTGAGGAGAAACGAATCCTGACCCTTCGTTCCACTCGGGGTCAGGATGACAATTTGCTGAGAGGCGCTAGCTGTGCAGGATGCGGGCTGCGCCGCCTTCGGGGCCCTGGACCTTGATCTTCTTTGCCAGTCCAAAGATACCGAGGAGGCGAATGCACCAGTAGTTGAAATCGATCTCGTACCAGGCCATACCGTGGCTGGCGGAGACGGGATGCGCATGGTGGTTGTTGTGCCAGCCTTCTCCACCGGAGAGCAGGGCCACCCACCAGAGGTTGCGCGAATCGTCGCGCGTGGCGAAGCGCTTGGAGCCCCACATGTGCGTGGCCGAATTGACCAGCCACGTAACGTGCAGGCCGAGCGCGACGCGGAAGAAGACGCCCCAGAGCACCCAGGACACCCCGCCGAAGACGGCGAGCACGATTCCGACAACGGTGAGCGGAACCCAATGGTATTTGCTCAGCAAGAGGTAGAAACGTTGTTTTGCCAAATCCGGGGCATAGCGCGTGAGCAGATCCTGATCGGTGTTGTGAACAGAACCGTAGAGAATCCAGCCGATGTGCGACCACCAGCCGCCATCGTGCGGGGAGTGCGGGTCGCCGGGCTTGTCAGTGTGTTGATGGTGGAGGCGATGCACGGCCACCCAGTAGAGCGGACCACCCTGAAGCGAAAGTGTGCCGCAGATGGCCATGAAGTACTCCATCCACTTGGGCGTGGTGAAGCCGCGATGCGTCAACTGGCGGTGGTAGCTCATGGCGATGCCGACGTTTTGACCCAGCACCCACAGCACGGCGGTGACAATCAGCGCCGACCAGCTGAAAAAGAAGAAGGCCGCAATGGCCCCAATGTGAAAAATAGCGATCCAGATGCCGAAGACCCAGTTGAACTTTCCGGAGGGCTCTTGCAGGAACAGGTCTGCGTCCGATGTTACGCGGGGCGTAGCAGCGGTGGCAGTATGGGTAGCGGATGTTTCTTCAGTCATCACGGGCATATCAGATCTCGGACTTTCTACTTAAACGATAGGTCCAATAGGGGATATGTCTTGTAAGAGTTCCGTAATTTCTCCTTTCAAATTGTGAGCAATATTGACCACAAGAGATTAAGGCCGATGTAGGCATGTCCTGTTCGTGGTAAGCTCTCGGCGAAGCGTGGGAGAGATGAAAACCCTATTCATCACCATGTTATTGGCTGTTTCCAGTCCATTGGGATATGCGCAGAGTCCGGGGACGTGGGAGGGTTTTGTTACCGATACGCACTGCGGCACGAACTGCCAGCGTACCTCAGCCATGACTCCGGACCGCGCCTGTGTCCGCCGCTGCGTCAAGCAGGGATCGAAATATGGGCTCTGGTATGGAAACCACGTTTATGGGCTGGAGCCACAGTCGAAGGCGTCGAAATTTGCCGCTGAAAATGTTCGCGTGACGGGTGAACTGGCCAACGACACCATCAACATCAAATCCATTACTCAGGTACCGCAGTCAAAACCGGCGAGTCAGTAGCGGCGCATTCAGCCGGAGACTTCGCGGATTTCCGCGGTGACGCGTACTGTGTCAGTTCTCGGTGGCTGCTCTTCCATCTTGCCAAAGATCATTTTTCCTGAGGCTGTCTGCAGAACAGAGGTGACGCTGATCTCGACCGAGCGCCCGATCATGCGGCGCGCGTGGTCGACGACAACCATGGTGCCGTCGTCGAGGTAGCCGACGCCCTGGTTGTACTCCTTACCTTCTTTCAGGATGGCAATATTCATCTTCTCGCCGGGCAGCACGACCGGCTTGAGTGCGTTGGCGAGGTCGTTGATGTTGAGGACGGAGACGTGATGGAGATGGGCGACTTTGTTCAGGTTGAAATCGTTGGTGATGATCTTCGCGTCGAGTTCCTTGGCGAGTTCGATGAGCTTGAGATCGACTTCGCGAATGTGCGGGAAGTCATCTTCAACGATCTGCACGTTGAGCATCGAGTTGGCCTGCATGCGCTGGAGGACATCGAGGCCGCGGCGTCCGCGCTGGCGTTTTGAGCCGTCGGATGAGTCGGCGACCATTTGTAACTCGCGCAGAACAAATTCAGGAATGACTAGCGTGCCGTCGAGGAAGCCGGTGTCGGCCATGTCGGCGATACGGCCGTCGATGATGGCGCTGGTGTCCAGGAGCTTTACGTTGCGCTTCGTCTGACGTTCGCCGCTGAAGATATCTCCGAGTGCCGAGAGGTTGAGCATTTCGCCCTTGCTTGTTCCCACGACCAGGCCTACGTACGACATGAGCAACAGGACGAAGATCTGCAGCAGGCTGCGGGTGTTGCCAGCGGGCAGGCTGCTGGCGAGCACAAGGCTGAAGAGGAAGGCTCCGAAGATACCGAGGATGCTGCCGAGAACTGCGCCGATGAGCCTGCGCAGGCTGAGCGCGCGGACGCGTAATTCAAATACGATGACCAGCGCCGCGGCGCCCGCTCCGGTGACCGCCGAGAGCCAGGCGGGGAAATCGAGAATGCGGAAGAAATAGCAGACGGCAGCAAGAACGAGGACAAAAAGAATACGTATCAATACGAGGTCCATAAAGAACCGTGGCTCCCGATCCAGGACGATCTGCCGGACGGTAATTCGTTATGAAAAGAAGTGTCCCGCCCGGCACGTCGGGAGTATACGCATCGGGGTGCTGCTCCGGCAAAGTAGTTTAAGGATTCGGGTTTTACTGGTCTTCGGGTTGCGCTTTGAACTTGGCGGCGAGGTCTTTTTCGCCCAGCAGGAGCAGCGCGGCTCCCTTGATGCGGTAGCGAGTGGTCTTACCCAGCGCTTCATTGAATTTGTGCTCCTGGTCTCCGACTGGTCCCATGCAGGCCATCATGGTAGTCGCGATGGGGCGAAACTTCAGGCTGCTTCCGGTTTTCTCGTATGTGCCTGCAAGTCGGTTGCATCCGGTGCTGCCGGTCACGCGATTCCCGTCTGCTACAAATTGCAGGTACGCCTGCTGGCGGCCCTCGGCAGGCGCAACCGGTTTGCCGTTGAGATAAGTCAAGGCCCAGTGTGTGCCTTCGAGTGGCGCGGCTGCGGTGGCAGCCTGCTGCGCCGGCTGTTGCAGGGTGATCTTTACTTCCGAGGGCGCTCCGTTGGTGAGGACTGGATATGCGGTGGTTGAAGTGAAGAGGAGCTTGTTGTTGGCTGTGATCGTGGCACGCACGCTGTAGCGATGTGATGGCTGTATGTCGGATGGAGAATAAGTCAGCTCGAAGGGGATTGGAACCTGCTTGCCTTCGGTTGGGATTTCTTTTTCGGCGAGGACTTTCGCGGGAGCATCGGCCAGTGACACGTCTTCGAGCCTGACTCTGACGACGGTGTTGGGAGGAAGGGCAATGCGCTGTAGATATGTAACTGTCCCGGTGACAGTTGCGTTTTGCGCAAAAGCAGTAATTATAGTGAGGGCAAGAAACGTGGCGAGTGACAAGGCGCGATGGATCATGGCGAGCCTCCGAGTCGCCCTTAATGTATCAACAAAACGGCGCGCTCGAAAGCGCGCCCCTCGTATGCCAGTTCTGACTGGAATCAGTATTTCGGCAATTTTGGATCGACGTCGGTTGCCCATGCGGTGATGCCTCCGGCGAGGTTGACGACGCTTTTGAAGCCGCTCTTCTGCAGGAACTCTGCGGCGCGCTGGCTGCGTCCGCCGCTCTTGCAGTGGATGACGATTTCGCGGTTGGGATCGAGCTCGTTAAGGCGATTCGGCAAGTCGCCGAGTGGAATCAGAGGAGCGCCGATGTTGACGATCTGGTATTCGTGCGGCTCGCGCACGTCGAGGACGAAGACATCTTCTCCAGCATCGAGGCGGCGCTTTAATTCAACTGGTGTGATCTGCGGTATTCCGTTTTGCATTGCTGCTGGTTTCTCCTCCGGGACGATGCCACAGAACTGTTGGTAGTCGATGAGCCTCTTGACGGTCGGGTAGGTACCGCAGACCGGGCAGTCGGGGTTCTTGCGCAGCTTCAATTCGCGGAATTTCATGCCGAGCGAATCGACGAGCAGCAGGCGGCCGATGAGCGAATCGCCCTTGCCGAGGATCAGCTTGATGACTTCCGTCGCCTGAATCACTCCGAGGAGTCCGGGCAGGATGCCGAGCACACCGCCTTCGGCACATGAGGGAACGAGTCCCGGCGGTGGTGGCTCGGGATAGAGGCAGCGATAGCATGGGCCGTCTTCGGTGGCGAAGACGCTAGCCTGGCCTTCGAAGCGGAAGATCGATGCGTAGGCGTTGGGCTTGTGGCCGCTAAGCACGCAGGCGTCGTTGACGAGGTAGCGGGTGGGGAAATTGTCGGTGCCGTCCGCGACGATGTCGTAATCCTTGATGATCTCAAGCGCGTTGGCGCTGGTGAGCATCGTCTCGTGCTTCACGATGTTCACGTACGGATTGAGCGCCTTGAGCTTTTCCGCGGCCGAGTCGATCTTCGGACGGCCCACGTCGTTGGTGCTGTGAATAATCTGGCGCTGCAGATTGCTTTCATCAACGACATCGAAGTCGACAAGGCCGAGCGTGCCGATTCCGGCAGCAGCCAGATAGTAAGAGAGCGGTGCGCCGAGGCCGCCGGTGCCGACGCAAAGGACTTTCGCGGCCTTGAGTTTCTGCTGGCCTTCGAGGCCGACTTCGGGCAGGATGAGGTGCCGCGAGTAGCGGGCGATTTCGGCGTTATCGAGTTGTGGCAGCGCCACTTTTTCTTCCATGATGGTTGACATTTGTTTTCCTAATTCTTCTTTAGATCAGTAATTTCGACGCTGGACAGAATTTTTTCCAGGCTGGTTTGAATCTGAGTAGCCTCACTACTGGTGAGAGTGCGCGTGTTGTCTTTTACGCCCGGACAGATGGTGTGCACTGCGAGGTCGAAGAGATAGCAGGTCTGGTTGCGGTATGTCGCATACAAGTCTTCCTGCGTTTGATGACACATGCCGGCGTCTGATGCCTGCGCGTGCACATAGTTGATGGTGCCGATGGTTTTCGCGGCCAGGATTTTGTCTCCGTCACCGTGCAGAGAAGCTGAGCATTCTGCGGTCGAGCTTGCCTTTCGGTTTGCGTAGACAAATTCGGCCTCATCGAAATTCGTGTTCGGGTATGGGTTGAATCCTTCGCTGGCCTTCACAAATACAACGCCCCGCGCCGGGTTGTCTGTCGAGGTGATGCTGGTAGTTGCGTAAAAACCGCTGCTTACGCCGAAGCTCCACTTTGCCGGATAGCGGAAGGTGATTCCCGAGGACGGATCGGTGAACTGCATCAGAGATGGAGTCGCGAGGGTGACCTGCTGCGCCTGCGATGCGAGGGCGGTGGCGAAAAGCAACGAAATGATTTTCAGCCTTAGCAAGTCTTTCCTTTACCCTCGGCGGCTAAAGCCGCGTTGAATATATCTTCTTACGGCACCCCTCGGCTTTCGCTCAGGGCAGGCTATTGAAGCCGTGCCTTCAAAACTTCTCACCGATCAGTCGCCGAAGGCGCGTATCGCTGGACGCGCGGTCTCTAGCATCCGCCGGCGATGGAAGGGATGATGGAGAGCGAGTCTCCATCTGTAACCGTTGTTGCTTCTTTTTCCGGGAGGTAGCGCACGTCTTCGTCGTTCAGGTAGACGTTGACGAATGCGCGCAGCTTTCCTTCGTCGGAGTAGAGGTGCTTCTTCAGGTCGGGATGCTGCGAGGTGAGCGCGTTGAGCGCTTCGCTTACGGTTTGTGCATTTACCTGTACGGCATCCTGCTTGTCGACATATGCGCGCAATGGCGTAGGGATGAAAATCTTCATGGCTGAAATCCTTTCGGTGGTGACGTTCGATTGGGTCAGGCGCCGACGGGTCTCAAACCCGCCGGCAGGGGAGCGGCAAGCCGGCGATCAACATCGCCCTGCTACCAGTTCCTCCACCTGTATCGTTTCGTCTTGAAAGGATTTGTCGTCTTCGCTCGTTCCTGTCAGCAGGAAGGAGTTTGTTTGTTGCGCGACGCCACTGGCGACGGCTGTGATGACGTAGGAGCATCCGAGCCAGTGCGCTTCTGCAAAATCGGTCTTCGACCACTGCGCAGGGTGGTCCGGGTGCGAGTGGTAAAAGCCGACAATGTCGAGCTCGCGCTCGCGTCCCTGGCGCTGGATGCGCACCAGTTCCTGCGGAGCGATGTGGTAGCGATTGTGCGCCGAGTCGGTGCGGGTGTTTCCGGCGCGCACGGCGTCTTCCACTTCGTTGACGCCTTCGGAGAAGCGGCCCAGCAACACACCACAACACTCGTGCGGATAGGTCTCTTCCCCATGAGTCCGCAGTGCGTTGTAGATGGTTTCGCTGAGCTTAAGCATTGGTCTGTTCTTCCTCCCAAAAGCGTTCGCTTAAATACTTGTCTGCCGAATCGGGCAGAACCGTCACGATCACGACTTCACGTCCTGCCGCAGCTTCCTCTTCTGCCACTCGCAGCGATGCCGCGACCGCGGCTGCTGCCGAGACGCCCACGAGCAGACCTTCCTCCCGCGCAAGGCGCTTAGCCATACGATACGCGGCTTCGGTTTCAATCTCCAAGTCTCGGTCTGCAAGGGACGGATCGTAGATTCTCGGCACGATGGCGGTCGCCATATGTTTCAGACCTTCGAGGCCGTTGAAAGGCGAGTCGGGCTGCATGGAGATGCACTGGATCTGCGGGTTCAATTCTTTGAGGCGGCGCGTGGCTCCGACGAAGGTTCCGCTGGTGCCGAGTCCGGCGACGAAGTGGGTCAGTTGGCCTGCGGTTTGCTGCCAGATTTCATTCGCTGTGCCCTTGTAGTGGGCCTGCCAGTTGGCGTCGTTGCCATACTGATCGGCGTAGTAATACTTTTTCGGATCGCCTGCGGCCAGTTCGCGGGCTTTGCGGATGGCACCGTCGGAGCCGTCGTTGGGGTCGGTCCAGATGACGTTGGCGCCATAGGCGTTGAGGATGCGTTTGCGCTCCGGCGAAACGTTGGCCGGCACGCAGAGCGTGACCGGGAAGCCCATCGCCGCGCCGAGCATGGCGTAGGCGATGCCGGTATTGCCGCTGGTGGCGTCGAGGAGGTGCTGGCCTTTTCCGAGACGTCCTTGCTTTATGGCTGCGGAGACGATCGACGAAGCCGCGCGATCCTTTACGGATCCGCCCGGATTGGCCCACTCCGCTTTGCCGAGGATCTGGATTCCCGGCAGATGGGCGGTCAGCCGCTCCAGACGCACCAATGGCGTGTTGCCGATGCGTTCCAAAAGTGTCGAGCCCATAGACTGGGAGAGGACCGAATACGTTGCCATACGATTGCGTTGCAGCCTGCGGCAAAAGTGTGCGACAGTGAAAGCACGCGGCAGCTTACCTCTAAGTGTAGCCTCTGCCGTGCCTTTACCGCTATGCCTAGAAAAACGAAGCAGCTTACCTTCGACGAAATTCTCGCGAACCTTCGCAGCTCTCAATTTGATGTGCAACCGGTTTCCGGGGTCGCAGGGCAATATCGGGCGCAGAAGCACGGTTGTGCGGCGGTAATTGCAAAAGCGACCGACGGAAACGGCGTGGATTTCGTTGCGCGTCCCGGCTTTGTGCTGGGCGGCGAGATTGCTCATCTGCTGGATAGAGGCTTCCAGAAATCTCTGAAAACGAAGCACTTGGAGATCGCCGCGACGGCCGATCACCTCAAGGCGATTCACCGCTTCAGCGAAGAGCTGAAAGAGATTGCTGGCTCAACGAGCCTCTACAATGAGTCCATTGGAACGACGAGCGACGATTATTTCTACGACCGCCTGAAGGGGCGAGACAAGAATCCCATCGCGCGCTCACCCGCTCCGTGGGACACTGCTGGAGCGCATTAAAGCTATGAAGATGCGGTGGGGACTGTCGATTCTGGTGGCAGGGCTTCTCACCGGTACTCTCTTCGCAGATGCCCCAGATCCTGTTCATACGGCTGCAGATCAGCACGATATTGGCGCAATTTATTCCGCGCTGCTACATAACGGCGCTGCCTTTAAGAACCTCGGACGCGGCCAGAACCAGTGCTGGGCGATTGCGGATACGACCGTCAATATTGACGACATGAATCCGTCGCTCGCTCCGGATGCGCAACTCAAGCCTCCCGGCAACAACCCCAAACCGTTTCAGGAAGCGCTGGCAGATTTCAACGCTCGAAAGTATCAGCGCGTGACCCTGCCGCACAGTTCAAACTCGCAATACGTTGTGCTCTCACCGGACGAGGCGAATGCTTTCCGCGCATCGCGAACTTCCGTCGATGGCGGCGATGGCAGCCAGAAGTATTCGAGTTGCGGCGGGATTACCTATTTCAGCGATGTGTACTTCAGCGCGCACCGCTCGGGTGCGCTGGTCTACATGCTGAACTGGTGCGGAAGCTTTTGCGGGCAGGGGGAATGGGTGTATCTCGAAAAGCGCGATGGACAATGGGCGCTGCGGTCGGGACAAGCTGGGATTGTTTCAGGCGCACGGCCTTTTTAGGCAAGTAGTTTTCCGGATAAAACGAAGAAGCCCTGCTAGCTGATGCGTAGCAGGGCTTCTTCGTTGGGACAGGGTTTAGTAGCGGTAGTGCTCGGACTTGTATGGGCCTTCCGGTGCGACGCCGAGGTAGTCTGCCTGCTTTGGCGAAAGCGTGGTTAGCTTGACGCCGATCTTTTCCAGGTGCAGGCGAGCTACTTCCTCATCCAGCTTTTTAGGCAGTGTATAGACATCGACCTTGTACACGTCCTTGTTCTTCCAGAGGTCGATCTGCGCCAGCGTCTGGTTGGAGAAGCTGTTGCTCATGACAAAGCTCGGGTGGCCGGTAGCGCATCCAAGATTCACCAGGCGGCCTTCCGCGAGGACGAAGATGCTGTGTCCATCGGGGAAGGTGTACTGGTCTACCTGCGGCTTGATGTTGATTTTCTTTACGCCGGTCTCGGTGTTGAGGAGATCCATCTGGATCTCGTTATCGAAGTGACCGATGTTGCAGACGATGGCCTGATCCTTCATCGCCTTCATGTGGTCGAGGGTGATGACGTCCAGGTTGCCCGTGCAGGTGACGTAGATATCGCCGCGTCCCAGCGTGTCTTCGATGGTTGTGACTTCAAAGCCTTCCATCGCAGCCTGCAGGGCGTTGATGGGGTCGATTTCGGTGACGATCACGCGGGCGCCCATGCCGCGCAGCGAA
>Ga0207060_10069_pt1 | contig 38851 bp, 31 predicted proteins | sample Alteio_BWMinCont_30_FD_153270 | JGI IMG/M metagenome (GOLD analysis project Ga0207060, IMG submission 153270) | Enriched cells from forest soil in Barre Woods Harvard Forest LTER site, Petersham, Massachusetts, United States -... | ecosystem: Environmental > Terrestrial > Soil > Temperate forest >...
ATTTTATCTCCGTTGAAGCGAAACAGGTGCATCGTTACGAGACCAGGGTCGCCTTCGTTTAGAATGAGGTGGGAGTGTACCGCGAATAAATTGTTGTCCCCTAAAACATGCTTGATTACAAACTTCTTGTTTGGAAATTTCTCATCGGCTTCAATCATTGCACTTTGGAGCGCTGACAAGCCTGAGGGAGTGAACAAGTTATGGTGTTTCCCTCGCATATCCACATGTTTTCGATATGCCTCTTCTATGCTACCCTGAATTACAAGATTCGGAAATCAACTACGGACTTCTGAACTTCCGAATTCATTTAGACTGTGATAAAGGAACTCCAGCGATTTTATTGTTCTTTTTGGTTTTCCGGGAGATCTTAATTGAGATTGGGTAGGAAAGGATCTGGAGTTTAGAGCACTAAACTACAATCGACATATACTTCATTGGCGAACTAACCTAGAAAAGATGCCTTCACAGTATCGAAGGATGCTATTCTTATTCATATTATTCCTTCTTCTAGTTGGTGGTCTGAACCGGACCTATCGATGGAACACTCACCACTCCAGTGCTCAAAGTGGCAGTTTCACGAATACCATAGGTCCTGTTTCGTTTACAGTCTCGGGTGCAAGTTTCCTCGAAAATAATTCTGGAACGCCTGTATTCGCTGTAGCAGCCGGATCTACCATTACGATAAGTGCGACCGCCGCTCAAAACCCTCTTTGCTGCATCAATTATAGCGCTTCTTCGGACATGAATATTTCGATCTCTGGCGCTAACGGCGGAGGCACGTTTTCGTACACCAATGGTAGCGGACTAGCGATCTCGACATCGGATTCCTATACGGTTAGCAACGCCGATCAGCAGGTCAGCGGTTCGATTTCTTTCTACACCTTCTGCGGAATCCTTCGAGGTTGCCCTGATTCATGGCAGGATACTGGTGTCTCAATGTCGTTTGTCATCCAGCCGACAATCAGTCTCTATGATAATGTGAGCTCCGGCTTTCTATCCGAACCGGGATGCATCGTCTTTACGGGATTTGTCCTTCCGAATTCTATGAGTGTAAACTTGAGCGCTTACCAAAATGGTGTTTACACTTACTCCGTCCCAGCGTATGGGGACGCGAACGGTATGTATAATGCAACAATGTGCTTCTCTACTCCAGACCAAGTCGGAACTTACAATGTAATAGCTTCGGCGCCGATTGTTTATGATTACAATTCAGGGGCAGCTTTGAACGCCAATGCCTCAGTTTCATTCAGTGTCATCAACGCAAATACATCAACCAGCGTCAATAATAACACCTCAGTTGCAACTGATTACACGCCTCCTTTTTCACAAAATTTGACGGAGATTTCAATCGCAAAAACCGATACGACTTATCAGGGCTTGCCGAACACGATCACGACCATCGATTATACTACTGCTAATTCAACGACAACGGCGAATCATTTGCCAATAATTTTCATTCCAGGGATCGCAGGAACGTTTCTGGTGAGAGCATCTGATAGTAATACTGTGTGGCCATGCCCTAACGCAGTTACCACTGGGTGTGCTGCTTCAAAGTATCTATTCGGGTATACCACTTACTGGCAGCTTTTGATGTCCGATAGCAATGGAGCCGGCGAATACGGCGCTGGAGTCGTCCCAGGAGACATCCTTCAGTCGGGATTCAAGACGAATTTTTATGGAGGGTTCATTTCCTATCTCAAAACCTTGGGGTATGTTCCGAACGTTGATCTCTATGTCTTTCCCTACGATTGGAGACATGACGTGACGACCCAATTTTCAGATCTCGATTATCTCGTCCATAAAGCACTCGATGCCACAGGTGAGAGCAAGGTGATCTTGATTGGTCACAGCATGGGAGGCTTGATTGCGGATGGTTATGTCCATTCGGATCCAACTAGGGCTGCTCTGGTTGACAGCCTAATTACAATAGGAACTCCTTATTTTGGTGCGCCGAAGGCTTACTATGCCATAACCCAGGGCTATACTTTCGGGAATGCTATCATTACACCGGAGATCATGAAGGTAGTCGCCCAGAACAGTCCAGGAGCTTACGATTTGATCCCGAGAGTTCCATTCATCCAAGACACGAACGGTAGTTTCCTGACGTACCAGCAGGCAACGAGCATATACTACCCAGGACTCATGTCAAACAGCATGACTCCTGTTACCCCATTAAACGTCACAGACTCCGCTAAGCTAATTCTGAGTCCGGGCTTCCCACAAAGAACGCCCACCCCAACTTGGACTTTTAATCCGACTATTTTAGGGCAAATTCAGACAATAGGTGATCTTATCGGTCCAAAGGGAAGTCCAAACCCGCTTCCCCCTGGAATTAAGCAGTACGTAATAATTGGTACTGGCGTGCAGACCCTCGGCTACTATAGAATGGTTGATGCGGGTTCATGGCCGGATTACTATCTTTATGGCAACCAGCACGTGATCATGGTCCCACAATTCCAGGATGGGGATGGAACCGTCCCGATCCGGATGGCACAGATCTCGACCGCGACAGACACATACTATGTACCCTACCATAGGAGCATTTTCACTGGAGGATCATCCGAACATGGAGCTTTAACTGACAACACGCAAGCCCAGCAGATTGTTGGAACCATCCTCGGAGGTAATCCGGCTTCTCCGAGCAGTTTCCCATACAACAATCAAGCTCTGACCAACCGTGACAAGGATGTCAACTTTACCCTGCACTCTAACGCGCAGCTGACTATCATCGATCCAAAAACAGGAGACAGGCTGGGATACAATGCGGCGGGCGGGATCGACGAAACCATTGGTACGGCCACTTTCATTCAAGAAAATGGCATCGAATACGCCTCGATTCAGAATGTCTCAGAGCCGCTGACTGTCCTTGTAAATGGAAGCAGTACAGGTAATTTCACCCTAACGGTCAACTACAGTAATCCCAACGGAAACATAGCTTTTGCCTACCACGACGTCCAAGTGCAGAATGGAACGCAGGCTCAACTTGCCTTCGATCCCAGTACCATTTCTCTCAATGACAGGACATCAGTCCCTGCTCTCAATGTCAAATCCTATGCTGGCTCAAGCTCGGTTTCTCCCACCATTGAATCAATGACTACTCGTTCTATTTCCCAGAACGGTAGCGGATCGGGTGATGCAGCAGTCGGAGGAATTGTGATTGCGCTAACGATTGGTCTGATTTTCGCTGCCATCTTGGTCTTCAGAAGGAAAGGCAAAGATCGCGGATCTTGAAGGCAACCGCTAGATACTTGTCTCGACCGGACCGAGGGTCCCCAAATCTCTAGGTCGCCGTCTGCTGTTCATACTACTTGAGATTCCTAGACGAATCGGGGCTCTGGGAAAGAAGTATCCACAGCCGCACTACGCTTACATTCAACAATGCAAAGCGTCAGAGGGTTACGACGCTACTCCCAGAATTCACGAGATACGAGTTCCTACTCTGATCCTGCGAGGGAAGAAGGATAGGCTGGCTCCGTACGTTTGGTCTGAGGAGATGCACATGAAGATAAAGGCGTCAAAGATGACTTCGTTCAATGGTGGTCATATGTCCTTGTTTTGGAGACAGAAAGAGTTTCTTGATGCTATGGAAGAATTCTTGGAATCTATCAGAAAGACCTAGCAGGCGTTTTCCGAGGATTTTGCCCCCGAAGATTCAAATTCGTATGGTGTTCTGCATAGCAGTTCTTGTCGTCGTTCCTTGGTAGCAAAAGCTCTCGAGAAACTACTGGGACTGAATGTTCGCAAGGCATAGTCGCAAAATAAGTTTCTAAGAAAAAATACAACTAGGAATCGAAGACAATAGAGAAACCTTCCTCGTTGATATCCTTCTCACTTTCCATCGCTTCGATGTTCCCAAGCAAAAGAATAGACTTCGTGATATTGTAATACAACAAGGAGAATTGTCGATTTACCCCGTGATAAACCATTAGAGTATTTCTCTTGCCCTCTGTAAAATGCCTAAATGTTGCAAACCTATTTCCAAAGACATCAAGGTAATCAACTATGGTTTCCTTGGTAACCTTACCGTATAAGTACATTAGAATTTGTTTGTGAATCGTTGCACCGGCAGTATCTGCTATTTTCTTGATTTCGTCTTCTGCGAGCTGCGCCAGGACCAATCTAAGAATATCGCCGCTTATGGAGAAAAACCCAAAGGTACGGTCATAAACTCCAAGCGTTAAGTAATGCTCAAGAATTTGAGAAACTAGAGAATTCAGGCTAACCTTTCGTTCTTTTGAGATCTCCCGAAGATCAGCAAGGGCACCTTCTTCCAGTCTAAAACTGATGGATTCGGTAGCAGATGACTTTGAAAGATCACTGGCTTGAAGAGACATATCCTCGGAATTGATGAATTCCGTTCTGCGCTTATATGTCGTAGCTATTTCAATCAGCTTCAGGGTACTGCATTTCCACGCATTCAGTTACCATCAGCTACATACGAATCATGGAATTTAAGTGCTAACATGTCTTTCTTGAAAAATGAGGCTCGTTTTTCCATTTTCAATAAGATTGCATTGGGAATAATTCTTGAACAAATTATCTATTTCGGACTTCAAGAAATACTTGATCCTTTCCTTTTCCCAAAGTTTAAGGAAACACATTTGGAATGTATAACCAACTATCTAACTTAGATAGACGGCTTCTGAAGCTTCTTCTGGAATCTGAAGGGGCTATTCCGACTCATGAATTGTCTCGGCAGCTGGATGTTCCGATCTCCACTGTTCAAAGAAGGCGGAATCGTTTGGAAGAGGAGTACATTTTGAAGCAATACTCGTTAAATCCGCTGAAGCTTGGTTACAGGCGAATCGACCTTTTGATCTATACGCGTGGTGGGGAAACGATGGAAGTTGCGAGAGCGCTAATGAAGCGCAATGAAGTCACTTTTGCTGCTCGTACAATCGGAGAACATACCATTGACCTGCGAATCGAGGTGTTTGTCAAAGACAATGCGATTCTCTTGAATCTTCTCGAAGAGGTAAAAGCAATGAGTGGAGTTAGGGACGTAGTATGGACTGAGGTTGTCGAAGAGATTGTGAGGAAAAGTCCACCAGATCCATTCGAAGTGTAGTATCTTGGTCTAGTAACTCAACAAAAAAGTACATTGAACATCGAATTTTTAATTTAAATTATTGCAGATTCTTGAACCTATTATTTTCATATTTCTCCTCTTTTTACATTGGGCGCTTTGGACAGAAAATCGGCATAGTAAATTCTAGAAGCTAAAGATGCATCCCTGCGAATCCGAAGAACGCAAGAATAATAACTACGATTACAACGACAACTATTACGCCGAGTGTTCCATATCCTGCTTTACTGTCTTTTCTCTTTAGTGCGAATTTCATGATTTTTCTATAAACCACATCTGTAGAATGCTAACTATAAGCACCCTCCGTTCAATTTTCGCTAGAATATCGAAGGTTAAGCTTCGCGTCTATTCTTGAATCACCAAGACAGCCTAGAGGCGAGATGTAAACGACTGATTTGTCGATCACGCGGAGATTCCGAGCACTTTTTCATTTGGAAACAATCCCGCAAGAAGGCTGGAATAAGGCGCGATCCCGCATTTGTCACATTGCGGTTGTGACGCATTCTCGTTCGCACTCCCCATGCAGCAAGGCGCTTTGATGTTGCCCTTGTAATCCAGAGCAAGGATGAGCCAGTTAGGACATTTGTATCCCCAGTTACCGCGTAAAAGTTCGAGTTGCTCTTTTGGATTTATTACGAAGTGGTTGTTTCGTTTGCTACGGTATTCAAGAATATCGTCAATGAGTTTGTTTCTCTCTTCTCCGAATGGAAGCCACAATGGGTCGTCGTCGATAAACGGAGTGTGGAACTGGATGCTAATCCGCTCTGCAATCTCGTCCCACTCGTGAATAACATCCATCAGAGTTTTGTGATTCAAGGTGTTCAAGGTCATGTTGATGTTAACTTTTCCCCCTGTAGAGGCAAAATTTTTCACGTTGTCTTTTATCCTCTGATATGTTCTTGGACCACGAATTTTGTTGTGCACATCTTCTGTTCCATCAATAGACACATAGTAGGATCCATTGATCGGCATTAATGGAAAAGTACCGTTTGTGACCACGCTCATTCGGTTTCTCAACTCTTCTGAAAAAATCTGAACTACATCCTTTCTGGTCATTGGCTCGCCGCCGACCACCGTGACGTTCTCTATCCTAAGCTTCTTGAAAGAGTTTTGAATTACCACTCTCCATTGTTCTGCGGTCAGTTCTCCAGCTGTCGGTTCTCTGGTTGCCCACCAGTAGCAGTGAACACATTTTAGATTGCACGTATTAAGAATGTCAGCCGACCCGAAGAGTGGAGTCTTTGTACCGTTTCTCAAATTGTTCCACCAATGAAAAAGGTCGCTTGCGCGGTTATCCTTAGTAAATTTGTAAAATGATTTGATGTAATCGGTCGGCTTTGGGTCAGAAGTTAGCCCGGGGAGCATTTTCACCAAATTTGGCAGATTAATAGCGTCCCGGTAAGCCATTTTCACTTTTTGTCCGATGGATTTTTTTTCCTTGAGTTTCAAATCCACAAAATTCTGATTTTGTCCTATTCTCCAGGTAGTAACCTTGTCAACGAACTTTCTTGCCAACTCTTCTTCTGACCAGTCAAAGTAGTCCCGATGAAATTGTTCGGAATCTAATAATTCTATCGTCAAAAAATATCGATCAACCCATTATCCTTCAACAGATTCGATTGACATTGAACATTATCCAAATCCTTACGCTATGCAAGGGAGAGCCGACCGGAAATAACGCGATGCCATTCGAGATAGCTGAGGATCTGGATTCTTAAATCTGCTCCTTTGCTACCAGCAAGGAGGGAGAATCCGATCCTTCTCAGTGTGGGGTCTAGCTCATGGTTGGTTCTTTTCAAACACTCAATTTGTTAAAAGATTCTCAATAAAAATGTAAAATTCACCAAAGCCAGAAATTTTGACCACTTGTCTCAATAATTTGCCATTTTGAGAAGTCATTACTAGAAAAGGAATCGGTGCCGCGGGACGGCTGGCTATCGACGCTTTGAAGATTTTGTCTATCTTGGCTTTCAGCTCATAGTTGAACGCTAACATTTCTACTAGGCTAAACGCAAGGACGTAATGACAATTGAGTTTAGGACCTCTCGCTTAGTCTAGAAAAGCGAGATTCCACCCGAAGATAAAGAAATGTTCTCAATTCACTCGCTTTTTTCGTAGTCATATTATACAATCTAGCTTGTATTATACGTATTTTCTAAATTGATTTATTATGCTGAATCCGGCGCGATCGCAAGGGGACACACTTTTCTGTACAGCAGAGCTTGAAACGAGCTCTGATTGTCGGATTACCATTGCTCGTGAGTTCTAGTGCTCTAAATCTTCATTCATAAACCGTTCATTCAGGCGTCGTGCTTTTCGTTCACAGGTCCAGTCGAAACACTGGTCAAGCGTTTCATCGAGTTCTCTCTGTAGACTCGCGAGGCAAAGAACAGCACGCCGATTAAAACAAAAAATGATACCACCTCTATTATCGACACTAGCGTGGGAGCTTTTATCGGTGTTACCAGTCCGAGCTGATCGCCTACCGTTACCACCAAATAGAGTATTGAACCCAAGACAGCAATTAGCGAAGCGATCCTAGGTTTGAAGAAAAGTAGAATCAATGAAACAATGTTTAGAATCAAGCCAAGAAAAAGGACAACCAACCACCTGAGTGAGGATGGATTGCCGAGTAAAGCTGACGCGCGAGTCTCAAAGACAACAGGAGATATCAAAAAATCACAGAAAACAAATACAATGATTAGTAATACGAGAATCTTCACGTTCTGAGTGAGCTTTCTCATTTTAGAGCTAAAACGTTATCGCTGATTGGCCCCCTAATAAATATCCGCTAACAAATATGAAAGCAGGTATTTCCATATTCTACGTCGCTTATTCGGGGCTGATCTATTTTTTCTTTAGAAACGGCGAATTTTCATAAGAGATATTAAGCGTAAGCAAAGGCGGGTTTGAATTGGATTGGGCTCTTTAGACCATACAACTAAACTATGGAATCCGGTTGAGGCAGAGAAATCAGATTCCCTCAACACCCACAACCTCAAGCTTCTGAAGACCCAACTTGCATACGTTAGAAATTCGATTTTTTACAAAGAGAAATTGAAGGATGTCTCCATAGACCTGATCGAAATCAGTCAGATAACGGCTTTCCCTTTTACAACGAAGGAAGAACTAAGAGCCAGCCAGAAATCGTCTCCTCCGTTCGGACTGCATCAAGCTTGCCATAGAGGCAGGATAAAGAGAATTTACATGACAAGCGGGACTACTGGAACTCCCAATTTCATCGGGCTCACTGAAAACGATTTGTCGGATTGGATAGAGTGTGCCAGCCGGTCCTACTGGGCTGCCGGATTCCGGCCGACTAACTGGATTGTCTCCGCCCTTGGGGCAGGACCATTTATTGCGGGCGTAACTTTGGACGGATGGCAAAATATCGGTTGCAGTCTAGTTCCAGTTGGTCCGGGCAGGACTGATCGAATAATTGCTGCATTTCAGGAGGGAAAAGCAGATTGTCTCGCATGCACTCCATCTTATGCCCTTTATCTTTTAGAGAGCTGCGAAAAAATAGGGATCGATCCAAAGCAGCTTGGCATAAGACGGATTCAATTCGGAGGCGAACCCGGCTGGGAAGAAGGCTTGAGGTCTCGGGTCGAGCGAGCCTTTGATTGCATAACGACTGAAAGCCTGGGCATGGGCGACGTCAGCGTAGATTTTTGGGGCGAATGCGAGGAAAGAAGTGGGATGCACTTTTGTGCTCAAGGTATCATCTATCCTGAATTAATTGATCCTGAGACCCTGGAGACGATCGAATGGAGAGAAGGAGAAATGGGAGAGCTCGTTTACACGCATCTGAAAAGAGAGTGTGAACCGTTGATCAGATTCAGAAGCAGAGATATTGTGAAATTGACGGGAATTGAATGTCCATGTGGCAGGACTGGCCCGATGATTCGTGTGCTCGGAAGGTCGGATGACATGTTCAAAGTGAAAGGAGTTAGTGTGTTTCCATCGAGCGTGAAAGAAATAGTAAGCAGATTTGTTCCAAAGGTAAGTGGGGCAGTTGAAATTTTGCTCAGACGTCCCGTGACCCAAATGAAATCTCCGGTTCAGATCAATGTAGAATATGGCTCTGAACCTGCAGATGCTTCTGGACTGAAGTCCGACATCGAAGAAGCAATTCATGCGAAACTTCTTTTCAGAGCAGATGTAAATCTGGTAGCCTATGGCACTCTATCAAGATCTGAATACAAAACAAGAATTGTCAGGTTAGTGGAGTCTTGAAGCATCCGGATTCTTTTGAAGATCTGATGAATCAATTAGCTATAGAGAATCTCCGGGGAATAAGATTTGGATTATAGTAGCAACAAATCCATCAAAGATCAGATGATGGCTGCTTCTTCAAAGTTCTCGCCCGACTATTGGGGAGAGATCTATCAGTCAGGCAAATTCCCTCATGAATACTGGGATGAACTGGGAAAAAGTGGGCTAATTGGTATTTTGATTCCAACAAAATGGGGAGGCATGAATAGAACCTTCATGGATTATCTCCTCGCTGTCGAGGAGACCGCGCACCACTTCGCTGGAATCGCTTCCTACCTCTATCTTAGCGGATCTCTTGTTTCAATGGTAATCGAGAAAAATGGGACCGATCAGCAGAAAGACGATCTTTTACCAAAATTTGCCAAAGGAAAAATGAAGATCTCGGTTGCTCTCAGTGAAGAGTCTGCCGGATACAACGCTGCTGCAATTGAAACAGTTGCAACTAGGTTAGATGATCATTATTGCGAAATAAATGGAACCAAGGCTTTCGTGAATAATGTAGATCAGGCAGATTATTTACTGGTGTTTGCTCGAACTAGTCCGCCAAATGAAGGATCCAGGTCTTATGGACTTTCTATGTTTCTTGTTGATCCCAAAGATCCGTCAATCAAAGCTACGAGACTAGACAAGCTGGGGATGGACTTTATCGGAACTTTTTCCCTTTACATCAAGTCTCTCAAAGTCAATTACGATCAAGTTATGGGAGAAATTGACAAGGGCTGGTACAACATTGCTGAAAACTTCATGCTGGATAGAATTGCAACGTCTGCCTCATTGATCGGAACGGGAAGGCTCGCGTTAGACACTGCCGTAAAACATGCAGCCACCCGGAAAGTGTTCGGAAAGATCATTGGATCTAATCAAGGTATTCAATTTCCCTTGGCTGATTCTTTTGCAAAACTTGAGGGCGCCGAAGCTCTAATGTTTAAAGCTGGCTCAATGGTTGATCACAAACAGAACTTTAGCCAAATATCGAACTATGCTTTACATTCGTCAGCAAACGCGGCGATTGCGGCGGCCGAGTCTGCTCTGAGAACATTTGGAGGCCATGGATACTTGAAAAGCTATCATGTAGAGCGATACTGGCGAGATGTTAAGGTTCATAAGATTCATCCAATCTCCGAGGAATTGTTACTTGCAAGTATTGCTGAGAAATCACTGGGTCTGCCAAAATCGTATAATTTCTAATCCCTTAGACTTTATTTGAGCATGAATTTTGAACCTTGGATTTTGATGAAACAGACAATCAGGTCTTGATGCGGGAAGCGATCAATCAGCTTTCAGTCAATTTTCCAGAAGCTTACTGGCGGGAGCACGATGAGAAAGCTGAATTCCCTCAAGAATATTTTGACGCCCTTGCCAAGGGCGGATGGTTCCAACTAAATGTTCCTGCCAGATCAGGAGGAACTGGTCTTGCTCTAACCGATGTTTCAGTAGTAATCCACGAAGCTTCAAGGTCGATGGGTATGTCCGCGGGAGACCTGATTATGGCGATTTGCGTTTTCGGAATTCAGACGATCAAAACTTTTGCATCAGCTTCCATCAAAGATAGAATTCTCAGAGAGTTGGGATCGGGTGAACATATTGTCTCGTTCTGTTTAACAGAACCCGGTGCCGGCGTAAATTCTACGGACATTGTAACATCCGGGACAAGAGAAGGCGACGGATTTGTGCTCAATGGCCATAAGATCTGGTCCACTCTACTTCACAAGTCGTCTCTGGTAATTTTGGCCACAAGGACTACACCCAAAGAGAATGTCACTAAGAAAACAAATGGAATCACCTTGTTCTTGATCGAGAAAGGGAAACTCAAGCGTGGAGAGATTAGAACTAAAAGGATCGATGATATCTCAATGCGATGCCTGGGCTCGAATGAAGCGTTTTTCGAAGATGTTTACGTCCCATTTGAAAATGTGCTTGGAAAAGTGGACGAAGGCTGGAATGTACTTTCAACTCTTCTGAACGCAGAGAGAATTTCAACAGCTTCCATGAGCGTGGGTCTTGGGGAGCTGGTTTTGGGCAAGGCTGTTAACTACGCAAGAACACGGCACGTTTTCGAAAGGCCTATAGGTACTAATCAAGGAATCCAGTTTCCTTTAGCTGACAGCAAAGTGGAGCTGGAAACCTGTTGGGCGATCACAAAAAAAGCCGCATGGCAGTTCGATCACTCTGTGGACAGCGCTGTATCTGCTAATGTCGCCGCTTATCTGGGTGCCAAGGCTGCATTCCTCGCTTCAGACAGAGCAATTCAAACTTATGGCGGTATGGCATTTGCCAAGAGTTCTGACATCGAAAGACACTGGAGAGATTCAAGGTTATTTCGAGTCGGACCAGTTCCACAAGAAATGGCACTCAGTTTTCTTGGGCAGCACGCGCTGGGACTACCAAGAAGCTTCTGATCTCAGATAATTTCTTGCATATCCTCGCTCGCGTAATTTGAGCCCACGAGCGGAAATCAGAATGATTTCTCGATAACTAAGTCTTAATTGCTGTTTGTTTCAATGTCTTTGCCAGCCATGCCTTCTTTGTTTATTGTTGTTCAACCCAGGGAATCTGATGAGAATGCCGTTGAACTTTTGAAACGCCTGATAGAAAAAACAGACGTAAAAACAGGGCCGAATGCTAAAGGCCCCGACCCAAATACATTCATCCTTTCTTTCCACGACGTCCCTGATGATAAGTTAAATCGAATTATTTCTGATTCCAAGCAATGGGCCGACGACGCGGGTTTTCTTTTCTTGGTGTACAAAGACGTTGTGCATTCGAGCGTGTCTATTCAAAATGGCACAATCGAGAATGAAAATGTCACCGTTGTCTCGCTATTGGAGCTGGAATGAAAGCGAAAAATCTTTTTTTCAAATTTCAAAATGGGAAGTTTGTACAGATTTAGCAGAAAGTCTCATGCTCTAAAGATTCATTCCGCACCCATCATCCATCCCCGAAACGATATTTCCCGCTGGTTAAACGATTCTTTTGATCGAGCAAGCTACTGGTAACCTCATGAATTCCCCGTAACGGTGAGCGGCACTAATGACTAGGTCTTCGTCAACAATCTCATCAAATAGTGATGCTTCAATCACGGTTGCACCTTTCTTGATCTCGCGCCTCCAGCTCCCCACGACCTTTCCTCCAGTAATGATTGGAGAGTTGAACAATACGAGTTTCCTGTTCTGCATAGCTCCCATACGTGACTTGTCGAATGAGGCGTACCCTACGAAGAATTCATCAAATGTTGGAAGCAGGAAGGCTTTGTCCGAAACTACAGTATCATGATTCATCGACCCAAGGAACCAATACGTCCTTCCATCGATTTCTTCACGGGTAAGGTTAGGGTTACACTCCAGACCGGCTTTTGCATCAACCATAGTTAATCCTGACCACCACACAAAATCACGAAGTGTCGCAGGACCGTGACCGGTAAAGTATCGTTTAACAAGTTCGCCCAGCGCCTGTTTCCTGTCCAAATTCTTGCTTTGAGGCGCGCGTTCATCAAGAAGTGCATAAGTAAACTGTTTTCCGCGACGCGGTCCGCTGCAGATTAAAGCATCCATCTCTGCCCGCATAATCAGATAGATGAGGTGCAATCCTTTTACCCTAATTCCAGCATCCGTAAGTGCCTCCGCAATTTCTGTTCTAGTAAGATATCGTCGTCCTTCGAGAGCTCTGGCGATAATATTGTTGCTTCGCAAGAAAATCGAACTGTCGAGTTTAAGCCGGCGGTACATGTATGCGTTGGAGGCATTCACTCGAGGCGCGGTTAGTTCAGCCATCCAGCGAATGTCAGAGGGAGCAACGAAATGCCATGTAGGTCGCATTACGTGCGTCCGCAATATAGTACCCTTATTGAATGTCCCTTCAATTGATTCATCCGTGGCATTCTTCATCCTTAGAGCGAGGGCCCATTTAGCGCCATGATAGTCCTGCGCCTGCACTGCACCAAGCCAGGATACAACTTCAGCGGGCGATCCAACCTGATTCCGGGATAAAAGTTGCTGGGAAAGTCTATGCTGAGGAAGATCCTGCAGACGAAGTGGTTCGGTTATGTTGATCTCCCCGGTGTCAATGTAATATCAAGTGAAAAAAAGCTCGCGGCCTTCATATGTTGATCTCTAAGATCTTTTTGGAATGTCCCGGACAATTTACTCCAGCAACTAACACTTTGTCTTTGATTCGACACCGAGGAATATCTCTTCAAAATGTGAACAGGACGTTCAAGCAATTAAAATGATTATCAGTTTAGGGCATTATTCGATTATCGATATGTTTGACTTTTATGGAACAGTACGTTCTTTGGCAGTCCCTCATATGATCCTTGAAGATCGTATAGATGTCAATCATTTTTTGGGGGCTAACCCGATAGGACTGGCGTCCTTGTCGACGATGATGAACTCTAAATCCTCAGCAACCGCGAAAACTTCGTTTTCTATTTCTCTCGGTGCATATCTGGCACGTCTGGCGACCGCTAGGAGGGTCGCTTGATAGATCGCTTCTTTTTGAAGCTGTTTAATTGCTCGAGTGACAACGATTTTCTTGAATTCGTCGATTCTACTTAGTGGGACGTAAAGATTCTTTCCTGTTCTTGCACGCACGATTTGCTCGTCGTCATAATAGTATAACCATACCGGTCCTGCGTTTTCAATTGTAACAATTCTCTCAATAAGATGCTTTTCAAAAGTTCTGGCCAGTCGGGACTTCGATCCTACCTTTGAGTACCCATGTTCAGTTACGGGGCCATACTTTTTGACCCATTCCGCTGTTTCTAATTCGGATGCGCTCATACCTGCGTAGTCAATCAACTCAGTCATGATATGACTTTTGATTCGCAGACTCAGCACGACTCGATTCCCCTCATAAAATTCTGAAGCGCACCCCCAAAAAAAGAACAGATCACTCTCGACTCCAAAACACAACTAGTTATTCCGACCAAATAGCAGAAGATGAAATCAAAAGATCATTTGAGCGAAATAGATGATGACGTACAATCGATTCCCCTCGAAGTAATCAATCCTCCAATAGAATGGCGAAGAATCATTGAAGCAAACATTGACATCCTAGCGCAAAGTATGGCGGAGAACGGCCAACTTCAATCGATAGGACTTGTTCCGGCAAAGGAACGCGGAAGGTTTGACCTAAAATGGGGCGAGACCCGTCGTCGTGCCGCGATAAAACTCGGCTGGAAAGACATCAAAGCGAACGTCCTCCATAATCTGAGTCCGGCGCAGGCGAATCTCGTAACTCTGGAAGAGAACTTGGCCAGAAACGGGTACTCCTGCGTCCTAGAGGAAGCGATCGCTCGGGCAAAGCAAAAGGAGCTATACATACAGCTCCATCCTGAGACGAGACGTGGTGGAGATCGGCACACGAGTGTAGCAAATCCGAATCCTTCGGTTATGATTCCACCTTTCACGGTCGCTGCTGCTAAATCTTCAAACCAGAGCCGCGACAAAATAGAATTACTAGTGAAGATCGGGAATAAACTCGCCCCTTTCGCCAACAAGCTTTATGATACACCATTAGAGGACAACTTGACCGAACTCCTAGCTCTCGCTCGGTACGAAGGCGACCTAGAGCCTGTTATTCAAAAATTCGAAAACGGAAGTGCGTCTACTGTGGCTGAGGCTGTGGGTGCTACTATTGCCAGCCCTGGCAGCGTCCAGCTACCAGGTAGCGAGGTTCCGCAAATAGTCGACACTAACCATGCTGAAACTAGTGTATCTGCTCATAGGCAAAATGTCGTTAAACCCGAAACTATCACGGCTGTTGATGATTCGAGGATGAAAAACGAATTGGGGCAAGACAGCGACCCGAGTTTAGAACTTCGAATTAATGGGATCGAAGAAAGGCTAGCCTGGCTAGAGAATATCCCCCAATTACTCGCTGACCAAATCGAAGATTCATCCGACCCTGGCGAAAAGAACCTCCCAAGCGGTACCAACATATGGATCCTGTTCTGGAAAACAAACGACCTGTTAGAAATGCAGCAGGAATTTGTACATCGTAGTGGCTTCAAGTGTCCTAAATGCGATTCAAAATACCTGAGGGAACTGAAAATTTGTGGAGATTGTGGGCAGAAGTTTTCAGTTGGGTATTCTGTAAAAAAGAAGTAATCTGGTTACTAGATTTGAGTACCAAATCATGAAAAAAATTCCTGATCGAATCCCAGAATCAGATGAATCGTCTGACGTCAAGTCGAAGTTTCACAGTATCGTAATGGGTCGAAGTTGGCTACATCTTCAAGCAGTTCTGTCTACAATTGTGATGTTTAGCCCCATGGTATTTGCTGACTTGCACTAGTATTGCATACTCGTGACGTTGCTCATTTTGACCACATCTTTTTTCAAAGAGAGGTTTCGTGTCGCATGTTCTTGCGAAATAGAAAAAATGATCGCACAAGATCCCACAGAACAGAAGACCACAAGAGTCAAGGTCACGAGCAGTAGAATAGCTATAGAATCGAATCAGCGGACTAGACAGGTAAACAGTTCCCATGGGGAAAAATCAACGAGACGAAAAAAGATAGTTGAAACCGAGATTGGAATTGCAAAGGCTCCTGCGAGGAGGAGCCCGGAAATTCCTATTCTTATGGTCTTGGCACGTTCACCGGTATCGGGTGTGAAAACGGCTGACGTCCTAAAAGAACTAAAGAGCCCGAACTGGTTTCCTGAACTTTCATTATCCGATCTCAGCGCGCGGTACCCGGAATCTAAGAAGAAAGTTGTAGATACCATAATAAAATTTGGCAGAAAGCGACTAGTGATCAGAGGAGAGATCTATCCATTGAGTCCCGAAAATCCAACGGGAATTTGGCGAATAACACAAATTGGGCTAGAGAGACTCAAGAAAGAGCGAGCCAGCTGGTTGCCAAAGTATTCCATCTATACTAATAGAATAGTCGAAGTGTAATTTTTGAAAACGTCTCTCCACTATGGAAATTTTGTAGTACATATGCGTATTACAACAATGCAAGGTGTCGAGTAAAGGGGGCCTCTAAAGTAACACTCAAACCGAGATGGATCCATCCTTTGAACTTTCGAGCGCAGGACAAGGAAACTCTGGATGCCGCAGTGCAAATCGCAAAGGATCAAGGTAGTAACTTGACGGAAATTATTAGAATTGCCCTTAAGGAGTACACAGAAGCTAGAGCAAAGACGACTGCGATCACGAGGATTGACGACTTTCTAGACAAGTCGAGAGTCAATCCACAGCTCGTTGAAGTTTTGAACCCATCCATACTCAAGGAGTGGCCCGACGGCGAAGCGATCAGATTCGCAAAGTTACTAAGGGCTCGTATGCAGGAAATTGATTTTGAATTAAGGCGACGAGGCTTTTACTTCGATTGGCGGTAGGCAATTATCTCAAGTTTTCAATTGTGAATTGGGTGCTTTCAGTCACATAAGAGCTCTTGGCATACTTGACTGATAGTCTTCAACCTTGTACTCTAGGCGGCCGTCAAATAGCTTTGGGCAGAATCATTTCTATGACAGTCCCCTTGGTGTAATCCCCCTCGACCCTATTTTTGACCACAATTTTCCCGTGGTAGCGGTCCGACACGAGCGCGTGGACTATTGACAGTCCAAGCCCACTGCCCCTAGCGCTCTTCAAGTACCTTGTAAAAATATCGGGTTTGAGCTCGTCCGCAACCCCGTGGCCGTAATCAATCACGGATATTTTGTAGTCGGTTCCATTTTCTTCCGGACTGATCTGAACTTCCACGCGGACGTCCTTTCCATCCGTATATTTTGCAGAGTTGGAGAATAGATTGAGGAAAACTTCTTGCAACATATCGTCAGCAAGAACAGTTGTGTCATTACCGTCCGATTTTTTCAGAACAATCTCTTTTTCCCTCAGGGACTTTTTGACCACTCCAAGAGCGTTATCAATAGTCTCCCCGAGATTAACCGGGATCAAGCGCACGTTGCTCCCTTCCGCAAGGATTTTGCCCATCTTCGCCGCCCGATCGACGAGTCGCGTTGATCCGTCAATTGAGTTGATCACCGAATTCACAAACGGTCTCAATGACTCCGGTGGAGCGCTGCCAATCTCTTCATCCAGAAGCTCTGCGTTCAGCCTCGCCGCTTGATTGTAATTTCTGATATCGTGCGCGAGAATGTCCTGGAGAAGCTCCGCTTCCATCCTGCTCCTCCTCTCTTTCTCGAGCAAGACCTCTTCTCTTTCCCGTTCCGCAACCTCTTCCCACATCCTCTCAAAGAAGCGGATGTTAGCCTTGACCGTCGAGCCTCGAGACGAATAAGTTGCAACCCCTATCGCATCCACGAAATTCTCCCTAGAGTCGTCCTGCTGCTCGATGATAAGAGATCGCGTCCGGTCCACGACGAGGATCGTCACGGTATTCAAACCCGTTGCTTCGCGGATTGCCTTGTACTCGATCAGATCATCAATCAATTTGGTAGAGGATTGTGATCTTACTTTGTCCGTTTTCGCCGGATCTCCGCCACTTCCTTCGTAGACAGCTGGCGCAAGCACCCGGACCTTCACTCCGCGATTCAAGACGGCGGTACGCATCGCGTCGATTATTCCGATTTTTGCCTGGCGTCTGTAGGCATTCGAGGTCGGCAGAAGAAGAAGTATTTCCTCACTTGCTTCGTCTACCATACGCCGGTACAAATCCCGCACCTCGCCCCGATTGCGGATTATCCTCACCCTGGGCTCTTCGATACCATCCTCGATTTCTTTGATCCTCATGCGCGCATCGATGCCGCTCTTCCACTGCTCATCGAAGATTGCAGAATAGTGCTCAACGTATCCAGGTTCATTGCTGAATAGCGCGCTGTTGTTTAGAGCACCTCCTTCCAGCTGGGCCAGCGTCACACCAACTTCCTTCTCAGACAGCCCAAAGCTCTCGGTCGGAGCTTTATCCAGGTGCCGGATTTCTATTCCCAGATCGAGAAATCTCTTCGCAGCTTCTATGGAACTTTCATCTATCGTCGTGAGCCACCTTATCCCTTCATGTTGACCTCTACGGCGTTTCTCGAGTATCTTATTCAGATCCTGAAGGGTGTGATTTTGCGCATATAGTAGTCCGCCCGAAACGGACGATATCGAGTAGCGCCTTGATCCGGCTCCCATCCGCCTCGTTTCCGCAAGAATTTGATCTGGATCTCGAATTATCCTCGTCTCGTAGCGGGGCGTTCCTTCCTCAATTTCCCTGAATCTGATTTCGGCCGGAGTCGCCTTGTCCCAGAGCAGATCAAACACGAACTGATTTTGCTCTACAATGGCAGGCAGATCACTCCATACTAACTGCAATTTGCCGGTGTTTGGAACGCTAGCGGCAGCCCAGTACTGCCTGTGTCTGTCCGCAATCGCAAAATTTCCTTTCAGTTTGTCCAAGTGACGGAGCTTGAATCCAAATTTCCCAATAATCTGCCTGCAATACTGGATGTTGTCGCTTGTGATTTCGGTTACGTACCGGATTTCAATGCCGCGGTTTTTGAGATCACCAAACATCCTTTGAAAAATTTCGTTTTCCGCAAATATCTGCGGGACTTCTTTCTCGCCGTAGCCGCAGAACAGATTTTCAATCTGTGCTAGCGTTTGCAACGACAGATCAAGAGCGTTTTCTTCACCTTCAACGACTCGAGTGGTGGGCGGCTGTTGAAAATGTGACTGTTTTGCTTCTTCCGGGAACTGCTTTCCTTCCAATTGCAATGCTGCGCACTCGATTTCTTCTGATTTGTTGAACGGGTCACAAATTTCAAATTGGAATGGGTCTGAGGCGCACCAATTCCAGTTTAGAGAAAAATTTGCGACCGGATCTGGGCCTCGTCGTATTCGGTTTAAAAGTTATGATAGAACAATCTTCTAGTTCTGATTTTTGTGTACACCGGTATGGACTTAATGCCGGGCTATTGTAACCACTAGCTTTTTTGTTAACTCGTGTAAATTCGTACCATCAATCCAGACAGTCGTTCACCAAAAACGGAAAACTGAACCCTAATCATTCTCGAAGCAAAGCGGCGCAGGCGGATGCTTTAGGCCCGCTTTAGAAACGATCCAAAGGACTTGTCGAATATTTCCAAGGCCAGCTCTGCTTCTTCCTGAGTGATCGTAAGGGACGGCATTATCCGGAAAACGTTTCCCCTTAGTCCGTCGTAGGCCGTGAGCAGACCGTTTTCATACGCAATCCGGTTTATCTTTACGATCTCCTCCAAGGCGGGTTCTTTTCCGGAGCGGGATTTCACGAGCTCGATCCCGATCAAGAGACCCACTCCTCGTACATCGCCGATTAGTTCGTATTTTTCCATTAACGCTCTAAATCCCTTGAGAAGCAAATTTCCGACAGTTTCCGCGTTCCGGCAGAGATTGTTCTTTTCAGTGAACTCTATTGCGGCCAAAGCGGACGCGCAGCCGAGCAGGTGACCTGCGCCGGTAATGGCAAGAGATCCCTTCGGCAGCTTCATAAGATCCTCGCGTCCGATGCACGCGCTCATAGGGAGGCCGTTGCCAAGCGGCTTTCCCAGAAGAGTAATGTCGGGTTCGACGCCATGATGTTCCATTGCAAACATTTTTCCCGTACGGCCAAAACCGGTCTGGACTTCATCCAAGACCAGAACTATTGAATGTCTGTCGCAGATTTCACGCAGTCTCTTGAAGAAGTTTGTACTAGGCACAACCACTCCGCCGTCTCCTTGGATGGGCTCGACGAACACCGCGGCAGTGTCTTCCGGAGGAACGGTTGTTTTGAAAACGAAATCCTCCAAAAAGTCAAGAGCTTTCATCTCGCAGTCGTCGCAATCCGGACCGAAGGCACACCTGTATGGATACGGATATGGCACGTGCGTGACGCCAGGAACCAGCGCACCCATTCCCTTCACCATCGAAGCGCTCAGACCCTGGAGAGCGGTTGCTCCTATCGAGGTGAGACCGTGGTTTGATCCGATGAAGCTGATGAACCTTTGACGGCCCGTTGAGTACCGGCTGACTTTGATCGCGATCTCGGCCGCGTCAGCGCCGGAAAGGCCGAAGAAGCATTTCTTATGCGAGGAACCCGGAGTCATGCGGACCAGTTTCTCTGCTAGCTCGCTGACGAGGCTGTGGTAATAGTAGCCCGGTATTGCGGAATAGATGAAATCGTTTGCCTGCTGGATTATTGAATTGAGGACATCCTTGTTTTCCAAACCGACGTTCATCACCGCGGCGCCCGAGACGAGATCAAGGAACACGTTTCCGTCGACATCCTCGATATAGCTCCCGCTGCCACGTTTTGGGACAAACGGAAGGTAACGCCAGTTCGATTGCATGAGGTATTTTTCGTCTTTCTCGATTACAGCCCTCGCTTTTGGTCCCGGCAGCTCCGTGATTACTTTGGGTACTACCACGATCAGCTCCAGAGATTTCTGTTACCTAATAACTTTGCACGTCCCAAGATACGATTAAATGAATAGCAGCAAAACGGGAATCCGCAAAAAATGTCTGCAGATGTTAATCGAAAAATTCGCGTGGGCGATGTAAGCTCCAGTCCGGGAAAAAAGCAGTCTGGTCACCTAAAGGTCGGTGAGAAAGCAGCTTCTTCGATCGAACTTCCGGTTACAATAATTCAGGGAGATTTGCCAGGACCGACGCTCGTAGTTTTAGCCGGTGAGCACGGCTGCGAATATTGCGGGATTTTTGCGGCGGTCCATGTGATAAAAGAGGTGCAGCCTGAGAATATCAAGGGAACGCTTGTTGTTCTCCCGCTTGCAAACCCACCGGCTTTTGAGGAGAGAGCACTTTTCGTAAACCCGATAGATGTCGTGAACCTTTACGCTTCGTACCCCGGATCTCCCGATGGAACAATCTCGCACATTATGGCGCACAAGATTTTTTCAGAGGTCGCTTCAGTTGCGGATAACTTGATTCACCTCCACGGCGCGGACTATAACGAGTCGCTTGTCCCATTCAACTATTACGCGCACACTGGCAACCCAAAAGTGGATTCGATGTCCCGGAAGATGGCGAGCTGTTTTCCGGTCGATTACGTGCTGGAAGCTGAAAAAGCGGCGGACGTTTCAACGGGCTCACCCAAGGGAACTTCATACGCGGCGACCGCAGCGGGAACGCTTTACGGCGAAGCATCGGCGAAAGGGATTCCGTCCACGATGTGCGAAGCCGGAAGAGAGGGGAAGATCGAGGAGGAGTTTGTTTCCATACACAATAATGGAATAATGAATGTGATGAAACTGCTGGGGATGATGACCGGCGATCCTGCTCTAAGAGAGCACCAGACGAAGCTTACTTCACCGGTTCTCGTGTCCAACCACCGGGCGGGAATATTCCATGCCAGTGCAAAAATTGGCGATGCAGTGGCAAAAGGGCAGACCATCGGGGAGATTTTGAATTTCACGGGCGACGTTCTGGAGACGATAACAAGCCCGATCGATGGAATGATCGTAGACAGGATAAATTTCGCGGCTGCGGATGCCTTCCCGACGCAAAAGCAGCCATACCTATTTTACATTGCGAAGACAAACTAGCTACAAGCTACCCGGACATTTTTGGTAACTTCTACTAGTTTCTAGCAAAAACTCAGTTGCGATTAGAAAATCTGAGCAAAATTACAAGACTGTCCGTCGATTGTTAATGTTAGTCGACGTGATAACTATTGGGAAATAAGGGAGAGATTACCAGTGCTCTTGGTGTCTAATTCATTCTTTTCCGAAGAGCAGCCGCCGTAGTCAGGTTCCTCATCCTAAACATTCTAGAAATTCGCAATGACGTACACGATATGGTTGTTGAAATTTCATTTGTTCCTTGCAATCAATCCCTCAATCTTAGATCTAAGAATGAGAGTTCCTTATGCGATCAACCTTCTAATCTGAATCAGATCGCGATTGGAAATTTGTCTTAATCTTGTGAAGTTCAGATGGTTGAGATGAATAAGCTTGGTCCGGACGAGTTTCTGAAGGGAATCAATGTTCACGCCCCTGAATTCCGAGATAACACAACTGCAATACTGGACTTCTTGAAGATCACCCCGATTCAATGGGTCAGGATCCACCCGTTGCCCTCAAGACGTCTGGGATCAACCAACCTCGCGGGTGTGTCGTATCTAGATGCAATTGTCAAGTTTGCGGAGGCAGGATTCAATCTAATTTTACCGATAGACGTCGGAGTAAAGGAGAACGTAGGCACACTTACAATATCTCGATTGATGAAGTTCGTAGACGAGTCCTACTACCAGTCACTCAGGGCAGTCAAACTGATAGAAGCAGCCATTTCGAAATCAAATATTAGGGTGATTTACGGTATTGAAAATGAAATTGATACAAAGGAATGGATTCTGCAATCAATGCCCGGCGTAGGTTGGAGAGAGGGAACTCTTGCTTGGCTGGAGCTTTCAGTTGACGTCGACCTCAAATTCAAAAGATTACGCAGAATTTTCGATGGAATCAAAGATGCTTCACCTGATAGCACAACAATGGTCAATTTCGAGGCCGATGATCCAAAAGATTCATGGACTGCTTTCATGACCTTCTTGACCGGAGCGGGGGTAGTCTTGTCAAAGCTTGGCATACTGGAAAGGAACGCTCACCGGCGCATCAATGATTATCGAATAGACATAGCACGAGCCATCAAGAAACTGAAGGTCGACATAATAGGGCTTGATTCATACCCCAATTATTTCAGAAAAGTGCCAACGAAGGGAAAGGAAATAGGACCTAGAGTGGATGAAGTAATTAGGCAAGTAGGAAAGCCAGTCATCAATGCAGAGTTCGGTTATACTATTCATGAACCAGTGTCCAAGAAATTCCGGCGACAGGAAATATCAAGAAAGTACTATGCCCGCCCAGACCATCAAAAGAATTTTTTCGAGAATGCTCTGACTTCAATTGAATCATCTTCTAGCCAGGGAACATTCCCTTGGGTATTGATGCTCGACCCCACGAGATCTTACCGTCCGGTTGAGGAGAACGGATTCACGCTGCTAAGAACCGATCACAACAATGCCTTCAAATCCGTTCCAGCCTTGACATACTATAATGAATGGTTGAAGGGTATCAAGGGGAAGGTAGCAAGAGGGGACTTTGCAGAGGCCCATGAAAATCGTACAGGTGACGAGGAACCGAGACGATCTGACATTATCGGCAATGATATTGGATCAATTCTTTCATTTTTCAGGCGAAGCAGACGCTGGGATGATAATTACATGAGAAATAGAGGGAAAGATACAACCTGATGCAATTTGGTAACCATCTGACATAATTTTCTGCACCTCAAACATTCCAAAGTTTTTTCTTGAGATCCAAGCGTTTTCTTCATTAGCATAAGTTATTGCAGTACATTGACCCATTCTCAAAAATCACCTCTTGGCGTTTTGATTCTTCACAATTACTACAGAATGCTTACTGCGGTGAGCGACCTTGTCGGGAACACTACCAAGAAACAGACTTGCAATTTTTCCTCTACCTCTCGTCCCGACCACAATAAGGTCGGCATCGACTTCATCGGCATAATGGACGATTTTGTCCGCAGGATCGCCGTGAAGTACCTTTGATTCTAGGAGCAATCCAGAATTCTTCGAAAAATAAGCATCAATCACCCTTTTGTGAAGTTTTTCGAATTGTTCATCTCTTTCTTCCAAGTAATCTTCATCGATTTCACCTTCAGGGACATGTTCAGGAATGGAAACTACACCTAGAAATATTACATCTAGTCTTGTCCCGTCAGATAGTTCCGAAGATTCTTTAGAGACTTGATCGGCATACGGAGAATCATCGATAGCCACCAGGATCGTCCTCATTCGAATGTCTCACCAGTCACTCTCAAAATTCGAAAGTACTTGAATTGATCACACGACAAATCAATTCCAAGACCGAGACATATCATGTAAGACTCGTTTGTTATTTTGCAGCTTAAATTACTGAAACGTCACAATAAGATGAACTGGATTAAACCTGTATCAGCTACAAGCGATAGACTTCGTATATCTTGCAACTTTCTGTTATACTGTGACAGAAGCCCAAGAACCAAAATTCACCCGATTCTTTGAGGTCTGAACCGCCCTAGCGACCGATCTTGTTTAGCAGATTTACTGGTACATAGTTGTTGTGTTCCAGACATCTCCTGATCAGTGACTTCAGATGATAAATTACAATCATGATAAGTTCGTACCCGGAAGATCATTCTTCGCGATTCGAATATTGGCAAAAATCATTGGAGGATCATCAACAAGCATCAGAAGTAATTCTACTGGCGAGGCGGTCAAAACGAATTGAAGAATTATAGTAAGATGTTGTTCACAGTAAGGAATGGCTAGAATAAAATTGAGTGATATGTTCCATTTCAGCAACCATGGACCGTGAATTCCCCAACTTGTCGGAAATGGAAAGAACTTACAAAGCTAGACTAGTCATGTCAGCAAAGAATTCTTTTGAGGCAGCGCAATTCGTGGAGAAGCTCGTCAACCTCGCAAACAAAGAGGGGTTGCACATTCTGGTCGATGATATCGAAGAGCTAATTTACTGATGTAGTGGCTATGGCTAGAAAAACATTCAGGCTGTGGTCTAATGAGAAATGAGGAAATTTCCCGGTACAATAGTTCGTTACTTATTTGACATTGAGGATCGGCTGATTTCGTGTTTTTCGCAAAATTACTGGATGAAGTGCTACTAAACTCCCAAAACAGTCAAATAGCTTGAAGAATGTACTTTAATCACCGAGGCAGTACCGAGTGTCAAAGAGCTCGCGGGTGGACTATGTTGACAAATTTGCCGAAAGCTTGATGACGAAAGATTCTTCAGAAATTGAAAGGGATCTCGCACAATATTATTTTGATCTTCTTTTTATTCAGACGCAAATAGAAGTGAGTCGCGCCGAAGATTCTGATGCAAAGTCAATCATCCAAAATGGCGAAAAAAGGTTATCGCGATTGCAAATGAAGATTGAAGCAATGAAAAAGGAACTTTTAAACAGAAAAAATTCCACCGTTCAACAGAAAGAAGGAAGTTAAAAATAATCTCCTTTTTCTCGTAACTGAAACTCTTTGGGCAAAGACAAGTTGTTATTTCCTTCCTAATTCGTAGCCCCGAAGACATTTGCTGTAAATTCAATCACGAGATCATCGTAAATTTTTCTGATTGTGTTTGTCTGTTAAGGACCAGTATCTTGCCCGAGGATAAGAATATCGAATGTCTATTAACAAGCGGTCGAAGCCGAAAACTGCCCTAACCAAAGAGGGTTTTTGGATTGTATATCACGAAGGTCGAGAACCGATTCTTGTAAGTTATTTATCATGCTAACAACAATCTCATAATGAAATGAGCCTGAATTACGCCGAAAGATTGGGTTGTCATCGGACAATCCAATACGAAAAAATACAATCTACTGGTGATATTTCTGGAAGCCGTTATCAAAATCAAGTCAGCCACACCTGATGATTCCCGAAGAGCCGCGCTCCCCATCATAGAGGCTGGTTCGAATCGTCCGCCAGATTCATATCACGTGCTAGCAAAACCCACTGGCGCGATCTGCAACCTAGACTGCCAGTACTGCTTTTTCCTGTCTAAAGAAGAGCTATATCCGGGTAGCAAGTTTCGGATGGATGACGAGCTTATGGAGTCGTACATCCGGCAATTAATTCAATCGCAACATACTGACCAGGTCGTTGTTGCTTGGCAGGGTGGCGAACCTACGTTAATGGGACTAGAATTCTATCGCCGAGCTGTTGCGATTGAGAAAAAATACCAGAGACCCGGTGTCGAAATTCTCAATACAGTTCAGACAAATGGGACACTGCTCAATGGCGAATGGTGCGATTTCTTTTCCAAGAACAACTTTCTCGTCGGGCTCAGCTTGGACGGGCCGAGGGAGATGCACGACAAGTACCGGGTCGACAAGGGCGGCAATCCTACATTCGACAAAGTAATGAAAGCTGCAAAACTAATGCAAAATCACAGTGTCGAATTCAACATCCTCACTACTGTGAATTCCGCCAACGAAGATCATCCACTGGAAGTCTACCATTTTCTTCGAGATGAAGTTAGAACCCATTACATCCAATTTATCCCCATAGTGGAGAGAATCAATCTTGACGGACGGACTGGTTTGCAAGAAGGAACACAGGTAACGACTCGCTCCGTCGGATCAGTTAAATGGGGAAGATTTCTTACCGAGATATTTGATGAGTGGGTTCGCCGGGACGTCGGCCGTATCTTTGTGCAAATGTTCGATGCTGCCCTTGCTTCTTGGGTCGGCGCCCCCACTAATCTATGTATTTTTTCGGAAACATGTGGTGATGCACTAGCGCTCGAGCATAATGGCGACTTGTACTCTTGCGATCATTTTGTCGAACCAAAATATCTTCTCGGAAATATCAAGAAAGAAAAAATGATCGAGCTAGTCGCTTCTGATACTCAAAGAAAGTTTGGAACCGACAAAAGGGACACCCTTCCTCAGTACTGCCGAGAGTGCGAAGTACGGTTTGCTTGTCACGGCGAGTGCCCTAAGAATCGATTCATTAACACACCTGACGGAGAGCCCGGTCTAAATTATCTCTGCGCCGGATACAAATCATTCTTCAACCACGTAAACGAGCCGATGACCATCATGGCTGGGCTGCTGCGAAATAATCGAGCACCGGCAGAGATAAGTACGATCTTAGCCGCGCGAGAAGGACGCCTCAAAAACGACGGCATGGGACGTAACGAGCCATGCTTTTGTGGGAGCGGGATTAAATATAAGAAATGCCACGGCGATGTTTCTAACCCTTTAAATTGAGTACTTTTTGCAAAAAATTATGCGAGATTCTATCTAATATTTGATAAGACAAGAATGACCTTCATTACTTGCGGATTCTTTTCGAATATTCTCTTTCCATAATTTCGACTTTCCTTTTCATCAGCTGAATCTTTGCTCTGGCCTGTTCCAAGCTTTTCGGAGTGAAGCTGCCGAGATCAGCTCTAACTTGGACTTCATGAAATTCGATATCGATTCTAATTTCTGCTAGATCTCTATCCAGCTCCGTCGTTGAAAGTTCTTGCACTTCCTTCGTAAATTCGAATAATTCCTTTTCGTCCTCTTCGGGATATTCTTTTGATTTAGCCGGCGGAGAAACTGACGGAGGATCGGCTTCAACCCGCCCCTTCTTTCGGGGGGCTCCAATACCAAAAATTATGTTAGCGGCAAATCTCTCAAAATAATTCCAAGGAAGAACCTGCAAGCTAGCTTGAGATGCTCCTGGGACCGAATTTCGCGCATAACACGCCTCCCTTGACCGCAAAAACCACTCTAAGAGGTTGTCGGCTGTGCACGGGAAAAGATTTTGGGAGAATGATAGGATAGTTCCATTTTTCTGACGATTTTCAACCTTGACCGTTGTAGGACGAAGATTTCGAATAGAAACCTGATAATGTCAGAGAAGGTCTCATCCTTTTGTTCATTTGTCAGAATATCCAAATGGTAAGAGGAAGCTTAGTTCAGTAAAAAGTAGTTATTGGGGTAATAGCAAGTTATCGGATGAAACGTCAACATGCAATCGAAAGTTGCAATTAACGAGTGTATGGAATCGATTTTGATCAAGAATTGTCGGTCTGGATCGATTTTTCTCTTTTCCGCTCGCCGGACATGCTCGTTGTTACGTTCTCAGCGGGTTCGGCAGAGTTCCAGAGTAAATTGAAAATCGATTGATGCTCGTAAACCAACAAGGGATAGTTGCTGTAAATAGATTGAGCCTCCGCCAGAGGATCCGCGTAAGTTGCTCTTGCAATCAATTCTTCTTCATTGAATGCAAACCCACCAACGATGTGAGGTATGTGCCTGAGCTCAATTCCTATTTCCATCAATTCTCGACAGGCATCAATGTTATCTGGATCGATCTCGGTAATGTGTCGAACGTGTACACCGCGTTCGATGGCCGCCAAATAACTTTCCTTTAGACCTGATCGATTGACAAGCGGAGCAAAACTAGCTTCATAGCAGGCATTAACACAATACTTTGCGTTGTTTACTAATGTAATTCGCTTTGCCATAGCTTCAGTCAAATCAATGTAGATATCGAGCGTTTTCTTATTCCCGACAGAGTTTTCCAATTCGCGAATCTTTTGTTGCCCTGACACAGAACTGTTCCACATAAAATCAAACAAGTATTGGTTCTGTTTGGCAACGGTCTCTAAGTTGCTGAATAGTATCAGTTCCTTGGTTATGTCGTCTCTCGACAACGCATTCATTGAAACAAAGTGTCTTTCGTCAACTATGATAAAGTTCGATTGAATTCCGGGCATGTGGTGGAATTGAATACCAGGCTCGCCACTAAACTGTTTACAAAATTGGAGATTCAGTGGAGTTATCTCGGTTAGGAAAAAAATTTTGAAACCTTTCGCGATTGCCTCTCGTAAAAAGGAATTAATGAGGGACGAGAACAAGATTCTAAACGCATTGGATTTTTCGCAACAGACACATATTTTCTGGCTATTCTCAGAAATTACGTTGTGAAACAGTTGACCAATTTCAACAGGATCTTCAAAGATCTTGCTTCCTTCAAAATCCATGATCGGAGACGAAAAACAATCGATGATTCGCAATAAATCGCCGATTGAGAAAGGCTTGTAGAGAACAGCATCGAACACTTTGTTCTCATGCGAATCAGACAAAGTCCATTCATCAACAGTGATAACGGTTTTTAGATTTGGATAGGTTTTCTTTAACTTACTTGCGGTTTCTAAGCCATTCAGGCCGGGCATTCGATGGTCAATCATGACAAGCGCGCGATTCGCGAGAGCTTTTATCTCCGGTGCTACACTCGAATCCTCGAAAAAATTGAGTAATTCCTCTCCACCGTTAAATGTAGCCAATACATTCAGGCCGGCTAACGCGAAGAACTTTCGATAAGCATTGACTAGGTTTTGAACGTCGTCCACAATAATGATGGGCATCTTACCAGATGCATGAGAACTCAAAGCCTAACAGCACTTTGATCTCGAGATCGTTTCTAATAAATAAATCGAACGTATCTGCCATAACTCTTGGTATTAGGGCGATGGGAAATTCAGATTGTCGTTATTGTGAAGCACGGCATGATGATGCATTACAGAGAGAGTTTGGATTCGATTATCGAGTTAGTTCGTTTATTCTACAGTACTGATATTCAAAAATGCGTGATTCAACATATCACCGCGATAGAGCATTTGCCTGTTGTTTGGTCATGACATCGAAAATGTTGTAAGGATTCTCCAAAGTTTGGCGGAACGCTGTCTGTTAATTATCGACGTCCTTAACAACGGATTCATAGTTTAGCGTAGCTGGATTTGTTCAACAAAGTTTCTTGATGTCAAAGAAAAGTCATTATACAAAGCTGGGATCGGTTGTCCAGATTCGGGTTCGAAGTGGCGAGCTTATTCGTGGGTGTATAATAAAAAGAGCCAATAATGGAATTACACTAACAGATGCATATGTTGCGAAGAAAATGCCGAAAAAAGCAGATTTTGCAGAAATTTGGGCCCCTTGTCTGGCTCTACTAAGAATTCCCTTTGACAACATAGCGTCGATTCAGATCATAAAGTTGGATCGATAAAATAGACGGAAAAAAATCTGAAAATTCTCGTCTGACGTATCAGAATCGACTAGCAAGTGCCTTTCGATTTTTTTCGAGCTAGTACGGGAGGAGTTTGAAGTGGATATCTGGAAAGATTCTCGAACAATAGGTTGATTCTTCAAAATAGAAGAGAAAAGAGCTCATTTTCATTCTTCCTCTTTTGAAACCAAGGGTGCACTTCTGCCCGCGATTGGCTGCTCTCCTCTGCTGATCAACGCCGCGTCATGAGAATTTGTTTCTCTTGTAAGAGACCAGCTTAATAGAACTCTGATTGCAACCACGACCGCTAGAATTAGCAGCTCCGAAGTTGAGGGTACTAGAATTGTCTTAAGGACGTCGCTTCCGACCTCAAAATCTAATCCCAGAAGCAGCCCTGAAACGAGACTTATTCTTATTGTTTCTTTGTGGATTGCTCGATCCTTGGTAGATTGTCTCTGAATGGTAAAAAAAGAAAATAACGATCTCGCGCCAGAAATGCCTATTATCAATCCAGCGCCTACATCCAAGAAAAGCGTAAGATAATTGATGAAGAGATCTAGTAGGGGACTGGTATCTGCCATAATAAGTAAGCCACTATTCTTGTCTCGAACAGGCTAGAGCGACCGAGGATCCATTCCTTACCAGCAGAACCTGAACCGATTTCTGCTAAATCTGAACTGTAATTTATCACGCTAATGCACAGCTCGAATAAATCATACGCGGTTTAGCTCAGGAGACTGGTCTAGATCGAATTTGAACGACAGAAAACTAAGGGTTTCACGTAGACTAAATGGTCTGATTGGAATACCGCAAGCGCCTCGAATTCTCCACAAGAGAGTTGAGTAAATATGTTCGGCTCAAGAAGAAGAGAAGCTAGAAGAGTTTCGCGCCGGACATCGCGGCGTGTTATGAGACGAAGGATGCCTGCTCCACAACCAGCTGCCCCAGCGGGATCGGCGCCCGGCGCTGCTCCAGGCTCTCAAACGACCGTGGCCACCAGTTTCATCCTTATTGCTGCGGAAGGGGCGTCACCACCGATAAAACTTAGCACCCAAGATGCTCAGAGAATACAGGAAAACACCGGTCTCCCGCCTGAGCAGCTTGAAGACAATGATCTCAGAGAATCTATGCAAGAGCTGAACATACAATCAGCACCTCTCACACAGCAGGATAAGGCAGCTTTAGGCATGCCTACCACACCACAGACTCAAGCATCTGGCTCGACTACAGTAGCACGTCAACAACCCATTAATCCCCAAGTCTCGACTGAGCAACAGCTTGAAAGTCTTCAGAATATGAAAAACCAAGGGCTCATATCAGAAGATGATTATAATGCGAAGAAAAAGCAAGTTCTGGGAATATGATCCTCCCTCTATGTAGTTGAGGAGATTACTATTACAGATTTCAAGTCTGAAAACCGGAGCCTAATTCTATAGCTATTTACTGAGCCGGAAATGATGGAGTTGAAATAGAGCCGACTAATCTAAGAGATCCCAGTATTCGAGTCCCAGGCCTGTCTATTCGATTTCGTGCGCGAACTAAGTTTCTTGACGTTTGGTTATTGGGATACTTCATTTCGTTTAGTTATGCGCCTAACTAACAACAGTCCTTTAGTTCATTTTGTCTTGATGAAGGATGATGAATTGAATGGGTACTTCGATGGTGTATCGGGAAAACCTAGATACGGAAGGATTGGCTAATGTTCTGCAGACGCATTTTAGAGCAGAGGGCTATGACGTGCAAGAAATCGGTTCGGGAAATGATACAGCGGTCCAAATAAGAAAACAAGGTCTCGGTCGTGCAGCCCTAGGCTTACAACAGGCAATTACTGTTAGGATAAAGAAAGAGAATAATCTAACTAGTATATCACTGGGACAAGCGAAATGGGCTGACAAGGCGGGAGTCGAAGTCATCGGCGCACTAGTTTTTTGGCCGTTGATGATTCCTGCGACTGTAGGAGTAGTGAACCAAAGCCAGCTTCCGAAGAAAATACAAGTAGTCATCGAAGATTATGCAACCTCCCAAGGAAAAAACACTTCAGTAGCAAAGATTGAAACCATGGTTGCCTGTCCAGAATGTGGAGTTGCAAATTCTGCCGACAGTCAGTATTGCACAGCGTGCGGTGCTTCTCTTAAGGGAGCAACGAAAGTCTGAAGAGCTTTCAAGCAAAGACATTTCGGATCCTAGGTGTCGTTGATTGGAAACAACTTTTACATCCAATCAGCGACCATCTCGAATTTGACGGAATCCTTGACAATATTTTAGATGATCCGATTGTTAGTTTGTTGTACTTATCTCTGTTTTAATTAGTCATAATGGATCTATTAACTTCCCCGTGTAATAATAGAGATGTGCTTTCAGATCTCTTCTCAAGGATGTTTTCATGATCGCATATACTACCGAATACGCCGAAAAAATTTGAAAGAGAAATCATTCATTGTATTATTTGAACAATAATATGTTATTTCAAAACATAACCGAGATTATATTTCTTAGCATTCTAACTGTTACGGCATAAGAATGTCTTCAACGGGCGAACAAGCAGAGTTCCGTGGAAAAATAGGTCTAAGTTACGAAGATTCAACGCCCTGGTGGCCGGTGGCGGTTCGGCCTCCGAAAGACGCGCCAAATGTACTCTTCATAGTACTTGACGACACGGGGTTCGGCCATCTCGGGTGTTACGGCGGCGCTATCAACACTCCGAATATAGACAAGCTCGCCGAGAATGGTTTACGATTTACTGATTTTCATACAACTGCACTTTCCTCCCCGACTCGTTCATGTTTTCTAACCGGGAGGAATCATCATTCGAATCACTTGGCGTGCATTACCGAGATAAGCACAGGTTATCCGGGATATGATGCTAAGATACCGAAGGAAAACGGGACTATTGCAGATTATTTACGGACACGAAATTATAATACTTACGCTCTTGGAAAATGGCATCTTACGCCGCAAACCGAAATGAGTTGGGTTGGGCCGTATACGCATTGGCCTCTGGGAATGGGGTTTGATCATTATTACGGCTTCTTGGGTGGTGAGACTAATCAATGGTACCCGGATCTAATCGAAGATAACAGGCCTGTAGTCACCCCGGGAAGTCCGGACGCTGGATATCAGCTTACAACCGATCTCGCAGACCACGCGATTGACTACATTGCAAACCAGCATATGATTGCCCCTGATCTGCCATTCTTCATGTACTTCTGTCCTGGTTCATGTCACGCGCCACACCATGCTCCGAAGAAATGGATCGATATTTACAAGGGCAAATTTGACAAAGGTTGGGATGTAGCAAGAGAAGAAATACTTGAGAGACAAAAGGAAATGGGAATTGTACCATCCACGACGGAATTAGCTCCGGCTTTTGCTGGCAACGAAACCTCTGTTCCTGCTTGGGGCATTCTTTCGACTGACCAGAAAATACTCTACTGCCGCTTCATGGAAGTGTTCGCAGGGTACCTCTCTTACGCAGACTTTGAAATCGGTCGACTGATAGATTTCTTGAAAGACAACGAGATGCTGGATAATACTCTAATTTTTGTAGTTTCCGATAATGGTGCGAGTGGAGAAGGGACACCGTTCGGTTCCGTCAATGAAAACAAATGGTACAACTATCTGCCAGACTCCCTCGAGGAAAACCTAAAGAGATTGGACGATCTTGGTGGACCGAAGACCTATGAACACTATCCACAAGGGTGGGCACTAGCTGGCAATACTCCGTTCAAATTCTATAAGCGCTACACATACCAGGGTGGGATTAGTGACCCTTGCATTGTACACTGGCCCAACGCAATTAGGGCAAAAGGAGAGTTGAGGTATCAGTATCATCATGCGATTGATCTAGTGCCCACCGTGCTTGAGGTTACTGGAATAGAGATGCCATTCCAACTCAACGGTATTCAGCAGAAACCAATTGAAGGCATCAGCATGGCATACTGCTTTAATGATGGTAACGTACCCACAAGAAGAGAAACTCAATACTATGAGATGTTAGGAAGCCGAGCAATCTGGCATAAGGGCTGGAAAGCAGTCACAACGCACAAACCAACATCGAACACCGGTCATTTCGAGAAGGACGAGTGGGAGCTATACAACGTTGACGTAGATCGCTCGGAAATTCATAATCTGGCAAAGAAGTATCCGGAAAAGGTCGAAGAGTTGAAAATCAGGTGGTTTGTCGAGGCAACAAAGTACAATGTTTTGCCACTTGATGACAGAGCTATGTCGAGAATGGTGGACACACTGGGACAACCAACACTGATAAAAAATTATTCAAAGTACACCTACTATCCAAGAACTGCTGAGGTCCCTGAGAGCCTTGCGGCAAACGTAAAGAATCGCTCCCATTCTATAACTGCACGGGTCGAGATTCGTAGTGATGGTGCGGAGGGCATTCTGTTGACGCAGGGGTCGAGATTCGGTGGATACGCGCTATTTGTCAAAAACAATCGTCTCGCTTATGTCTACAACTATTTGGGATTGAATCTGTACAGAATCATTTCTAATGTGGAAGTACCCACCGGAGAATCATTTCTGGAATTCAAGTTTCAAACTACGGGGAAGCCAGATGTAATGCGTGGAAAGGGGGCACCAGGAATCGGACGTCTAACGATTGATGGCAAAAAAGTAGGCGAGGCTCCTATTCCTTTGACCTGTCCTGTTGTGTATTCCTTGACGGGATGTGGACTTACATGCGGATACGCTAATGGTGCACCGGTTTCACCTGAAGACTATGAAGCTCCATTCAGGTTTACCGGAAAGATTCGCGAAGTTGTAGTACAGTTTGCTGGCGAACCACCTTATGAGGCTGAGGCGGAACTTCGCAAGTTGATGGCAGTTGTCTAGGGAATACAAAGAACTGAAACTGCAACGTACCTGATGCTACGATCCCCCTTCTGGATTTCTTTGGTCCAGAAGGGAGATCTTTTGATAAATTATCTTCCAATTATTCAGTTTAATCGTTAGACAACAATTACTGACCATGCACTTAGAATCCCATTCAGTATAACCTCAGATTTATCCTTGAAAACGACTTGGTTTTTGTTTCAAGATCTTTTCAATTAAACAAAATAATTTTTAGATACGGAAATGTAAGTCCCGGAAATAACCGAAGACCTATTTCTCGAACCTTCAATCAAGAAATTTAGTTGTCTTCCATTGAGTGAAAGCTCTGAATTTCGTGGAAAGATCGGTCTGAGTTACGAAGATTCGACGCCATGGTGGTCTGAACCCGTTCGCCCTCCGAGGGGAGCTCCAAACATTCTGTACATTGTTCTTGATGATGTAGGATTTGGCCACCTCGGATGCTACGGTGGTGCGGTTGACACCCCGAACATTAACAAGCTGGCGGATAACGGTCTGCGCTTTACAGACTTTCATACGACGGCACTTTGTTCCCCGACTCGATCATGCTTTCTAACTGGAAGGAACCATCACTCAAATCACATGGCATGCATCACCGAAGGTGGAACTGGTTATCCCGGATATGATGCAAAAATACCAAAAGAGAAAGGAACTGTTGCTGCGTATCTAAGGACAAGAAATTACAACACGTATGCCCTCGGCAAATGGCATCTCACGCCAACCTCTGAAATGAGCTGGATCGGTCCTTACGACCGCTGGCCAACAGGATTGGGATTTGATCATTACTATGGCTTTCTAGGTGGCGAGACCAATCAATGGTATCCGGATCTAATTGAAAATAACAAACCTGTTTCCCCACCAGGAAATCCCGAAACCGGTTATCAGCTTACGGCAGATCTCGCCAATCATGCAATCGAATACATAGCAAATCAGCACATGATTGCGCCGGACCTGCCATTCTTCATGTATTTCTGCCCCGGTTCTTGTCATGCACCTCATCATGCGTCGAAGGAATGGATTGACAAGCAAAAGGGCAAATTTGACAGAGGTTGGGACGTCATCCGAGCCGAGATACTTGAAAGACAGAAGGATATGGGCATCGTTCCGTCTAATACTGAGCTGGCTCCTCACCTTCCGACATTTGAAGGTCCTTCGCCTACTTGGGATTCACTTTCGACGGATCAGAAAACACTCTACTGTCGAATGATGGAAGTCTTCGCAGGCTACCTGTCGTATGCAGATTCCGAAATCGGTCGACTCGTTGATTTCTTGGAAGACAATGACATACTGGATAACACTTTGATCTTCCTCGTTTCAGACAATGGCGCAAGCGGAGAGGGTGGAGTAGTTGGCTCTGTAAACGAAAACAAATTTTTCAATTACGTACCTGACGACCTTAAGGAGAATTTGAAGGCGCTAGATGACCTTGGAGGGCCTAAGACATACGAACACTATCCACAGGGATGGGCGCTTGCAGGTAACACGCCTTTCAAATTCTATAAACGGTACACGTACCAGGGTGGGATCAGCGATCCTTGTATCGTTCATTGGCCAAAAGGAATCAAGTCAAAGGGAGAGCTTCGACACCAATATCATCACGCAATTGATCTCGTACCTACCATCTTGGAAGTTACGGGAATAGAAATGCCATTTGATCTCGATGGGATTCAGCAGAGTCCTATCGAAGGAATCAGCATGGCTTACTGCTTCGATGATGGAAATGCTCAGACTAAGAAAGAGACCCAATACTACGAAATGTTAGGCAGCCGCGCCATCTGGTACAAGGGGTGGAAGGCGGTAACGACACATCAGCCAACGTCAAACATTGGACACTTCGAGAAGGACGAGTGGGAGCTGTACAACGTCGATGTAGATCGCTCCGAAATTCATAACCTCGCAAAGCAATACCCAGAGAAAGTTGAAGAAATGAGAGTAAGGTGGTTTGTTGAGGCGACAAAGTTCAATGTCTTACCGCTCGATGACAGGTCGTCATCCAGAGTGATAGAAACAATGAAGCAACCAACTCTGCTGGAGAATCTGTCAAAATACACTTACTATCCAAATACGGTAGAGGTGCCAGAATTCATTGCAGCGAACGTCAAGAATCGATCTCATTCCATTACTGCAGAGGTCGAGATACCTAATAGTGGAGCGGAAGGAATTCTTCTGACAGAGGGCTCGAGGTTCGGAGGATACTGTCTTTTTGTTAAAAACAATCGACTGGTCTACTCCTACAATTATGTAGGGCTCAACCTATACAGAATCGTTTCCAACGTGGACATCCCTGCCGGGAAAGCGACTCTGGAATTCGAGTTCCAGACCACGGGCAAGCCAGATGTATTACATGGAAAGGGTGCACCGGGTGTTGGAAGACTCAAAATAAATGACAAAGTAGTAGGAGAAGCAGATATCCCCCTGACTACTCCAGTAATGTATGGTCTCACGGGAGTGAACGTGACCTGCGGATACGGAAACGGAGAACCAGTATCGCCGGACGACTATCAGAATCCTTTCAAGTTTACAGGAAAAATAAAGAAGGTCGTAGTAGAGATCACTGGTGAGCCGCTTTTCGATGCCGAAGCGGAGCTTCGCAAGTTAATGGCAGTTGTGTAAGATTAGAGCATGAGCCGTATTCATGAACGGAATACGGTGATTTTTTCTGATTGCTGACAACACAACTCGTAAGAAATGAGGGTTGATTTTCACTTCTTTCTCAGATTAGCTCACTAGTAATTTGCTAGAAGTTGCACCTGATTAGGCACGCATACCTCAAATAATCGAAGATCAGAGATCTAGTTGACCGTCGAACTAAACTCCAAAGCATTCTACAAGATCGTACTCATTGCGGCCATTGTAGGGGCGATAGCCGCAGTTCAATTATTCATATTCGTTGGAGCTCTGTCTTTCCTCACTCAAGCAGTATGGACTGATCTTGCTAACATTTTCGGAATAGCTAACGGAATATACGATCCTCTGTTCGTAATCTTCATGTGTCTGATTGGGGGACTATTGGTTGGGCTGATAACAAAGTACACTAAAGTCAAACCCATGCTACTCCAACAAGACTTGGCAGAGTTCGCCGAAACCGGACAGTTGAACCCTAGGCAAGGCTATGTTGGAATGATAAGAGGTTTCATCGCTCTAGTTTTCGGTGCCTCAATCGGTCCGGAGGGACCATTGACCGGCGGAAGCGGGGGCCTAGGTACGTGGCTTGCTAAGAAGCTAAAGTTTCCAAAACCATTAATCGCAGAATCAACAAATGCAGCTATAAGCGGAATGTTCGGTGGATTCCTGGATTCACCTTTTGGCTGGCCAATCATAACAATCGAGCTAGGGCTGCAGAGTGGAAAGCTGAGCTGGAAGATGACCCTTCCAGCCATTGTTTCTGCGGCGGTCGGCTTCTCAGTTTACTTCGGAATTACTCAAGCTACTTTTGCTGGACAATACCAATTGCCGCCGTATGCCGGCTTCCAATTCGCTCAACTATTCTATGCAGTACTTCTCGGACTGGTTGGAGGTTTAGTTGGTATGGCATTTATCCATTCATTTAATGCCCTAAGAAGAGTCGTTTCTAGATATGATTCTCATCCTGTGGAATTAGCTCTCTTAGCTGGACTAATCTTAGGCTTAATCGCTTCTGTATTTCCGCTTGTGCTTTTCAGTGGGCAGGCTCAAATCAACACGTTGATTGGAACTGCGGCCGTACTTGGCATCGTAACACTAATCCTGTACTCTTTCATGAAGGTGATCGCGACCGCGGTATGCCTCGCGTTAGGATGGGCTGGAGGATTCATCTTTTGCAGCTTGTTCATGGGTGCTTCGATGGGACTAGCTGTCCACATGATATTTCCCATAATTCCTGAAGATGTCTGCGTTTGCAGCGTAATGTCTGGAGTGACCATAAGTCTGCTGAAATCACCGATCGCAATGGCGATAATAATCCAAGCTCTTTTCGACATCCACCTCGCACCAGTAATTGCAGTTGCTATCGTGACAGGTTTTCTTCTGACATATACTCAACAACTGGTAATCGCGCCTCAACTTTCGCGAAAAAAGGAAATTATTGCAAATTCGAAAAACAAACCTGGTCAACCACCCAAAGTACCCATCTCCGGCAG
>Ga0207060_10046_pt1 | contig 38620 bp, 35 predicted proteins | sample Alteio_BWMinCont_30_FD_153270 | JGI IMG/M metagenome (GOLD analysis project Ga0207060, IMG submission 153270) | Enriched cells from forest soil in Barre Woods Harvard Forest LTER site, Petersham, Massachusetts, United States -... | ecosystem: Environmental > Terrestrial > Soil > Temperate forest >...
CAGTCCCGCTGAAGCTCGCCTGGGTCAGCAAGGCGCTAGGCAGAAATGGCCAAAGGCTACGCTGATGAATCAGGAGATTGTTGATCTCACTCTCGCCGGTAAAGTTACCGATGGAATTGGCGACAAACTCTTCGCGGCTTCTCCCACGGAAGGGTGGTGCGCTATTGAACGCAAGCGGCTCAAACGACGCGTTGAATTACGTTTCGATCCTGCGGATCTACCCTATCTGGGACTCTGGATTTGCTACGGCGGCTGGCCGGAGCACAACAGCATCCGCCAGCAATGTGTCGCGCTCGAACCGTGCACAGCCCTCGGCGACTCGCTCGCTGCAGCGGTCAAGCAACGCAGGGCGCGACGGGTCGCTCCGAAGGCGGAGCATCGCTGGTCAGTCGAATTTCGCGTGGGTGGTGTATTGTAGGGGGTTATTTACTCTGGTCCTGAAGGTCGAGCATGCTAGATGTAAGCGGTATCAGGAAGCTACACAAGGAACAATTTGGCAAGGAGCCGGTTGTCTTTATGGCTCCCGGACGCGTGAACCTGATTGGCGAGCACACTGATTATGCCGATGGCTTTGTCATGCCAGCCGCCATTGATTTCGCTACGATCGCGGCCATTTCCCCGAGCGCCGACGGGAACGCAACGGTTTTTTCCAGGAATTTCCGCGAATCCGTGCCACGGCCACTCGACTCGATCGGTACACATGGTTCCCACCACTGGAGCGACTATCCCTTCGGCGTACTTTCGATCCTGCAACAGGAAGGAATTGCCGTTCCTGGTTTTCATCTGACACTCGATGGCGATGTTCCTCTAGGCGCAGGGCTCAGTTCCTCGGCCTCGATTGAAGTTGCCAGTATGCTTGCCATGTTGCATGTCGCCGAAGCCTCTTTACCGTTGCCGAAAGTCGCTTTGCTTTGCCAGGGTGCGGAAAATGACTATGTAGGCGCTCCGTGCGGCATTATGGATCAATTTGTATCGTGTTGTGGGGCTGCCGATCATGCTCTACTGCTGGACTGTCGCAGCCTCGACTATCGACTTGCGCCCATTCCAAAGCATCTAAGTCTGGTGATCTGTAACACGATGGTGAAACATTCCCATGCTGGCGGCGAGTACGGCTCGCGTCGCGCTGAGGTCGAAGAAGGAACAACCATCCTGAGGCGTCATCGCCCGGAGATTCGCCTGCTCCGCGATGCCACCACCGAGGATCTCGATCGCTGGGGCCATGAAATGCCGCTGAATGTGCTTAAGCGGTGCCGTCATATCATTACGGAAAATACCCGCACAGTTGCCGCGGCAGATGCTCTCGAAACGAATGATCTGAAGACTCTGGGGCGCCTAATGGCGGAAGCACACGCCAGCTATCGTGATGACTTTGAAGCAAGTTGCCCTGAGGCCGACATCATGGTTGAACTAGCCAACAAGCTGGAAGGCTGCGTGGGTGCGCGGCTTACGGGCGGAGGATTCGGCGGCTGCACAGTGAATCTGGTGGAATCGGAGCACGCCGAGCGATTCGCGTCGACTATTTCTACCGGTTACGAGAAGGCAACCGACATTCATCCTGAGATTTACCAGAGCCATGCATCGGCGGGGGCACACAAACTTGGGCAGGATGAGCCTGTTTCACAACGCTGACTCATTCATTTTCCGGAATGAGAATGTGGTGACTTCCGATACGTCGTTTTATCCACGAATTCCATCTGTGCGCTTGGTAAAATTTGAGAGCCCAGAAATTATGTCCGTGCAGCCTTTTGATCAACAGCCCTTGTCAACTGTTGTGCACGGGGAGATGAGCTGAATGAGTCTTTTAACTGGTTTTTCTACTCGCAACTCCTATGAGAGTTCGCGCATTGCCTATTTTTCTATGGAAATTGCGGTTGCTCCTGATATGCCCACCTACAGTGGAGGGCTGGGCGTACTTGCAGGTGATACCCTGCGGTCTGCGGCCGACATGGGTCTTCCGCTTGCGGCTGTAACGCTGGCCCATCGCAAGGGTTACTTCAAGCAGCTCCTCGATGCCGACGGTGTGCAGACCGAAGAGCCGCAGCCCTGGAAGATCGAAGAAAAGCTTTCGCCCGAGGATCCGATCGTTGCTATCACGATCGAAGGACGGCAGGTCGCGCTGCGCGTGGGGCGCTATGACCTGACCGGCGTAACAGGGCACAAGATTCCGATCTATTTTCTTGACGCGGATCTGCAACAGAATGATCCACGTGATCGCAAGCTTACCGACCAGTTATATGGTGGCGATGGCGATTACCGGTTGCGGCAGGAAATCATTCTTGGCATCGGTGGGGTTCGTATTCTCGATGCCCTTGGATACAAGGCTACCGTCTATCACATGAATGAAGGTCACGCCGCGCTGCTGACCCTTGCGCTCATGGAAGACCGGCTAAACGGTGATGCGCTTGCGTCGGCAACCGATGAGGATACGGCTGCGGTCCGTGAACTTTGCGTCTTTACGACGCATACACCGGTGCCAGCGGGTCATGATCGCTTCTCGCTTGAGCAGGGGAATCGCATTCTTGGCAAGGACCGCATTGCTTTCCTGGAAAGCAAAGGCTGCATTCACGAGGGCCTTTTGAACATGACGTATGTTGCGTTATGTTTCTCGCGCTTCGTGAATGGTGTAGCCATGCAGCATGGGAAAGTGTCCCGCGCTATGTTTCCGGAGTACAACATTAGTGCCATCACCAATGGCGTTCATGCAGCGACGTGGACTGCGGCATCCTTCCAGGAGCTCTTTGACCGCCACATGCCACGCTGGCGTCAGGACAATGTAACGCTCCGGTATGCTATCGACATTCCGGAAGAGGAAATCAAAAGCGCACATGCGGCCGCCAAACAATTGCTGATCGATGCGGTGGCACATCGCACGGGAGCCGTATTGAAGCCCGACGTCTTCACGATTGGCTTTGCGCGTCGCGCGGCCACCTATAAACGCGCCGATCTGCTCTTTACCGATCCTGAGCGGCTCGTGCGTTGCGCGCATGAGCGCGGAGGATTGCAGATCATTTACAGCGGCAAAGCGCATCCGGCGGACGAGCCAGGCAAGGCAAAGATTCGTCACGTCATCGAACTGGCAAAGGAGCTAAACTCCGATGCGTTGAAGATCGTCTACCTCGAAAACTATGAATGGACTCTCGGCGCGTTACTTACCGGCGGTGTAGATGTATGGCTGAATACGCCAAAGCGTCCCTACGAGGCATCCGGCACGAGCGGTATGAAGGCTGCGTTAAACGGAGTGCCCAGCTTGAGCATCCTTGACGGCTGGTGGATCGAAGGCTGGATCGAGGGTGTGACAGGATGGGCCATCGAAGACCATGAGGATGAGGCTGCTGAAGCGAACTCTCTCTACGATCAACTGGAGCATGTGCTGCTCCCGCTCTTTTACGAACAGCCGCAGCAGTGGCGGCGCATTATGCGCTCTACGATTGCCTTGAATGGCTCCTTCTTCAATACACAGCGCATGCTGGAACAATATGTTGTCAACGCTTATTTTCCTGAGCAACGCGTTGAAGAGCCCGCCGAAGAGCCGGAACCTGCTCTGGCAAGGTAACTCGTTTAGGTGCATCGAAAGGCCCTTTGCTATCGATCGGGCTTGCAAGAGACCCCGATCGATGAAGACAATAGACCAATACAATCCTATGAAATCGTGTTCCAATATTCGGATACCCGACTTACAACCCGGGCGTCTAATGGGCTGGGGAGTTCGCAATATTGGATAAGAACATGATCGAAAAATTTTCCATGGCAGAGCTCTCACGGTTAAGGCAGGAATTGATGCAATCGGGAATTGACTCGAGGCAGGCCGCCGAACTGGTCACTGCTTTTCTCAGTGCCCATGGATATGGAGTCAATTCCGCACTGGTTCCTGACGTCCTCCCGCGCCTAGAAGGGTCTAGCTGTTCCGTCGACTGCGTTCAGGCAGAGCTTGAGCGTGTCGCTCTGGTGATGTAAATAGACTTAGGTGTCTAGGCAGCCTTATCGACCGCGAATAGTCGAAACGCCTCAGCCACTGCACGCGTTACGTCGTCGCGATTTCGCTTCGTCATCAGTTCGTGTCCCGCGCCTGTCACGGGAAGTAACTCAGTTCTGGCCGGGATGAGCCTCAACGCTGTCTCCATTTCCGGGATCGAACCAAAGCCATCCCGCGTTCCATGAACGAACAACGCAGGCGTGCTCAATGAGGAGAAATGCACAGTGCGCATCTCCGTCGGGCGCTGCGGCGGATGGAGAGGATACGACAGCAACAATAGGCAGTCGGCAAGTCCAGGTTCGGAAGCAGCCAACATCGACGACTGCCTTCCTCCATAGGAATGACCGCCTAGAAAGATGCGGCCAGAAGTCTCCCGCTGCATCAAGGCGATTGCGGCTCGAAGGCCCTGCTGATCGCCCCCTGCACTTCCGCGTGGGGGAGGGCCATGCGGCCTCGCTTGGCGAAATGGGAGATCGCAGCGCAGCACAAGCAGGCCAGAAGTACAGAATGCCTCAGCCAGCGCAACCAGCAAAGGAGCATTGCAATTCGCGCCCGCACCGTGCGTCAAGATGAGGCAATCTGCTCCTGAACCGGTTGGTTGATGCAGAAACCCTCGAACGGCTGCTGCACTAGCGCTGTCTTCACGGAACTCTCGGACGTTCTGCATACCCAGAGCCCTATTGTAGACAAGAGCGGCATTATGCCTTGATGAACTCCAATAGGTCTGCGTTGATTTGTTCGGCGTGGGTCGTGGGCATGCCGTGGGGTAACCGGGATAGAACTTTGTGGCGGAGTTCTTCAGCAGCTTCGCTGACAGTGGCCCGGAATCTGCGAAGGGAACGATCTGATCGTCTTCACCCTGCATGACCAGCGTGAGCACCTCGATCTTTCTGAGGTCCTCGGTAAAGTCAGTCTCCGAAAATGCCTTGATGCAATCGTAGTGGGCCTTGATGCCGCCCATCATTCCCTGGCGCCACCAGTTGTCCCTGACGCCTTGCGAGATCGTCGCTCCCGACCGGTTGTAACCATAGAACGGAAGTGTGATGTCCTGATAGAACTGGGCGCGATGTTTGGATGTGCCCTCGCGGATCTGGTCGAAAACCTCGATTGGCGTACCGCCTGAGTTCTTGTCGGACTTGACCATGATGGGCGGCACGGAACTAATCAATATGGCCTTGGCGACCAGGCCTTTGCCATATTGAGCCACATAGCGCGCAACTTCACCACCGCCGGTGGAATGGCCGATGTGAATGGCATCGTGGAGATCCAGTTTTTCCACAAGCGCATCGACATCCGCAGCGTAGGTGTCCATCTCGTTGCCGGTGGCGGTTTGCGTAGAGCGCCCATGTCCGCGGCGGTCATGCGCGACCACGCGGTACCCGCGCTCGAGGAAGAACATCATCTGCGCATCCCAGTCATCGGCCGAGAGCGGTCAGCCGTGATGGAAGAACAACGGCTGGCCGCTGCCCCAGTCTTTGTAGTAAATCTCCGTTCCATCGGAAGTGCTGATATATGGCATTGATAAGCTCCCTGTCTTGCGGTTGTAGAGTGGCGGTTTGAATCGCAGAAATCAAAAATTCTCTGCTTGTTTGTTGAACTGGATGATCCTTGTGCTTGTGAAAAAGGCGACTGGTGTCCGTTGGCCCAGCTGCTTGCTATGAGACGCCCTACGATTGTTTGGCAGGACATCTTTGTCTTTTACGGCGAACTTCTTCGTAGAGCTGACATCCGCGAAGCACCGCTCTCGCCGCTGAATCAGAGGCAGTTCCAGCATGGCAGCACAAGTGTGCAGATCGACTTGAGATGTATCCATGTGGAGCAACCATGCGCACACCTCGCGGGGCAGACCAATCAGGATTCGTAGCACATAACAGTACCGCAGTTGTTGCGAAAGATTCAGGACGCAGCGCAGTTCAAATGGCAGAATTGATCTGGCACGGTCCAGCTCGCTCTGCTTTTTGTTTTTCAATTCAATGTGCTGATCGATTGAATAGTGAACAGTCCGCCTAAATAGCGCTTCACTGAACAGATCATCCGGGCATGACATTCTGACGCTCTCAAGAATCGCAGTCTCGGCTCTATCCACGCTGCCCGTGAGCAGAAGCCCGGCAATAAAGGCATTTTCGAGCGTTTCGTTCATCTTGAATTTCGTCATTGCGAAACCTCCGGTTAGGTGTTGGTAGGCATTTCGCAAGCTATTAGCTTACGGAGGATTTTGGGATGATCGCAGGCCCAGCAAGATAGGGATCGCCATTGAGCGTTACACGTCGCCACAACTTAGCTTTGACATACCCGACTCTAAAGAAACCGTGACAGGTGGTGCATCACGCGATCGACTGCTTTTTTGTTACCACTATTGAGGTAATCCCGAGTTGAATCTGAACAACAGACAAAAGAACTGGCGCGCCCCCCATCACTTCAAAGAACGGGAAATGTCAGGGATGATGATTTCGCGACGACCGAACAAATACGCATCCAGCGAAAAAGCTCCAGCACCAAGGATGGCAAGGGCTACAGTGACAATGACTGCGTCAACAATCCCTAACCTGATGCTGAGCGGGTTGGAAGCTTTGGAGATCTCAGTGAACGTGGAATATGTGCTGGCCAAAGCAGCCGCGATGCTTGCAATAGGAGTCAAGAATCCAATGACGAGCAATGCGCCGATTATGACTACCAACGCGCCAACCAGCCAAGCTCCTGCTGTTGGAGCAACCGACGCGAGGTAACCGACTCCCTGCGCGATTGCGGTCGACCCGACTGCCAACCGAAGGAGTAGTAACCCTATACCAGACCACCCACCCGGAAACGTGGAGAACAGCCTTCGCAGAGCGTATGCCTCCTCGATGCTTGCAACACACCGTAATGCAGGTTAACGAATACGGCTGCCACAGGGCATCCCGAGGAGTCGGGATATTGCAATACCACGGTCGAGGTATGAGGAGAGCCACGCGCCTCATCAGCTACAAGTGCATGATGCCGCGGCGCACGGCGATGGAGACCGCCTCCGTTCGATCGCTGGCACCCAACTTCTCCATAATGTGCTTGATATGAACCTTTACGGTCTCCTCGGAAATGAACAGCAGTTCGGCAATCTCACGATTCCGGTTTCCGCCGGCGACATGTCTTAGGACTTCAATCTCACGTTCGCTCAGCGATTCATCGCTCAGGTGCTCGGCAAGGCGGGCCGCTATTTCAGGGGGAATGTGCTTCTTTCCCTTGTGGACTTGTCGAATCGCTTCAACCAATTGCTTAGGCGGCATGTTCTTCAGCATGTAACCACGGGCGCCCGCCTCAAGGGCACGATGGACGTCTACATCGCCTTCAAAAGTCGTCAGCATGATAATTCGAGCATCGCGGAATTCTGTCCGGATTGCAATCAGGACATCGATGCCGCTCGTGTCGGGAAGACGGAGATCCATCAGCGTAACATCTGGCCGAAGTTCCCGGAATACCTGAACGGCCTCGCTGCCATTCGACGCCTCGGCTACGAGTTGCATATCCGGCTGGTTTCTGATGACGGTGGCGATGCCTTCCCGCAGCAAGGGATGGTCATCCACGCAGAGCACACGAATCCGGGTTTGATCATTCATGTTTGTCGTTCGCTCTTGAATTTCTCGTTCTGGCTTTCAGAGGATACAGTCTGGCGAGCCAACTGCGCCAACCGCTTCCAGGTTGATGCGGATAGGCAACATTTCCCGGCACTATCAGCTCAATCTCCGTTCCCGCCGCAGAACGACTCCAGACCTTCAGTTTCGCCTCAATTCTTTCTGCTCGCTCGCGCATGCCTGGAAGTCCCCAATGGCCTTCCCGGCCTGAGCGCAGAACCTGTGGGTCAATCCCACTGCCATCATCGCGAACTAAAATCCGCAGGTCGCTGGCTGTGTATTGTACTTCGACCTCGATGCTGCTGGCATGTGCATGGCGGAAGGCATTCACTAACGCCTCGCGGCCAATGCGGTACACCTCGTCGCGAATCACTGGATGCAGCGGACGGGGCTGCCCATCGACAATCACACGGAATGCAATTCCCTGCTGAGTAGGCAACTCTTGAGGCACATGGGAAAATGCCTGCTCGAGATTAAAAGCATCTCGAGCCGATGAGCGAAGACCTCGAAGGGCGTCTCGTCCTTCTTCCACCACTTGCCCCATCAGCTGCAGAACACGTGCCAGCAATGGTTTTGCTGGAGAATTATCAGCTACCTGGTCGGTTGCGACATGAAGCTGCATTGAGGCGCTGAGGAGACCTTGCAGCAGCGTGTCATGCAGTTCCTGTGCTATGCGCATCCGCTCCGTCAGGCGTTCTTCAAAGCGGACATTCAACTGCTTGGCCATCTGGTGCATTCGCAACCGGTAGAAAATCCATACAACACACGTCAACGCCAGCAGGGACAACAATTGAAACCACCATGCCTGCCAGAATGCCGGCTGGATCCTGAAATTCAACGTTGCCTCTGAGCCGTTCCACTGGCCGTAGCTGTTGGACGCGATTACTCGAAACCGATATGGCCCTGGATCAAGGTTCGTATAAATCGCCTGTCTCGCAGAGACTGGTTCACTCCAGTCATGGTCGAAACCATCGAGTCTGTATCGATACTGGACACGATCCGGTACCGTAAGGCTCAATCCCGTGTAGGCAAAGACGATTCTCTGTTGCGATGAGGGAATACGCGGCATTCCCTGCAAATCGATTGGGTTTCCATCGGCTGAGACCATTTCGATATGCGTGATCGCGGGTGCCGAATCGCCTTTTAATTGACCAGGTTCAGCGACGGAAATGCCGCGATTTAAGGAGAACCAAACGCGCCCATGATTGTCCTTGATTACGGACCGATCCCGCCTTACTCCCGCGTTTCCCAGCAGGCCATCCACTGGCCCATACTCATGGACATCGTCGCTGCGAAGCTGGTCTAGCAGAAAGTGGCTTCGTTTCACTCGCAGCACATGATTTGCCGTTGCGATCCATAGATAACCGCTCTTGTCTTCCGCAATCCCAAAGATCGGCTCCTGTAACGATTCAGGCGCTTCATGCGCTGTGGAGATGTGGTTCCCGGTCATAGCGGCAAGCCCGTTCGCAGTGCCAATCCATAAAACGCCCTGCGAATCATGCACGAGACAAATTACATCCTCTGATGGCAGACCGTCTTTCTGTGTGTATGTATGCCATTGTCTTTTTGAAAGTGATGTAAGTCCAGCTGGTGTTGCAAACCACATCGTGCCGTCCGGGTCTTCTTCGATCGAAGCAACTGTATTGGAACCCAGACCATCTGCAGACTTAAAAGTTGTGAATTTGCCATCTTTCAGCCTGCTCACCCCGCCGCTGAGTGTTCCCGCCCAGACGGATCCATCGCGATTCTCGTGAACAGAGTAGATGCTGTTTTGCGCGAGCCCTTGCTCCATTGTGTACGTCTCTGCCGTGAAGGTGCTTCCACTATGCCGGAGATGGGTGAGACCGCCGCGCTGCCTGCCAGCCCATAATTCATCCTCCTGGCCTGCGAGTGAATAAACGATATCGTTGCCGATTCCACCACTTGTCACATGCCCGATGGTTTCGTCCTTCATCCAATAGAGACCGCCGCTCGATGGAGCGAACCACGCACGATCATCGGCATCTATATAGATTGGCCCATTGCTTTCCGCTGGCAGATTTTCAGAAGTGGAATATGTTACGAATGCCCCGTCGCGGAGACGCTCCAGACCATCTGTATCTCCCGCCCAGAGATTGCCTTCGCGATCTTCGAACAGCGCTGTTATTTCTTTGTCGAACAAACGGTCCTGCTTACTTGGCATCGAAACGCCGCGAGCATTCAACCGCAGCAATCCATGTGCTGAACCAATCCAAAGGTTGGCATTACGGTCCTGTGTCATCGTCAGCACCTGAAGGTGCCTCAGCGAAGGCTGAATACTACTCTCCACGATCCTGTTTCCATCCCAGAACGCCACACCGTTATCGGTTCCGATCCACAACTTACCGTCGCTTGTTGTTAAGAGGCAATTGATCTTCTTGTCGGGCAGTCCCTCGGTTATGGCAACAGCGTCTCCGTTACTTAGGTAAAAAAGACCATTGTCTCGAGTCCCCATCCAAACTCTTCCATCTGAGGCTTCGGCGAGCGAAAGGATAAGTAAGTTAGGTGGCAAGTTCCTGAATTTCAGTGTCTCGACGCCTCCCGCACTGTAACGAAACGCTGGACGCAACAGAGACGAAAGCAATATCCCACTTTTGTTTGCCTTCGACATTGCCGTGACGTTCGACGCCGGCGTTGCACTGTCGGAAAGAGCATTCTCAAATTTCCCTGCATGATAGTGGAGCACCCCTGTTCCCAACAGCCGTATCCACATGTCTCCAACTGCGTCTTCGGTAAGTCCTATCACGGGAGGGAGGTGTGACAACGTTGGGTTTAGTTGCCGGACATCGACAAACCTTCGTCCATCGAATCGGAATAGTCCCTTTTCTGCGCCAATCCAGAGATAGCCGTCGGAAGTTTGGGTGATGGCATTGACTTGTCCCCCCATGAAACCATTCTCTGCACCCCAGGAGTCGCTTATGTACTGGGACATCGCTACCTTCGGATCAATTGCGCGCGCGGGATATACAAAGCCCACTATGACGAGAACCGTCAGGAACCACCAGAAGCGTCGATGGCTCCCGACCTCTGCATCAAGGCAGATACTGAACTCGCTCAATGACAACCTCGGCCTCGTTTTGCAGCGGAACCTTGGAATAATTGAAGGGGCACAGATTTAGCCTGACCGATTCGCCGCCCGGTGGCGGAACGCCCGATGTAAACACGTGTTTGGCAACCGCACGCGCAGCTGAGACGGGTATCTTTCCGCGAACGGTTTCAAAGGAAGCCTTGCCCGGTTCCCAGTGAAGAGCAAAGGTTAGAACACCTGGCGGGGCAGCAAAACGCGAGACATTCGCAGCAACATAATACGGTTGGACGACATATTGCGCGTTCTTATCATCCGGATCGCCCCAGCGGCTGATCTCGATATCCATCTCGCGGTGATTTTGGTCCGTGCCCAGTTCGTCATACGAGAAGATACCCAGGACCGCAGCCGGTTCCATGTGAGATACATCCTGCACTGAAAAGAGATACGTTCCGTAGCCAAAACTGCGCGTCATCACTTCCGAGCAGGTCCATTTATCCGCTCTGCGGCCTATACGAAGGTGCAGAAATCCGTTGGAGTCGATTGAGATGTTTTCTGGATCATTGTCATGTGGCGATCCATTGCGTTCGCCCAAAGTATCCCGGACCTTCCATTCGTACCCGCTGAACTGAATCGTTTTGGAATTTCTGGGAGGTGCCGGCCCTCCTTTTACGGTTGCTACTGCAATCACGCCGCCGCCTTGTCCCGGCAGAGCGTCCAGTTTCGCTATGGCGTGGTACTCAGCGTCAACCAGAAGCGCGGCATATTCTGTTCCAAGATGCGTTGAACTCTTCCAGGTCGAATCCGGCTGAATCTGCGTGAATGGCCGGAAGGTCATCGGCTGTATCCACCACGTCCCCGATTTGGCATACAGGACGAGTTGTTGGCCTGGACCCGCACCAGTTACTCGGCCTTCAACGGTATCGAGCCGATCTGGACCGCCTTCCTCCGCGGGAGGGACCTTGGTGAACTCAATGGTGGGCTGGACGTTGGTGTTTCTCGACTGGCATCCGCTCATCAGCATGCAAAAAGCTACGATCAGGAGCTTCTTTTTCCATGCAAGATTCCCCGGAACACCTGACGTCCACGATCTCATAGCAAACCATTGTAGCGGGTCAAGTTTCAGCAACTCGAAGCTGGGAGTTTACACTCCTAGAGAACTGGCGGGCACTGAGCGCCTGTCACGAAAGGGAGCAAGACGAGCACATGCGACTGGCAATATTTTTGTGCGCCTGGCTGGGAGTCATGGTCGCGGCTTCGGGAGCGGCGTTAGCACAGGATGGGTCAGCATCACAGCAAAGCCCCGCCAAACACCCTTTTGGCGCGAGAGACTGGGCGCCGTTGCGCAGTGCTGGCGCTGCGGCGGTCGCTTCCGACGGGACGATTCTCTATCAGGTCAACTTCGGCGGTGATGCGGGACCGACGCACAAGGAGTGGTGGACTGTCGCAGCCGATGGCAGCCATGCAAAGAAGCTCGCCCTGCCGGAGGATTTTTCGCCCAGGGGATTTACTCGCGACGGACACAGCCTGTACGGCGCTTGGAAGGTAAACAAGCTGGGCCAGCTAGCGATCTTCCCCGTAAAAAATGGTGAAGCGGCGGCAGTGCCTTCAACCGTCGTGCTGTTGCCCCGAGGCATACAGTCGGCAACGCCTTCTCCCGACGGGAAGCGTTTCGCGATTGTTGCTGATCCTCGATCGCCTGATCCGCTGGAGGATGTACGGCATGTGCAGGAACCGGACCAGACCAGCCTTTACGTTGTAAATGTGGAAGGCACCGGTGGCCAATGGTGGTGCAGCAACCTCAAAGGCATTTCGGAGATGGCCTGGAACGCGGACGCCACATCACTGGCACTCCTTTCTCCGTCGCCCAGAATCGGGCGCCACGATGTGACCTCCGCTGTGGATGTATGCAGCGCGACAGGCGCGCGGCACGTGGCCGACATTCCTAACTCAGCGAGCAATATTGCATGGGCTGATGGCGGACGCGAGATCGCGTTTCTTTCCACGAAATCCGCCGTTCTGACGCCAGAACATGTGTGGACTGTGCCCGCAGTAGGAGGAGTCGCGGAGGATCGAACCTCCACGCTCGACGGCACAGCACTGCAGCTTGGGGGTGATGCACGAGGACATCTTTGGGTGTTGTTAGACCGCGGCGTTCGTAATGAGGTGGACGAGTTTCAGAACGGAGGGCTGAAGCCCGTGTATCGCTGGCCGGACGGCATACTCTCGGGAGTGCCGATAGGCGTCGAATACCCATCTGCGAGTGACCAGATAGCGCTTACCGTCGGTGATCCAACGCATACGAGAAATGTTGCGGTTCCGGACGGCGATCACCTACGCAAAATCACCCACGACGGCGACGAACAACTGGCGGCAACGGATCTCGGTCCGGTGAAGGCAGTGCAATGGAAGAGCAAAGAAGGGATCTCTCTCGAAGGGATTGCGACGTTTCCGATGGGATACGTTGAAGGCCAGAAGTATCCGTTCCTGGTGCTGCCTCACGGCGGCCCGGAAGCGAATGATGAGCTGGGCCTTGATCCACTGGCACGGATTATTGCCGGCCTGGGCTACGTGGTATTACAGCCGGAATATCGCGGATCGACTGGGTATGGCGCCGATTTTCTCGCGGCGATCTATCAGCACTTTGGAGATCGAGCCTACAAGGATGTAGACAGCGCGACAGACTATGCGGTCGCCCAGGGCTGGGCCGATCCTGCCCGGCTTGCGATCTTCGGATGGAGCGCTGGCGGGTTCATGACCTCATGGACCGTGACCCAGACCGGCCGGTACAAGGCGGCAATCGAAGGCGCGGGCATCACCGATTGGGCGCCATTCCTGTGGACCAGCGATATCCAGCAGATTGATTATGACGCACGCTGGACCGATGAGAGCCCGGAGGCTTTTCGGAAATTCTCCGCCGTTGCATTTGCAGACAAGGTAACCACCCCGCTCTTGATTCTGCATGGCGAGGCTGACCAGCGCGTGCCGAGTTTTCAGGGTGTCGAGTTCTTCCAGATACTGGCCGCGCACGGCAAGACTGTGCGCATGGTTACCTATCCGGGATCGCCTCATTTCCCCACGTTGTGGGAACAAAGATTGAATATTGTCCAGGAGCTTACAGACTGGCTAGCGAAATACAACAAGTAGAGCTTGCCATGGCTCAGGACTAGGGCTTCTGCGGCCATGTAATCTGGCCGTTGCGACGATAGGCAAGATTAGCTATCTGGCCTGCGCGCGCCGCGGCGACTCCAGCTTCAACTGGCGCGTTGGGTTCTTTGCGCGTCCGCATGCACTCAAAGAAGTTCTGCATGTGCGAAATGGTTCCATCACGAAAGCTCTCTTCCTTCAGTACGGGATTCTGATTACTCTGTGCACCCTCGCGATAAACGCTGAAGCTGCTTCGGTTGATCTTCAGCGTTGCCTCTGTGCCTCGGAATTCAAGACCTCCATCGTCGATGGAAGAGGCCATCATACCCTCATACACCACGTCGAACCCGGGATAGCGGAATGCTGCTTGAACCGTGTCGGGGCAATCCCACTGCTCGAAGATATATTTGTCGCCAAGCATCTGTACATCGCGCGGCTGATCGGCCTTCATGGCCCAGTGCACCACATCGATCCAATGCGTGCATAAATCGGTCATGGCGCCGCCGCCAAAATTCCAGAACCAGCGCCAGCGGTAGAACTTTTCCTCGCTGAATGGCTGATCGGGAGCGGAGCCGAGCCAAAGCTTCCAGTCAAGGGCTTGCGTGTCGACCGGTTTCGCCCTCCCGCCTCGCAGATAGTTTTGCCACCAATATGTGCGCACTTGGGGAACGCGTCCGAGACTGCCTCCCTGAATCAAATCGACGGCATCGCGGAAATGAGTCCAGCTGCGCTGCTGCATCCCGCATTGGAGAATCTGTCTGCCGGAGCGAACTGCGTGAGTAAGCGCGGCCCCCTCTTCAATAGTGTGGGTCACTGGCTTTTCCAGATATACGTCTTTGCCCGCTGACAGGGCATCGACGGCCATCCGAACATGCCAGTGATCCGGTGACGCGATGATTACCGCATCTATGTCCTTATCCAGCACCTCACGATACTCAACATGAGTCGTGGCAACGCCATCGGACCGCTCTTTCACCGCATCGCGGTGCGGCGCATACACATCGCTCACGGCTACGATCTCACAGGGACCGACCTTGTCGGCACAATCGAGCAAGTTCCCCATGCGCCCTCCGGCTCCTATGACTCCGATGCGAATTTTGTCATTTGCACCCAGAACTTTCGTTGAGGCCAGGGCGGTAAAACCGCCCGCGATGATGAAGCTGCGACGATTCGGCTGAAATGGCATGAGAACTCCGGAATTTGAGCTCCGTCGATCTTATATCAATGAAAGTGTCGATACGGAGTGCAATCATCCGGGGAGGGGCGCCGCTAAATTGGGCTTCGCCGATCGTAGATTGAAAAACAGTCGATTCCCCGGTGTGCTGCCGAGGTATATTGTGCTCTTCGGAGAAGTTTGCTCCTGCATGGTCTGTCATTCAACGTTGGAGCCGGCGTTTAGACCGGGCATTACACTGCAAGCGGCTAGAAGTTTTGATGTCAGGTGCATCCGCGGCGAACTCGAACCCCACATCGACGAAAGGAACGAAGAATGAAACAGCCTCTCTCCGAATTGCTCGATTTGTATAATCCAAACGCACCATTGGAAGAGGCTTACACGATACCCGCGGCGTGGTATTGGGATGAACAAATCGAACGCCTGGAGCGTGAGGGCGTTTTCGGCCGCAACTGGATCGGCGTCGGACGAGACGACCAGGTGGCCGTGCCGGGCCAGTTTTTCACGGTCGGGTTGGCTGGAGAGCCGCTCGTCGTCGTTCGCGGGACCGATGGCGAGCTTCGCGCTTTCTACAATGTATGCCGCCACCATGCAGCCGCCATCGCCAATGTTCCGTGCGGCATCGTGCAGCACCTGCGTTGCCCATATCATGGTTGGACCTATGGGCTGGATGGTTCTTTGAAAGGAACGCCGGAGTTCGCCGGCGTATGCAACTTCGATCGGGCGAGGAGCGGCTTAGTCCAGGTTCGGGTGGCCACCTGGGAGCAGTTCGTGTTTGTCACACTGAGTGAGAAAGCGCCGTCACTCGATACTTTCCTAGGAGATTTGCCGGCACGGATTGCGCCTCTTGCGCTCAGCAAGATCCAGTTTTTCGAGAGGAAGAGTTATACGCTCGCCTGTAACTGGAAAGTCTATGTAGACAACTACCTCGATGGCGGATACCACGTGCCTTACCTGCACAAAGGGCTTAACAGCGTGCTGGACTACAAGGAATACACAATCGAAAATGGCGAACGCTATTGTCTGCAATCAAGTCCGATGGTCTCTTCACAAGAGCATGCTTCTTTCGCAGCGACAAGGATAGGCGACCGAGCCTACTATTATTGGCTCTACCCCAACTTTATGATCAATGTGTATGAAGGCGTAATGGACACAAATCTGGTCCTGCCGCTCGCTCCAGACAAGTGTCTCGTCCAATTCGATTTCTTTTTTGCCGATGTCAGCGACAGCAGAAAAACACATAACGCTGAAAGCGTCGCCGTAAGTGAGCGCGTTCAAGATGAGGATGTAGATATCTGCGAATCGGTGCAGCGTGGATTGCGCTCACGCGCCTATGGCGCAGGAAGGCTTTCCGTACGCCGTGAAGCGGGGGAGCATTTGTTTCATCGCCTGCTGGCAAACAATCTGAGAGCTGTTCCTATGCCCACACCTTGAAGGACCGATGGATTGTGTACGAAGGGACCAGAGTTGCTCGCAGATAATCTCACTTTAAAGCACGATCTATACCGCGCCATGTAAGCGAGCAAACCTTGATGGGGCACCGAAGGCGTGTCACCCCGTTATGTACCTTCGCGGATCCGGATCACCATGATCCATGCTATCCGTGCACTCACGCAAAACATACATCACCGCCTCTAACGAAGTGTAGGTCTACGGTTGTTCACCGGGGACCGAACACAAGCTCCTGCTGGAAGGACACTATCTCCCAGCCCGAAGCGACGTGATTCAGCGTTGGGTGATAGATGCACTGCGTGCCATTGCTGGGCGGAGGACGGCGGATGAGTTCGAGGTTGCGGGCTCGAAGCTCCAGTTTCCAGAGTCCGTGCGCGGGCAGTACCAAGAAGACGGGATCTATGCTTCAAGACTCACAAGGTTCATTCCGCCGCTAGGCAGGAAGATGTTCCACCAACTCGCGTCTCGCCGTAACTAATTGCCTCTTATCAAAACTAAAATCCAAAAGCGTATCCGGAACCTCATCCTCCATCAAGAATCGCTCGATAGGACCGAAGACCATTTCAAGTTCGCCGACTCTGCATGTCGGCAGATAGACCCTCAGGATGCGAGGATCGAAATACCGGAACATCAACTGATTGCCGTCCTCATCGCGAACCAGCAGAAACGTGCGCAGGTGACGCCTCAATACTTCCAACTTTGTATCGGATTTCACAAAGACGCCCCAGCTATTGCCCCACGCCATCTGAAGGAATTTCCGCGTCTTCTTGTCGTCGTAGGAAAGCTGCACCAGATATGGAGCTGCAACCTGCAACTCAGGCGCGATAGGGCCAGCAAACAAACAGCTATGCTGCGAGTAGAAGCACTCCAGCAACAGCTCGAAGATTCGCCGGTTGCGCGCGGCATCTACAATCATCCACGCATCGCGGCTGTAGCCTTTCGGCCATAGATATTCTTCGATCCGGCTTAGAACTTCAGCTGACATTGTGTTTCCCGACGACCGACCGCCGTCCTCTATGATTTGTGTCATGTGGGGCAAACCGCCGCGCCTGAATCGGCCGCGGCAACCAACGTAGCCGCTTGTGCGGCAAAGTCGATGTCGGACGGAAGCGTCGGAGGATCATCCATCGTTACCGCTTTACGAGACGGCGGAGGCGCTGCTTTCAGCTTGACTGGCCCACCGGCGATTGGGATCGATGTCGGCCCCACCGTCCTCTCCATGGGCTGCACATGAATGTGTAAGCGATCTGAAATCAGTAGTTCAGCAATCTGGTTAATGACCTGATCGTCGGACATTCTGGCAGGGTCCGATCCAAAGTGTTCCTGCAACAGCAGATCCCGCATTGCCAGCATCTTGAAGACGTCGCTCTTTGCACTCTGAAGCCACTGACGCGCGTGAAACGAATCGCCCGTGAAAGATACGGATTTATCGTCACGACAGTCGAGCTTTCGACAGAGTTCCCAGTCGCCGGGCCAGCGCATTCGTCGCCGCCTATTGAATGACTTGGTCGCAAACTCTTGCCTGGAAATACAACAATCCCAGGAGTTCGCGCCGCTCCATAAAATTAGCACATTCGGCCTGATTCTAACGACCGAATCCGTTAGCCTTGGCTGAGACTGTTCCTGCTCTAAGAGATGCCCTAGAGCACTAAGCGTTTGTCTCCGTCTTTGCGAGTAAGTCGCTCGCGATCGAGATATTCGAGTAGGGGAACTGCATATTTTCTTGATAGTCCATTCAGTTGCTTGAAGCGCGCGATATCCAGTGCCTCGCCACGCATCTCGCGCATTTGATTCCGCAATTTTTTGAGAGCGCCCTGATGGATATACAACGTCTCCGTGCCTATCTTGACCAATATTTTGTCGCGGAGCAGAAGGGTCATGAGCCTGCGCATTTCGCTTTCTTTAAGGCTGAGTCTGGACGCAACTTCGGTAGGTGAAGGAGCCGTAAGGCCAGCAGTTTCGTAGATAGAAGCGATCGCCGAAAGGGCGATTCGATCCGGGTCCGCGACATGCGCGCTCGATCCTGACGGGTATATGAGTTCGCCCTGTAGCTGAAGCCTTTGTTCACCGGCAAGCTTCTCCAGAAGGAAATCGAAGGCCTCATCGTTCAAAGCAGTTTGTCTCTTCAGCTCGGACCGCTTGAGGCCGGCCGGCTTGAGACGACTCACTATGTTGTCGATCGCGTTCGCAGCAGCTTCGCCGGCCAGCAGTGTGTTGTCAGAAATGCGAACTAGGCGGCCGCCGCTGACGAGCGGCTCAGTCAGCCGGACAATGGCCTCCTGAGTAAGTCCGGTTTCGGACATCAAGCCGCTTGTTGTGAGACCAGATGTGCCGCGCCGGGCGATTCGCAACAGTAGCTGTTCTTCGATGGAGGCATCCTTGAGAGTCTCCAACCAAGTGAGACACTTTGCCTTTCGCAGATCAACCAGCGGCTGCGCATCGAGCACTCGACCGCCACCAATCGTCGCGGCCGGGGAACATTGCCGCAAAACAAAACGGTCACCCGGCACCAGCACCACTGGCTTCTGCAGGTTCAACCGCATCAGCCGGGAACTGCCCGGCTCCGCTGCGTGATAACCATAGAGCGAGACACTAGCTATCGCATCACTCGTAAAAGCATGAAAGTGTACTCGCGATCGATGCTTGAGAGCCTTCGAGTAGGGTAATAGCGTAGTCTCCACATCGATCGTCGCGGTCGCACCCGGCGTCCCGGAAGCGACGAGAGCCTGCCCTCGAGTCACTTCAGAGACTTCCACTCCAGCCAGATTCAGCGCCAGACGCGAGCCGGCCTGCGAACGTTCTTCACGGCGGCCGTGGATCTGCATACCGCGGACGCGCACGCTGAGCTTTCCGGGTTCGAGTAGGAGGGATTCTCCCACGTGGAATTCCCCTGAAAGAAGCGTGCCCGTAACGACAGTACCGAAGCCTTTTATCACGAAGGCGCGATCGACCGGGAGCCTCGGTAGATGATCGCGATTACGAATAGGGGCTTTCATTGCCAGTGACAGCAGTTCGCTGCGCAATTCATCAAGCCCTTGACCGGTATGGGCGCTCACCGGAATCACTGGGGCGTGGCTCCGATCGAGAAATGTGCCGGAAAGATATGCTCGTATCTCAGCGCAAATGTCAGTAAGTCTGGCTCTGCTGACGACATCGACTTTGGTGACCACGACTATGCCCTGACGGATTCCGAGCAGATTGCATATTGCGAGATGCTCTTCAGTCTGTGGTTTGACGCCTTCTTCGGCAGAGATGACCAGGAGAACGGCATCGATGCAACCGGCACCTGCAAGCATATTGCGGATAAAAAGTTTGTGCCCGGGTACATCAACGAAGCTGAGTTGCAAAGGACTACCATCAGGTGCGACCGCGTCCAGAGAGGCAAAACCTAGATCGATAGTGATGCCACGCCGCTTCTCATCGGGTAGTCGGTCGGTATCAATGCCAGTAAGTGCGCGCACAAGCGCAGTTTTGCCGTGGTCGATGTGCCCTGCTGTCCCGATGATGATAGATTTGATCATCTTAACCCATGCAGGAGAGGTCTTTCGTTGGTAGACAGCAAGCTCATCACTCATGCTCAAACGAAGCTGTATTCGGAGCAATGGTTGTTCGCGCAATTTGCTGCAGAACTGACACGAGCGTGGCATCGAATCCCGGTTCAGCCGTTCGAAGGTCTAGCAAAACCGTATCGTCACTGACGCGACCGATGACTGGGGGCTCGACCTGTCGCAGCGCGCGCAACAATACTTGGGGTTGCAGCGTAGAATGGCGCAGAGATACAGCTGAACTCTGCAGGCTAGCCGCGGGTGCTGTTCCACCTCCAATGAGGCTGAGGACCGGAACTACTTCCGCGAAAAGATCGTCTGAGCATACCTGAGCGGCAATCCATTCGCATCGCCTGAGAATCTCCGATGGCGATGCGTGCAGCATTTCTAAGATCGGAATGGAATTCGCCTTTTCCGATAAGTGATCCATCAGCGTCGCTTCAAGCGCGGCGTAGGTGAGTTTGTCGACGCGGAATGTTCGCAACAATGGGTTTCTGCGTATGCGGTCGATCAAGTCAACCCTGCCGACAAGAAGTCCGCACTGCGGTCCGCCGAGTAACTTGTCTCCGCTCGCCGCAATCAGATCCACGCCGAGTTGGAAGCTGTCCAGCAATGTCGGCTCCGCTTGCACTCCTAGGTCTTCTAAGGAAGAAATAAGGCCCGTTCCCTGATCGTTGAATACCGGGACATTTCTGCGCTTCCCCAAGGCTACGAGATCGTGCAACGTGGGCCTCTCAGTAAAACCTTCGATGCTGAAGTTGGATTGATGGACTCGAAGGATCAGACCTGTAGTAGGCGATATCGCTTTTTCAAAATCTGCGAGCCTGGTTCGGTTGGTAGTACCTACTTCACGCAGATGGGTCCCGGACTTAGCAAGAATTTCAGGAATACGAAAACCGCCACCGATTTCGACGAGTTCTCCTCGAGAGACGATGACTTCGGCACCCTCGGCCAGAGAATTAAGCGCGAGGAAGGTAGCCGCCGCGCAGTTATTGACCACTATCGCAGCTCTCCTCGCATCTGCGGAACTTTCGTCGACCGCGCCTGCCCTGATTCTGAGAAGCCGCAGCAGCAGGTCTTCCGCGTGAACGTCTCGGCGGCTTCGTTCGCCAGTCTTGAGATCCAATTCGAGGTTGGAGTAACCTGCAGCAGTTTTCATGATGTGCTCAAGCGCAGAAGCGCTGAGAGGAGCGCGTCCCAGATTGGTATGAAGTATGACGCCGGTCGCATTGATGACGCGGCGCAGGGAGTAGCGGTTGTTTCGACTTATCTCCATGGCAACTGCAAGATGGATCTCAGCAAGTTTTTTTTTCAAACTCTCGAGCGAGTGGCGCCCTCCAGCTATTTCCTGCTTCATGCGAAGGAGCACGGTTCGAGTAGAACGGACCACCGTATTGTGAGATTCGACCTGAAGGATCGCTGCAAAATTGGGACTGAGCAGGAGATCATTAAGTGACGGAAGCAAGGTGTATAGGCTACGTATTTCAGGGTCGCTCGTAGTGCTCTTACTGTCTCTCATAGACCGACTAATGTTACTGGAAAAGTGTAGTGTCTTCGATCCTATGCGGCTACCGCAAAAGAATGGCTGGTTCGCCCTGTCCCGGAGTGTAGCGGGCGAGAACCGAGCCGATCATGGCTGCGTCCAAGCCTGCATTACGCAGCGCGCCGAGGACCATGTCCGCATTTGTCGGCGCCACTGAGATCAATAGTCCGCCTGCGGTTTGTGGATCGTAGAGCAACGTGCGCAAATCATCTGGGATTTTAGAACCGGGGGCATCTGCGCTGATGCACTCGACGAAGTCACGATTGGCCAGGAGCCCTGCGGGAATCGCACCAAGATGGACGGCATCGAGTGCGCCTTCAATGCATGGAACACTATCCACCTCTATCTCAATTCTTACCCGACTGCCTAGCGCGAGTTCGCGGCCATGTCCCATTAGTCCGAACCCTGTAACATCGGTCATTGCATGGACGCCGGTCGACGCAGTAATAATCTCAGACGCGGCACGATTGAGGGTGGTCATGGATCGGATCCCGTTTTCTACCCAATCCGGTTGCGCAATGCCGCGCTTCAATGCCGTTGTAATCACGCCTGTGCCGATGGGTTTGGTGAGGATCAGAACATCGCCGCCGACCGCGCCTGTATTTGTAAATACCCGGTCAGGGTGAACAAGGCCAGTGACTGCGTAACCGAATTTGATCTCTGCGTCACGAACACTGTGCCCACCTACAACAACGCAGTCTGCCTCGTCCATTTTTGTAAGACCGCCGCGCATAATCTGTTCGAGAATATCCAGATCGCCGTCTGGCGGGAAGCACACAATTGAAAGGGCTGTCACCGGCCGGCCGCCCATCGCGTAGACGTCGCTCAGTGCGTTGGTAGCCGCAATCTGGCCGAAAGTAAAGGGGTCGTCTACGAGCGGAGTAAAGAAGTCGACGGTCTGGACGAGCGCAAGGTCAGGAGCAATACGGTAAATCCCTGCATCATCAGACGTATCGAAGCCGACCAGCAAGTTCTGATCGCTCTGCCTCGGAAGCCTGGAAAGCACCGCAGACAGTGATCCTGGCGCCAGCTTGCTTGCACATCCACCGGCCTTAACCTGCTGTGTCAGCCTCACTGCTTCGGAATTACTCATCGGCACTCCGGATCGTGTTAATCAGATAAGATCATATCTGCTCGGCAACGATGCAGTCGTTACAAGGAAGTGCCTGGGCTCCGGTGATCCTCCCGGTCTTCAAAACCGGCGGTCGTTCTTAACGGACGACGGTGTGTTCGACTCACACGCACTTCCGCCAAATATCAACCTAATTTTTCTTCGTTAGAGGCATATATTGATCACGCAGTTGCGTCTGGCGGCTCACCATCGGAATAGCGTGGCCGTCAATGAACACCTGCTTGACTGACGTCCGGACATCCAGCGGATCCCCGCTCGCGACGACTACGTTCGCCGTCTTGCCCACGTCGAGTGAGCCCAGCGAATCGCCAAGGCCAAACATCTCCGCCGGATTCAGCGTAATTGCCTTCATGGCCTCATCATAGGGCAATCCATAGGCGACCGCGTAGCCTGCAGCGTAAGGCAGATTGCGAACATCTCCAGATCCACCCAGCGACGAGAACGCAATCTTCACGCCGCGTTTTTGTAACTCTGCCGGCAGTGAATAGACGGCATCGTACCGCTCATCCGGGCTTGGAGCATCGTAGATCGGTCCTACAATCACCGGCACCTGATAGGAAGCAATTTCATCCAGGATGTTCTGCGCATGGGTGACGTGGTTGAGAATCACCTTCAGATGGAATTCCTTGGCGATTCCCATGGCGACTTCCACTTCATAGCTCTCATATGCGCTCAACACCACGGGCTTCTCGCCTTTCAGATAAGGCAGCAACGCTTCAAGCTTTAGGTCTTTCTTGTGCTCAGGCCCTTTGTGGTCCGGCTTCGCAGCAGCCTGCATTTCTGCCTCGTACGCCTGCGCGTCCAGGAATGCTTGCCTGATCTGCGTGGCAAGCCCCATGCGCGTTGTTGGGAACTTTGCTGGGCCATCATAGTTCGCCTTCCTGCGCACGCCGCCTTCGAAATTCATGGCCAGAGCAATATCGCGACCAAGCAGCATCGCGTCGCGGTCGCGTCCGTAAAGCTGGATCGCAGCATCCTGTCCGGCAACTGAATCCTGCGAAGCGGGAGCCACAATCGCATTGGTGATGCCATTCAGCCGTGCCACTGGAATGCGCACCGTCTCGGCGTGAAAAGCATCGGCCACATGCATGTGCGGCATGATCTCGTCACTTGGCTCGGCCAAATCGTTGCTGTTCTGGTCTGATCCAACTTCGGCCAGACCCAAGTGCGTCTCGGCATCAAACAGCCCCGGATAGACCGTCATTCCCTTCGCATCAAAGACTTGCGCATCGCCGGGCACTTTTGTCGAGGCTGCGGGACCCACAGCAACGATCTTGCCCGCGGACATGACCACGACACCGTTCTCGACCGTTCCATGCGTAACGGTCAACAGCTTCCCACCAACAATGGCGGTCATCTTTGCCGGAGAAAGCGCGGTATCGTTGGGTCCTACCTGTGCGGCGCAGGTCCCTGTCAACGGCAAACTAGACAATAAGAGTCCTGCAACCAAGAAGTACCGTCTCATTGGCCGTCTCCGTCTTCATCATCTGCGCCGTCGAAGCCGGCTTGATGCATCACGCCGTGAAAGTGCGTCGTTCCCAAGCCCGGCAGAGAACTGTCAAAGAAAAGGTTGCCATCGATATAGACTTTTTCCGCCCGTGCGTAGGTCGAAAGCGGATCAGTGTTCCAGATGACGATATCTCCATCTTTGCCCGTATCAATTGAGCCAACGCGATCGTCCACACCGATGATCCAGGCTGGATTCAACGTGACCATCTTCAGTGCTTCTTCTTCCGTCGCTCCGCCGTAGTGAATCATCTTTCCTGCTTCCTGATTCAGGCGCCGGACGTAATCATTCGAATCGCTTTTCAAGGCAACACGCACGCCTTCACGCATGCTCATGACCGCATTCCAGGGAATCGCATCCCACGCTTCGTCTTTAAATCCCCACCAATCGGCAAATGTCGCAATGCCCGTTCCAGTGGGAGCGATCTTGTCGCCCACTTTGTACATTTCCAGTGCATGATGGAAGGCGCGAACCTTATATCCATATTCCTTTGCAATGGCTTCTTCGGTCAGAAACTCATCGGCGCGGTAGCAGTGGATCTGGACAAAGAGCTTGCCACGTAGCACGTCAGCAAGCGCTTCGAGTTTGAGGTCCTTCTTGGGAGCAACAGCCTCCTTGTCGCCCTTGGCCACCTTCGCGTTGTAGGCATCCCAGGTAGCCATGTAGGCCTTCGCGTCTTCGAAAGCCTGCCGCATGACTTCAAAGTTGCCCATACGCGTTGAAGGCAACTCATTGCGCCGGCCGTAGACGCGTTTGGGGTTCTCGCCGCTGGCAAATTTGATCGAACGCGGTGCGTTGGGAAAAAGCATCGCATCGCGCGAGAAACCAAACTTGTTCTTGATGACGACCGCTTGACCGCCGATCATGTTTGCCGAGCCGTGCAGCAGCAACTCTGTAGTTACGCCGCCCGCAAGCGCCTGATACAGCGCCTTATCCGTGTTGTCAAAGGCGTCGATCATCATCATTGAAGGAGTCACCGCGCTGGTCGCTTCGTTGATGTCGTTTCCCAGCGCAGAGTGTGAGTGCGGATCGATGATCCCCGGCGTTACATATTTCCCGGTCGCATCGACGACTGTAGCCCCCGCCGGAGCATCGACTGAAGTCCCGGCGACAGCGATCTTGCCGTTGTGCAACCACACGCTTCCACGCTCGATCGTCCCATGCGTCACCGTCATCACGGTGGCATTCTTGATGACTATGTCAGTGGGAGCACTTTCCGGTGCCTGCGCCAGCAGCCCAAGCGGCGGAACCAGTGCCGCAGCCGCAAAAAGCTTCATACATCCGCGTTCCGCGGACGCAATAGCAAACATAAGATTTGGTCTCCGGAGGAGCGTTTTAACAGATGTGCATGATCGTAGCATGTACCAGCCATTCAGGCTGATAAGTACAAGGCGCGCTGGTTTTCTTAAGTCCAACCGCGCTTTTCTTACAAGCACCTAAAATGAGTACCGCAAGCCAAGGGACATACGCGAGACTTCGGCTCGCCGAGGCCGAATGGCGTGAGACATGTTCCCATACTCTCCGCCAGAATCAGCAGCGGGAAGGTTGAAAACATCCTCGTCGACGTTGAAAGATCGACGATGGCCATGCCCGGTCAGGATGCCTGGCTGGCCGCAATCTTCGTCCTGGAATCCATCGCTCGCGATGCGCGCGCAGCCGGCGACTGGCCACTCGCGCAATACACCGCCAAACAGATAATTCAGCACGATCCCTATTACGCCTGGGGGCACTTCGCCATCGGACTTGTCGCTGAACATGCGGGAGAAGACGACGGCGCATGCACAATGTTTACGGAGGTGCAAAAGCTCTGGAGCCACGCTGACCAGGATCTACCAGAGCTTGTTCTTACTCGCGCGAAACTCGCACCCCACTAAACGCCAGACCCGCCACACCGGCAGTTCGCTTACTTTAGGCAGCAATCAGACAATAGTAACTGTCTAATGATAAAGTTATTTTGCCCGACTCAGAAAACATTTACTTAGCCTCTGATTTTTGAGGTGTGTAGGGAGTTGAGATTGGAAATTCGCTGCTGGATCTCATTCGTTCTACTCTCATTAGCATTGCCCTGCGGCGCACAGATGCAAACGACAGTGAATGTAGACCTCTCGGCATCTGAAGGAGAGTTCAGCCCCATTTACAGTTGGTTTGGCTACGACGAGTCGAATTACACGACGACGAAAAATGGACAGGCATTGCTTCGAGAATTGCATGATCTAAGTCCCATTCCAGTCAATATCCGGGCGCACTTCCTCCTTGCGAGTGGAGACGGAAAGCCGGAGCTGAAGTGGAGTTCAACGAATGTTTACACCGAAGATGCACATGGGAATCCCGTTTACAGCTGGACGATTCTGGATCAGATCTTCGACGCCTATGCCACCGCGAAGGTACATCCGATGGTAGAGCTGGGCTTTATGCCGAAAGCGTTGTCAAGCCATCCTGAGCCCTATCACATACTCTGGCCGACAAAGCCTGGCGACGTAGAAGGATGGTCATTCCCTCCGAAGGATTATCAACGTTGGGGCGAACTCGTGCGCCAGGTGGCCGCTCATTTGGCACTGAGATATGGCGCAGACGCGGTCGCGACTTGGTATTGGGAAGTCTGGAACGAGCCAGACATTAGTTATTGGCATGGATCCGAGGAGGAATACAAGAAGCTTTACGACTATGCAGTTGCCGGCCTGAAGGCGGCAATTCCGAATGCTCGCGTCGGGGGTCCGGCAACCACTGGGCCGGTTCCCGACGGCCGCTCCTCTCAGTTTCTCGAAGCGTTTCTTCAGCACTGCGCAAAGGACCGTAGTGCAGCGACAAGCGGGGTGATTCCTCTCGATTTCATTTCGTTTCACGTAAAGGGAAGCCCGAACATCGTCGGAGACCACGTACAGATGGGGTTGAACCGCGAGTTGAGTAGCGCCGCAACCGGTTTCGCGATCGTGCGGAAGTTTCCGCAATATAGAGATCTCCCGATCATTTTGAGCGAAGCCGATCCGGAAGGTTGTGCTGCATGTTCGTCCAGAAAATATCCGCACAATGCGTACCGAAACGGCACGTTATATCCGTCCTACACCGCCGCTGCCCTCAAAGGTCTCTTCGAGCTTCGCGATCGCTATCAAGTTAACTTGATCAGCATGTTGACGTGGGCTTTCGAGTTTGAAGAACAGCCCTACTTCGACGGCTTTCGCACCCTCTCAACAAATGGGATCGACAAGCCAGTGATCAATTTCTTCCGCATGGCCGGTCTGATGTCTGGCAATCGCGTACGAGTAGAAAGCAGCGGCAGCGTCCCGTTAGATGAAATTCTGAAAGCAGGAGTGCGGCAGAAACCGGATGTAGATGCACTGGCGACAGCCACGGACAGGGAGGCTTCCGTCATGCTGTGGAACTATCACGATGACGATCTGCCCGGTCCGCCCGCTGAAATTCAATTAGCAATAAACGGTTTCCCCTCTCCCAGGCATCGAGTGTTGATAGAACACTACAGAATCGATGAAACGCACAGCAACGCATACACAGTGTGGCAACAGATGGGATCACCGCAAAATCCGACACCGGTGCAATATGCCCAGCTGCACGCCGCCGGCGGACTGCAACTGGAAGCTTCACCGCAGTGGGTTGACCTTGCTTCGGGCACGATAAAACTGAACATCTCGCTGCCGCGGCAAGGCATATCATTGCTACGACTTAGTTGGTAATAGGACTAACTGAAAATGCACTTGAGTTAGACCTGCTGAACATGGAGTGCTTATGTCTTTATCGAATGCATTAAACCGTCGTGACTTTCTCAGCGCTGCAACCGTTGGCGCAGCGTCGCTTCTGATATCCGGACGCAGCTTCGGTTCGTCCTTGCGGGACGGATACTGGAGTTCAAGTCCTCAGTTCGCCTGGCAGAATAAGGGCGTAATCGATCTTTCGAAATCTCCCTACGCCAAGCTAAAGACTGTGCCCATCAGCGCACTCACCATTGAGGAGGGTTTCTGGTCTAAGCGCCGCGCTACCAATGTGCAATCGAGCATCCCCAGCATGTACGATCAGCTGGTTGAACATGGCCGCATGGTTAACTTCCTTCGTCTTGAAGGCAAATCAGACGTTCCCCAGCGTGGCCCCGTCTATTCAGATTCGGATATGTACAAGTGGCTCGAAGCGGTAGGATTCGCGTTGCAGTCCGGAGATTTGCCTGCTCTCCACCAAACCGCAGATAAGACGATTCGTGAGATCGTAGCGGCACAGCAACCGAATGGCTATCTGAACACCTACTATGTGCAGGATCACGCAAGTTTGAGCATGCTCCCCAAGACTCAGACCACCGGTCACGAGCTCTACAACATAGGTCATCTGCTGCAGGGGGCGATTGCCTACTACCGTGCGACAGGCGATCCGACTCTTCTGGATGCGGGTATGCGCTTCATCGATGACTTCTTACTGCCCAGCTACGGCCCCGGCAGCAATCAAAAACCGATTGTGGCTGGTCATCCGGAAATCGAGATGTCACTCATCGAGCTTTACCGCACTACGGGAAACCACAAGTACCTTGAAACCGCTAGATACATTCTGCAAGGCGACGGCCGTATACCGCTCAGGCACGACCAGATTGTTTACATGTATTGCGGCATTCCCTTCACTTCACGCTCAAAGCTTGAGGGACATGCGGTGCGTGCCATGTATGCCTGCTGCGGAGCCACCGACTACTATCTCGAAACTGGAGATCAGGCATATCTGAAAACATTGACCACGCTCTCTCACGATCTTGTGATGCGCCAGCTCTACGTCACAGGCGGCGTTGGAGCACGGGAAGAGGGTGAGGCTTTTGGCGATGCCTATGAATTGCCCAATGCTCGAGCCTATGGTGAAAGTTGCGCCGCCATCGGCAATATGATGTGGAACTGGAGAATGCTTGCTGCCACTGGGAATGCGCTGCATGCGGATGTGATCGAGCGAGCGCTTTATAACGGAATCAATTCCGGCATGTCGCTCGACGGAAAGCTGTACTGCTATCGCAATCCCCTGGCTTTCGATCCCTCGTCAGGTGATACGATCCGCAATCCGTGGTATGACACCACCTGTTGCCCTCCGAACCTGGAACGCACGTTCGCTTCTCTTCCGGGATATTTTTACAGCACTACGAAGGATGGCATCTATGTGCATCTCTATGACAATTCTGTCTTGCGCTGGAAGCTCGATAGCGGTAACGCGATCAAGATTACGCAACAGACGAAGTATCCTTGGGAGGGCAAGATCGCATTACGCGTCGCGCCTGCAAATCCAGAGGAGTTCACTCTCTTTGTTCGCATCCCCGGATGGTCTATGCATTCCACGGTAAAGGTAAATGGCAAACCAATAGAGGATGTAACTCCGGGAAGCTATAAAGTTATTCGTCGAAACTGGAGCGGTGAGGAACTGGTTGAACTTGAATTCGATATGCAGCCGCAGATGGTTCATGCAAACCCGGCAGTGGCAGATGATACCGGGAGAGTTGCGATGCAGCGCGGACCAGTTGTTTTCTGCATGGAACAGTTGGACCAGGCTGGGAACACGCCCGAAGAATTTCCACGGGTTGCTGCACGTCTCTCGGAGGAAGGTACCGCGCAATACAATTCCCAGTTGCTGGATGGCATCGTCGCACTGACACTTCCGGGCACCGTCGAGACGCCTTCGATGCAATCCCTTTATGAAAGTGGCCCGGTCAGCAATAAACCGGGTCGTAAGACAACGCTGAAGCTCATACCCTACTATGCATGGGCAAATCGCGAGCCCTCATCGATGCAGGTCTGGATTCCATATACGTGAGCGCGGAAAGCGCGTGCAAGCCAAGCAGCGCGGCTGACAATCTCGCCAGGAGGGTGCGCGGTCGGCAGACCGAGACTACCTCTTTGCAGATCAATCACGATCTAGCAGCCGTAGTATCAAGTCTTGTGAGAGGCTCGACTTCCTGTCGAAAGTCTCCTAGCGGGCCACGTACCCCGGCCCGCGCAGCACTTTTCCTGGTAGCGCGCCTGTCATCTTACCCTCCGCGATCACGGGCACGCCATTTACCAGGACGTATTCCACTCCCTGTGAAAGCTGGTTAGGTTGCTCGAAGGTGGCCAGATCGCGGATGGTTTCCGAATCGAAGATCACCACATCCGCCCACAACCCCTGCTTCAGCACGCCGCGATCTGTAAGGCGCATTCGCTGTGCCGGAAGCGCGGTGAACTTACGGATGGCGTCTTCGAGTGTGAGAACGTGCTCCTCACGCACATATTTGCGCAAGACGCGCGGAAACGTGCCATAGGCACGGGGATGTGGGTGCTCCTGACCGAGAGGACCGTCGGGTGAAGTACCCTGCGAATCGTTGTCGATGGAGACCCACGGTTGCTTCAGGGCCAGGGTGACATCCGGCTCGCTCATGCCGAAGACAGCAACCTCAGTAAACGCTTTGTCGCGGATCAGCAGGTCGCAGAGCGCGTCGATCGGGTCTTTCTTCCACATTGCCGCGACTTCTGACAGGCGTTTTCCCTGAAGCGGAGTGAGTTCAGGATTTTGCACGACAGCAATCTGTATCGCCTCCGGGCCAGGGATTTCCTGCCACTCGTTATCCCAATTGCCGCCCGGAGTGAGCATCTCCTTGCGGATGCGGGCGCGGATGGCCTTGTCTTGCAATCGCTCGATCAACTTGGCGTCGCCGCCGTCATGGGCCCACGGCGGAATGAAGGCGGAGAAGGTGTTGAACCAGGCCGTGTACGCGTAGGTGTCGGCACTGATGTCCACACCGGAAGCGCGGGCTGCATTGATATGCACGACAAGCTCCGGCATGCGACCCCAGTTGGCTTTGCCAGCGGCTTTCAGGTGCCAGATTTCGACTGGTATATGCGCCTCGCGTCCGATTCGCACTGCTTCATCGATTGCATCAAGCACGGTATCGCCTTCGCTGCGCATGTGCGTGGCGTAAATGCCGCCATACTTTGCCGCCTCGCTGGCGAGTGCAGTCAACTCCTCGGTTCTGGCGTAAGGCGCGGGCGTATACTGCAGAGCAGTGGAGAGCCCCACTGCTCCGTCCAACATGGCCTGCCGCACTAGCGTCTGCATTTCAGTTAATTGCGCCGCTGTGGGCTGCACATCTGCGTCGCCGAGGACCATCCGGCGAACGCTAGTGGCCCCAACATAACTTGCAAGGTTGATACCCATGCCCTGGCGCTCGAGCCGTGCAAAGTACTCGTGGAACGTGGTCCAGTCGGGATTGATCTTCAGGTGATCGTATCCGGCACGATCATCCGTAATGATCATGGAATTGAGCGGTGCCGCGGAACCGCCTTCGCCGGTAATCTCGGTTGTGATTCCTTGATAAATCTTCGAAGGCAGCCGGGGATCAACAAGCATCGTCATTTCAGACTGACCGAGCATGTCAATGAAACCCGGCGCTACCACTTTGCCTTTGGCATCGATAGTCTGCTGACGCGGCGCTGCTTCAAGGTTGCCAATGGCAGCGATGTGCCCTGCGCGAATCCCAATCTGGCCGGAGTACCAAGGCGAGCCGGTGCCATCGATGATGTGCCCATTCACGATGACAATGTCGAAAGGTTCGCCAGAACCACTAGCGGCGACAGCAGGACTCTGTGCGAAGAGTGTTGCTGTGTAGAAAAACATCAACAGGCAAACGGTCGCACGCATAATGTTCCTTACTTGCGGAAGATTGGAGCCAGCGGAAGCGCAGGCAGTGTCTCCGCATCCTATCACGTGGATTTATCGGGGACGGGGCGGAATGCCGTCGTTCCGGTAAGATTCGAGAACGTTTGGGAAATCGTTCGGACATCACTGGATCGAGACTCCGACACGAGCCTGAAGTTATCAGCCTTGGTTTGCTCTCGCTCGAAACGCAGCTACCTTTGCGCGATTTCCGCAACCGGTCGACGTGCACCATCTTCTACGGTGGCCTTTCGTACGGTCATAGAACCACATGACACAAGCCTTGCCTTCGCAATGGCGAACGAGGTTGAAGTCGCCGTTCGCCAGCAGGTCGGCGACCGCCTCTGCGACCGGAGCCAGGAACGCCTCGGCCGTCTCTTTACCGTAGACGGAGGTCACATGAATGTTCTGCGCAGCGTCTGTTGTCACCCTCATATGACTTGGCGCGTCAGCCAGGAATCTGTTGAACGCGGTCAGCGAGGGTTTCTTCCCGGACTTTCGATCCCTAACAGCCGTCAGCGCAATCTCGCGAAGCTCTCTTGCCCTTTGAAGCAGCACGCCGTCGCTGAAAGGGACTGTCCCTCTCGCGACGGGAACTTCGAGCCTTTTGAGCCAGGCTTTCACGTCGTTGCCGCTTTGCAGTGTGTCTGTCGGTTGCCCTTCGACCATGCGACGAGTATTGATGAAGTTGATCGCCAGATTGTCGCCCGCAAAGTCGAGATGGCTCTCGTTCGTCGTGTCTTTCATGGTGGTATCCCCACTGGCTCTCTGCGTTCGTAACCGCAGACGCAATGTTTACACGTTACAGTGATTCCTGCATAAGCGAAAACGATTCAAACAAAGAAGGCGGCCTTCTGGCAAAGGATGGGGCACCCGACAGAGGAGAACTTATTCACCACAGAGAACACAGAAAGCACAAAGGAGAGTCGTCGACTGTGCTTTCCGCACCCTTGCGCAAAAATGCGCGAAAATGGTCGTGCAACACTCCAGGGCTACCTCTCGGTCATTGTCATAAGCTCATCGCAAACACGTAGTTGCCTATTGGGCATAGGAGGACTCTCCATACGACGGTCGCTAATATCCGCGGATGTGTAACTTTTTATGAATCGATTATCTAGTTACAACAATCTTTCTTGTGTAACGCGGACGATGCAGTGCACGTTATGCGACAGGACTCGCGGCCGGCTTTTGGATCGCGGGTCATGCGCACAGAAGTATTAGGAGTGATCTATGGCAAGCAATCAAAAGACGGTAATTGTGACGGGCGCCTCTCAAGGAATCGGCGCTGCAGTAGTGAAGGCGTTCCTGGAACGTGGCTATAACGTGGTGGGCACTTCTCGCAACGCGACGAAGTCGGCTGAATTAAAGGCTTCCGACAAGCTCGTGCTGGTGGACGGAGACATCGGGGAAGCTGCCACCGCACAGAAGGTGGTCGACGCCGCTGTTCAGCGGTTTGGCTCGATTGATGCGGTTGTCAACAACGCTGGTATCTTCGTGGCGAAGCCCTTCGTTGATTACACCGCTGACGATTTTCGTACGCTGGTCTCCACGAATGTCGAGGGCTACATTTACATCACGCAGCTGGCGGTCAAGCAGATGCTCGCTCAGAAGTCGGGCGGCAGCGTCGTTGCCATCACGACATCGCTGGTTAAAAATCCAGTCCAAGGCGTACCGGCATCGGTGCAGATGATCACGAAAGGCGGTCTCGAGTCCATCACAGTCAGCCTGGCGTCGGAGTATGCGAAGGAGCACATCCGCTTCAACGCAGTGGCACCCGGGATTGTTGATACTCCGATGCACAAAGACAACCCGAAGGATTTCCTGAAGACCTTGTCACCGATGGGCACGATCTCCACGTCGGAGGATATTGCAAGCGCGGTGGTCTATCTTACCGAAGCGAGCCAGGTCACCGGGGAGGTGCTGCACGTGGACGGCGGTGCGCACAGCGGCAAATGGTGAGCCCGAGCAGTTCGCAGCCGGTCAGCGCGGAGCGCCGGCTGCTGGACCTCGGGATCGTGCTCCCCAACGCTCCTCATCCGCTTGGCGCATACGTCGAGGCAGTCCAATCAGGCAGCCTGCTCTTCCTCAGCGGAATGTTGCCGATCAAGGATGGCAAGCCTCAATACATCGGGCGCCTGGGCAAGGAGCTCGATGTAGATGCCGGCCGTGATGCTCTGCGAACCGCGACCCTGAATGCTCTATCCGTTGTGAAGGAGCATCTCGGATCGCTGGATCGCGTGACGAGGGTCGTTAGCGTAAGAGTCTACCTGGCTACATCTGGAGACGCGGGGGTTAACCAGCCTTTCGTCGCGGATGCAGCATCGGAGCTTCTTCGGGATGTATTTGGAGAGGGCAAGATGTCCGTGCGGTCAGTTATCGGAGTAACCAGCTTGCCTCTGGGATTACCGGTCTTGCTTGAGCTTACATTCGAAGTCAACAACTGAGAAGGTGGGAGCGATGCTCCCTCCTCGTCGAACACGCGATGGCCGTAGCCCTGGTCAAGGGTGATGCAGTAAGGCACCATCCTGTGCAGATATACCGAGGCGGACTCGGCTCAACGTATGAAACTTTCGTTCACCACAGCTTGCCGGTTTTGACCGGCGCACGGGGAAAAATAAGGATGACCACTTATCAAAAAACGAACGCAGTAGCTGGTTCAACTCAGGAGGTCATGAAGGTGGAGTACACCGCCAAGACCCATACTTCGGGCGGTCGGCGCGGCGGCGTCTCCCGCAGTGATGATGGCCGCCTAGATGTTAAGTTCTCGGCTCCCATAGTCCCGGGAACTGGTACGAATCCGGGGCAATTGTTTGCCGCTGGCTGGTCAGCCTGCTTCATTAGTGCGATGGGGCTTGTGGCCAACAAGATGAAGGTCAAACTCCCGGCTGAGGTAGCCGTCGATGCCGAAATAGACATGTGCAATTCTGGCGACGTTTACTTCCTCCGAGCACGGCTTAACATCAGCCTGCCGGGCTTGGAGCGCGAAGTCGCCCAGGCCATTGTGGATGCCACGCACGGCGAGACATGTGCATATTCCAACGCTACACGGGGCAACATCGACGTCACGCTCAACGTGGTGTAAGCCGGACCTGTAGAGGACCATCCGGCTTACAAGGAGCGGTCCCTATCGCTGGTTGAATACGGCAAGAGCGTGACGCACTAAAGGGGGGTAAAGTTTTATGGGTAAAAGACTCGCACTACTGGTAATACGCTTGTTCGTGTCCGTGAACCTTCTGTATGCCGCCATTTTTCTCAAGTTTGCAGGGGTGCCGGATTCTGTGACCCTGTTCGCGCAGATGTCGCAAGCGGTTCACGGGTTGGTATCTCAGCCGGTATTCCGGTTAGGATCAGGGGCGTTCGAAACATTGGTGGCGGTTCTGCTCCTGATCCCTAAGACAGCCAGACTGGGAGCGATATTGACTGTTGTGTGGATGACTGTCGTAATTCTCAGTCACATTTTCGTGTTGGGATATGGCTGGTTCTTTGTCGATGCTCTCATGGTGATGGTGCTGACAATCATTTATCTCTTGCTGGCACGCATGCACTCCCATCGGGGCGAACCCGAAAGTGTGGGGACGACGGCTGCCTTATAAACGCACAATAAATAGTTGGGCGAACAGTTCGAAGCTGAGCCACAAGATCCTGATAATAGCGTCTTGGCTTGCCGGTCATGCTTGAGCTGACATTCGAAGTTAACAGCTGAAGAAGCGGGAGCGAATCTCCCGTTTTTCTGCAGAAATCATAAGGATCACGATGGCAAATCGGGTGGGCTCAAAATCCTGGACGGAAAATCGACTGACTTCTCGCCTAGGATTGCAATATCCAATCATTCAGGGTCCGCTGGGAGGCTTGTCCTCGCAGCGCCTTACGGCAGCGGTCTCGAACTATGGAGGACTTGGCTCGTTCGGTGCTCATGGCCTCCAGTCGGAGGCGATTCGCAAAGTCATTCGCGAGATCAAAGAACTCACGTCAAAGCCATTTGCGATGAACCTGTGGGTTTCGATGGAAGACGAAGGAGCGTTCACATCGACGGAAGAGGCATTCCAGCGCAGCCTCGCTCCTCTGGCAAAACATATTGAAAGTGTCGGAGGGGACATGCCTTCCTACAGACCGTACGAACCGACTCGATTCGAAGATCAGGTACAGGTTTTCCTGGACGAAGGGATTCCTGCGTTCAGTTTCATTTGTGGCACTCCCTCCAAACAGATTCTGGATGAGTTCCGCCATCGAGGAACCGTGCTGATAGGTACGGCAACCACCGTGGACGAAGCGGTTGTCCTGGAGCAAGCGGGCGTGGACGTAATTGTGGCATCCGGCTTTGAGGCAGGCGGCCATCGCGGCTCATTTCTGCAGCAGTCTGAAGATTCCCTGACGGGAACGATGGCGCTGGTGCCGCAGGTCGTCGATGCCGTGAGTCTTCCGGTTGTCGCAGCTGGCGGAATTGGAGACGCGCGCGGAATTGTGGCTGCCTTTGCCCTTGGAGCGGAAGGTGTGCAGATGGGAACCGTTTTTCTCGCATGTGAAGAGTCCGGAGCGAATGTACATCATCGCAAGGCTCTCCTCAGCGGACAGGCGAAGCAGACTGCTCTTACTCGTGGGTTCACTGGAAGACTTGCCCGCGGCATCAAGAACCGCTTGCTCGATGAACTCAACCAAAAGAACACTCAGATCCTGCCTTACCCACTTCAACGCATGCTCGTTCGCCACCTATCAATACCAGCCGAAAAGGCCGGGAGACCCGAATTCCTTCCGCTCTGGGCGGGACAAAGCGCCAGCCTATCGCGGTGCTCAGATGTGCGTTCACTGCTCGACACGCTTGTAAACGAAGTGTCTGAGATCGGGAGCGTTGTACAAAGCTGGAGAGCACATCGTTAGCAAGCGAAGGCGCAGCAGTGATTGAATCTGCAGGCATCGGGTTACCAGATCATCTCGGGTGCAGAGACCGGTGGGGTCAGAACGCTTCTGCTTCAATTGCAGCTAGGGCGAGATTTCAGTCCCGGTAATGAGGTCCAACTCACCACGCGAAATATCCCGCTAATACGATGGAATGCTGTCAGGATCATCGCCGGCGAAGAATGGTGCGTAATCTGCGATGGAGCGTAACGTGGAGGTACTGGGATCATCGCTGAACTTACGAGAGAAGTATGATCCAGGGGTAATACGTGGCATGAACATCACCTCTCTGTGTAGAACTCACTTTTCAATATCAATAAGTTCTCTCGTGCTCGCATTGAGTCGATTAATGGGTGGCCGAAAACGATTAGGACACTTTGCCCTTACAGCGCATAGAACGACCAGTTCTGTGCTGCTCGGATGTTGTTATCGATGTAGCCAAAGAAGGAATCGCGAATGGCATCTTGGGTCGACAGTTTCAGCGCAAGGTCGTCTGTGGAAGACCACATAGATCCATATTTCCGGAACCAGCGTCGACGATTGCAGCCTGCTCTTTTAATCCATAGTCGCTCCATGCTTTGCCGGCGGATCCAGGATCATATGAGCCAGTCTGAATAAATGATCTTGCAGAGCAAGCCGAGTGTGAAGGACTTCGTCTGAATTTGCCATGCATGCGCCATCTCATGAATGAAAAGCTGTCCACAAGTCGGGTAGGACCCATTGGTAATGGCCATCAGATTCTCGAACGCCTTGTCGAGATTGAGCACGACTGAATGATCGAGATTCGGCCAAGTAAATGCGTGACCTCCACCATGCGAGAGATTGGTCAGATACAACTTATCCTTCGGCGGCAGCGTGTTGCCGAACACCGCAACTGCGAACCGGTATTCTTCTGATGTGATCTGCCGATGCGAGATCATTTCATCCGTATTTGCAGTGCTGCGACTCCCGTTACCACTGCCGCGATGATCCAACGCCGCAGCAATGATAGGCGAGGCCCGGCGTAATGGGCTTAAGTGTTCGTGGTGACCTCAACACTTACCAGCATCCTGAAGACTTTTTCTTTCTTGCGAGCGCCGAATGCTTCCAACTTCTTCAGCATGACTGCGGTTGCACCGATAGCAATCATGCGGGCATGTTCAATTGAGGCACCTCCAACAGACTCCGGACTTCCTTCCCACTCCGTAACCCACAGATACCCCCCGGGGCCTCGTGCGCTCTTGAAAAGTGATTGACCTTTCAGATCTGCGACAGACGTTCGAGTAGGTCCCTTGTATTGCTCACTGAAGAACGGGAGCAGTTCCTTTGCCATGAATTTTTCGAAGTCTTCTTCTTTCATTCCGCTATGTAGCGTTATTGAATCGTGACGAAACGCTGTGGGCATGGGATTTTCTCCTGTCGAGATGTAGCCGCTGTGTTTAAGACAACCTGGAATCGACCAGCAGTGAGCGTCTATCCCGGTAAGTCATTCGGTTTGTGAGTTAGCGCATCTTCGACAAGCCTGCCTCTACAAATTTGGCGCTGGCATCCCCAAGGCTTTGGCGCAGGTCCGGGCTGAAGGCATCTTTTGCCGCCTGATGAAACTGCGTTGCCATAACTACTAAATCGATCCCGGAGAGCTTATCGGTAAACCAATGCGGGCGTGGACCGGGAAATGGCCAGCGCAATCTGAACCCATTTCCGCACCAGTCATCCGTGAATCGTCTGGTGAAGCCACCGACTATAATGATGCCCTGCTGAGTGCCTTCCCGCAGGGTGGCGTCAGCGATCTCCTGCAGCAGCTCAGCGCGGCTTACGAGTGCTCGGGCAGCTGCCACAAAAAAGGCGTAGCGTGGGGGGAGGGGTTGCGGATTGAGTGCGACTTCCTCACCGAACCTGTGGCCGCCGCCGATGGCGTCATAAATTTCAGGGTGCTTCGCAAGAATGCTTGTGAGCAGGATTTTCCAGGGC
>Ga0207060_10070_pt1 | contig 38564 bp, 32 predicted proteins | sample Alteio_BWMinCont_30_FD_153270 | JGI IMG/M metagenome (GOLD analysis project Ga0207060, IMG submission 153270) | Enriched cells from forest soil in Barre Woods Harvard Forest LTER site, Petersham, Massachusetts, United States -... | ecosystem: Environmental > Terrestrial > Soil > Temperate forest >...
ACAAGCCCATCGTCCATATGCACGCAGTGCTCGGCAAGCCGAATGGCGCAACGGTGGGCGGTCATGTCTTCGAATTAAATGTCAATCCAACGTTGGAAGTCTTTCTCACCGCGAATACAACTACCCTGGAGAAGAAGCCGGATGACGCCTCGGGAATGAAGGTGATCGATCCAACGCAATAGTCGTTCGAGAAACTTTGAAGGAGTTGCTAGTGGACGACAGCAGAAGAACATTTATCAAGCAGGCAGTTGGGTTTTCCGTTGCCTGCGCTGCCGGGCTCGATTTGGAAGAGCTGGCTCATGCAAGTACATCGAACGAAGTTTTTAGCAACGATAAGCCGGAGTGGTACCAGCGCCCCATGCGTTGGGCGCAGCTTGCGTTCGTAGAAGACGACCCGGGGAACTACGATCGTTCCTTTTGGCTCGACTACTTCCAAAAAATTCACGCGGATGCAGCCTGTCTGAGTGCCGGCGGCGTTGTCGCTTTCTATCCGACAGAAATTCCCCTGCACTATCGAAGTAAATGGCTAGGCTCAATGGACACCTTTGGCGACATTGTTGCCGGATGCCGCAAGCTCGGAATGAATGTGATTGCAAGAACGGATGCGCATGCGTGTCATCAGGACGTCTATGATCTCCATCCGGATTGGATTGCCGTCGATGAACATGGCAACAGGCGGCGGCACACATCCGATCCGGAGTATTGGATTACATGCGCTTTAGGTCCCTACAACTTTGAGTTCATGACTTCAGTGCACCAGGAAATTATGCGGAAGTACATGGTTGATGGCATTTTTACGAACCGCTGGTCGGGATCCGGAATGTGTTACTGCGAACATTGCGTGAAATCCTTTCGCGAGTTTTCCGGGCTTGACCTACCCCGCACTGATGATCCTCAAAATCCAGCGCGACGCCAATACATCCTGTGGAATCAGGCGAAACTATTTGATCTGTGGAGACTATGGGACCGGAAGATCAAAGAGATCAACGCAAATGCCAGTTACATCGCAAATGCCGGCGGTGGTGCACTCAGCCCACTCGACATGAAAACAATTGGAGAACTGGCTCCGACCCTTTTCGCCGACCGCCAGGGAAGAAGCGGCCTGATGGCGCCATGGGCCAACGGCAAAAATGGCAAGGAATACCGCGCCACGATGGGGCAAAAGGCCATTGGAGGAATCTTCAGTGTTGGTATCGAGGACAGGTACCGCTGGAAGGACTCCGTTCAGTCCAGCGATGAAATTCGCCTCTGGGTAGCAGATGGAATCGCGCAGGGCCTTCGCCCCTGGTTTACCAAATTCAATGCTAAGCCAATCGATCGTAGATGGCTGCCCGTAGTGGAGGAAATCTATAAGTGGCATCATGCGAATGAATCATACCTTCGCAACGAGAGATCTTTTGCGAGAGTCGGGCTCGTCTATTCTCAGCAAACAGCAACCTTTTACGGTGGTAAAAAGGCACAGGCCTTAGTGGAGGATCCCGCTCTCGGTTTCTATCAAGCGCTGATTGAGGCGCGCATACCTTTCGAGATGGTGCATGATCGACTACTGGATCCTGAGCACATAGATCAGTTCCGCACCTTGATCTTCCCAAATATCACGGCGCTCTCAACCGAGCAATGTCAGCAGATTCGCGAATTCGCAGAACGTGGCGGAAGCGTGGTCGCGACCTATGAAACGTCTCTTTACGATGAATGGGGTGTTCGTCGTCAGGACTTTGGATTGTCGTCAAGTTTTGGAGCTTCCTTTGCTGGCGAGGCTGGAGGCCCAATGCTGAACTCATATCTTTCTTTGGAGAAAGATCCAATTACAGAAACGTATCATCCACTATTGGCAGGTTTCGAGGATGCAACGAGAATCATCAATGCCATCAATCAAGTGGATGTAAAGCCTGCGGGTCATAGCTTCTTCTCTCCACTGCAAATTGTTCCGACCTATCCTGATCTTCCTATGGAAGAAGTCTTTCCCCCACCGATGAAGGAACGCAATCCCGGAGTATTTATTCGAGAATCCGGACGAAGTCGCGTGGTCTACTTTCCGGGAGATATCGATCGCACTTTTTGGGAGGTGCTCGACGTCGACCATGGGAAACTCCTGCGCAACGCTGTACTTTGGGCAACGAACGAAGCTGCGCCTGCAAGTGTCGAAGGACAAGGAATCGTCGACATCTCTGTGTGGGGGCAGAAAAATTCTATGACGGTCCACCTAGTGAACCTTACAAATCCCATGATGATGAAGGGGCCGGTTCGTGAGGTAATTCCAATTGCAAACCAACGCGTGCGAATACAAATCCCAAAGGAGCGTCACGTAACCCGAGCAAAGCTATTGGTGTCTGGAAAAGACATCTCTTATCAGCAGGAGCGAGAGCTTGTCCTTCTCGATATTTCCTCGATTGGTGTACACGAAGTGATTGCCTTAGACTTCGCTGTCTAACGGAGCTTGCCGAGTCGCAGGCGAGTGATGCGACAATAATGGCCTTGGCCCGGCATGTCTCGAGGAAGATGCTTGAGCATTATTCCCATGTGCGGCAGGAAGCGAAACGAGAAGCCGTTAGTAATGAATTCAGCGGGGAGCTGTATTTGCTACTTCCTCATTCCCTTTGTTTCGTGACCGTTCTGATGCAACACTAGATAGCTCACCTGGCCTTTGTCATCGGGGATGAACTCAACCTCGGCATCTACAACTGTCAGGAAGAATTTCGTCTCTGTCTCGGGGTACACAGGAAACTTCGGTTGATTCGTCGCCTGGGTCATCAGCTGATCACCTTCGAGCGAAAAGGTAACGCTGAAAGTCGGCGCGATTTCATACGTTCCTGCATATCGCGCTAAAACAGCACGGTCAACCTTGATTGCCGTGCGGACGATGGGGCGGAAATCCGGCCAATCATATGCGGCTGCGATACTACCCATAATCTCCGAAGCGAGATGCATCCCACCTTGCGCATTTGTCATCACGGCCGCGCCGTCGCGGTTGTGTTCGTAGGCAACGAAGAGGCTCTCGAAGCCCTCGTTCACGCCGCCATGTGAAAAGTATGGATTCGACGTGGAACCACCGATTTGGAGTCCCAGGCCCCATCCTCCTTTGCCTGCGGTGATCATCTGTTGGGTTAGATCGCGCGAAAGCACATGGTTCGCCTTGTCTTGGAGGGATTGCTGAACCTCGATCATGTACCGAGCCAAATCTGATGGCGTTGTCCACAAGCCCGCCGCAGCCATCTCTGGGTAGGTGTGAGCGCCGCCGGGCACCGCCGCGCCGTCTTCCATGTAAGGCGTCGCGGCCATTGACTGAAATTTCGCGGGAAGCGGCTGCTCATAGGTACTGTGTGTCATTCCTATCGGTACAAGAACTGTGTCGTGCAATAACTTCGGGAAAGGCTCTTTCGCGACATCGAGAAGAACCTGCTGCATCACGGTATAGCCGCCACCCGAGTATTTCCAATCCTTGCCTGGTGGGTTTTCTAATCGGATTGGATCCGTGTTTGCCGGTTTCTCTCCATTCAACACCTGGACCAGGGTGGGAACTGGAGCGTTGGCCGCGTATCCCGGGAAACCGTGGACCGTGAATCCAGCCGTGTGCGTCAGTAACTCCCGGAGTGTAACCGTCGCACCGGGCGCTGCCGGACTTGCGGGAATCTTCCATGTCGTGAGTACCGTGTTCACGTCTGAGTCAAGCGAAAGCTTGCCCTCGCCGACGAGATGAAGGGCAGCCATCGCTGCAACGGGCTTACTGATCGATCCAGCTTGAAACAGAGTGTCGGCAGTCACTGGCTTGCCACCCACCTGCTGAACCCCGAAGCCTTGCGCCCAGTCGATCACTCCATTGTGAATAACGGCTATGCTGACTCCGGGAACATGCAGTTCAGTCATCCTTTCCGCCAGTGTGTGACAGGTGTGCGGATCATCTTTGATGACAACGGGGCCGGTAAGACAGCTTTTGACTTTCTCGACACGCTGCTGCGTTTCAGTCGGCAACACCGTGGCTGTTGGTGAAGCCTGGGCAAGCATGAGGGCTTGGCTCAGGCATAGAAAAACGCTCACCGTGACAAGCTTTAGCGATACAAGCATGAAATGTTCCTCGCGAAGGTGACAGAAAGTCACTAGCCTGGATGGTTCTCCCCTGACTCCCGGCGTGCCTCTCTCAGCTTAGCAATTAGAAGAGTAAACCCCTTCGTCACGCCGCGGCGTATGTTCTCTATTCGTTGTGAGGAGGACTGAACGGCTTCCGAGAATTAAATCATGACCGTCGGATATGTTGTGCGTGTCACGACTCATGTTTTCTTGCTGCAGTCGTTTTCAGCTGATACACCATTAAAGATGTTCCAATCGAAAAAACGAGTTCATGCTGACTGAAGGCGTCATCGTGGCAATCTCTGCGCTCGGGCGGTTTTTCCTGAAACTCAAAACGCCAAATAATGGAGGCCCTCACACACGTAATGTTGGCTCTTTCTTTCGACATGGGTGGTACGCACATCGGCTGTGGCATAGTGGACGATCACAAACTGCTGGCACAAGCTGCGATTTCATCCGAAGGCGGGCACAGCCTTGCAGCTTTGCTGCCGGCCGTAGCCACAACCGTGGAGTCGCTCTTATCAGAGATGGGGATCACTGCGCAGGATTGTTCCGGGCTGGCCGTTGGATTTCCGGGCATTGTCAACGTGAGGGATAACACGATCCACTCCACGCTAAAGAAATATGAAGATGCACCGCAACTCGACCTAGCCAAGTGGAGCTACGATACTTTTGGCCTTCCCTTACGGATTGAAAACGACGCCCGCATGGCCCTCCTCGGTGAGCGATTCGCCGGTGCCGGGCGTAATGTCCGCAACATTGTCATGATGACGCTGGGTACTGGCATCGGAAGTGCCGTCATGATTCAGGACCAGCTTTTGCGCGGTTCCCATTCACAAGCAGGGTGTCTTGGAGGTCATTTTCCGGTCAACTTTCGCGGCCGCAATTGCGCCTGCGGCAACATTGGCTGCGCTGAATCTGAAGCCGCTGGCTGGTCGATGCCAATTGTTGCCAGCGAATTCCCGGGCTTTGCCGAAAGCTCTCTCGCAAAACTTCCGCACATCGGTTTTCGTGACCTCTTTGAGCATGCAGACGCTGGGGATGCGGTGGCAGTTGCCGTGCGCACCCATTGTCTCGATGTCTGGTCTGCAACCGCAGTCGCTTTGATCCACGCATACGATCCCGAAGTCATCATCATGGGTGGCGGCGTCATGGGTAGTGCTGATCTCATTGTTCCTTACGTGCAAAGGCATGTGAAAGAACATGCCTGGTCAAGTTGGGGTAAGCCGCTGATCCGCCCCGCTGAGTTGGGTAATCTCGCCGCGATCATGGGCGCTGTGCCTCTTCTGGCCGAGGACATAGATGCCGCGAAAATCTAATTACGACAAATATCCGTTCATTCCCTCAGGCAGCGGGGAAGACTGTGCCGTAAACTTCGACGCCATTTCTTCCCAACTTGCGGGTCACCGACTGATTTGCGTCGAGTGCTATCCCGGAGTCTTTGTGGAAGAACTCGAACGGGAACTGGCCAAGCGATTAAATGTTGCAGTGGTATGTCGTGCCCAGGACTGTTACAAATCCCCCGCCGCAATTCGCGCCATGCTGCATCCCCATATAGGGGACGATCCAGTTTTTGGTCGAATGAATGGCCTCATACTCGAAGACTGGCTTGATCCTGAGGCGCTCAAGAAAAACAGCAAGTGATTAAACAGGCTTCTTCCAATGAACGCGTGTTGGTAATCGGCACCGGAGCCGCATTACTCGCACCGCAAAGGGACACTCTCGTCTACGCCGACATGGCTCGGTGGGAAATTCAATTGCGCTATCGCCGCAATGAACTCGGCAATCTTGGCCTCGACAATCGCACCGCCAGTTTTGCCGAGAAATATAAATGTGGATTCTTCGCGGAGTGGCGCGCAGCCGATCGCCTCAAGAAACGATTGATGCCTGCGCTCGACTTCGTGCTCGACACAAATAACGCCAGCCAGCCAAAGATGATTCGTGGTGAAGTCTTTCGCCGCGCACTTTCTCGCATTGCGCAGAGGCCGTTTCGCGTCGTTCCGTATTTTGATCCCGGACCATGGGGCGGCCCTGGATGGAGGAAGTATGCGATCTCCCCAAAGACCTGCCCAACCATGCATGGTGTTTCGATTGCGTTCCCGAAGAAAATAGTCTTCTGTTAGGTTTCGGGGACACGCGTAGCCGCGATCTTTGCTACCGGCAGATTTCGTGGAAGCCTCATTCTCTTTCTCGCCGGATATATCGCTTCGTTCGCTCTCTCTTCGGGTTCCGTGATCTGGGTCTATATGAGTGAGATCTTCCCTACCCGCGTGCGCATAAGGGACAGGCGTTAGGCAGCACCGTTCTATGGATAGTGAACGGCATCATCGCTCAGGTATTTCCTTCGCTTGCCGCAAAATCCGCGTCTCTGCCGTTTGTTTTCTTCGGCATCCTCATGGCCTCCCAGTTTTTCATTACCTTATTCTTCTTTCCTGAGACGAAAGGTCTGTCGCTGGAACAGTTGCAGCGCGCCCTGATGAAAGAAGCGAAGAGCCGGTTAGCGGAGATCCCACCGGTAGGGGATGCCCGGAATTGTTCAATCGGTATATAGTTTTTCTTTTGATATCCGCGGCTGGATTTACTGCATCACAAATTGCCTTAACTTGAGGTCGAACCATGCTGTTCATGGCGAGAAATCGGCGAAATTTGCGGTGGGCTATCGTTCTACTGTTCTTTGTTGCGTTCATGCTCGGCTCGATCATGCATATCGGCCGTTTCGTCCACGCGGCTCAATCACCATCACCTTCCACTCGCATCATTAGGTTGGGCGCAGCGCGTCCGGACTCGCTCTACGCGTTTACCCTCGAGCTGAAAAATCCGGCGCAATTTCAGGGAACGGACGCCGTACTTGTCACGGTGAAGGACGCGCAGGGAGAAATTGACTCCAAATGGCTGCATCCGGCAGACGTTGACTTCTACCTCACACTCAAGCCACGCGCGGCGGGACCGGTGACCGTAAGCCTCTCAGCCGATTCAACCGTCCATGTCCCGGAGATCACCGCGTCGCTGCAGAAGATCCTGCAAGCCCCGGATCTGAAGCCGGGCCAGACTCGAGGAGTCATTGCAGCAGCGCCCAACGGCACATGGCAAAGCGCGCAGTCCTTCGAACTGGGACAAACCATTTACGGCAGTGACGACGAAAGACCCTACGCTCCATCAAGGAGCGAAGACGGCTACGCGGCGATGCTCAAAGGTTTTCAGTGGTTCCGATTCACCTTCCGCGAAAACAAGCCGCGACTCGTCTACTTCGTGCTGAACGTAACGGATCGTGATGTTCCCGTAGACGTGGACATCTTTCAGAAGGGCAAAGACGCCGCGGGACAGCCGGATGTTATTCCCTTCAATACCGGGGAGTTCGTCTACCAGGTCGAGGCGACACAGAATTATCCCGGGCTTTATAAGTTCCGCACACGAATTCTGCAGCCGGGCCAGGAGTATTACGTGCGCGTCGCCGCAAACCACCCCGCCTATCAACTGCATACTTACGCGTACGGAGTGCCGCCATACTCCGACGCGCACGACGCGGTTCGCTCTGGCATGGATTTTCTTATCAACATGGGCGATTCGTGGCTCTCGAACACGCCACGCCGCGGCGCCGTAGCCCTGCGCACAACCATGCAGCATTCCGAAACTCAGCTTTGCATCGCGTGCCATCCTTCCCAGTTCACCACGCGGGGCTATCTGACTGCAGTGCAGAATGGCTACGCCCCAACGCAGCGACCCTCGCTCGAGTTCCTGACCGACCGCATTTACAACAATGCGAGACCTCTATATGGAGAGCCCAATACCAACTGGGTCCGCGTGATTTACACCGCCCGCACGGTCTCCAGTCGCCTGCCGTTGATCACCAACGCTTTCGAGCAGAATGTCACCCACGACCCGCCGCGAAAGAACTTCGACGTACCGTATGCCAATTTCTTGAAAATCCATTACAAGGGCCTGACCAAGCTGCCCGGCGACGAGGCAGATGGCTGCGAACCCGACGTGAGCCCATTCGAAATTGCCACACAGAGCTGGCAGACTTTCGACCTCCTTTACAACCGCACGCACAAGCCAGACTGGCTTGCAGAACGCGACCACGTCGAGCGCCTCGCCATTGATTACGAGCCTAAGAACGTCATCGATTTGAACTGGAAGATTCAACTTCTGGCCACTGTGAGCCGAACGAAATACGCAGCGCAAATCGACACCCTCATCGAAAAGCTCTATCAATACGAAACGCCTGAGGGCGGATGGCCTTATCCCTTCGACAAGAGCGCCAAGCCCGCCGACTTCGTCTCCTACAACTCGGTGTTTGCTCTTGCCGTGGCCGGACGCCGGCCGGAGACCGACGAGCATCTGGCGCGCGCGGTCAATGCGATGCTGGCTGCGCAGCGCCCGGAAGGCAGTTGGGAAGGTGATCCCGTCTATCAGGGCTTCAATACACCTTTCCGCGCTACGCAGTTCGCGGTGATGGCTCTGTCTACCCTCTACCCGGGAACTACCGTCGCCAAAGACTGGGATGCGGCATACCCGCCGCCTCCCACCACACTTGCGAAGAACGACCTGCCTCTGCTTCTCGTCCAACTCGATCAATTCTGGGACCTGGCGCCCGAGCCGGTTCTGCAACAAATCCGTCAGGTGCTCGCAACGAGCGATCAACCGCTGGCGCGCGAAGCCGCAGCGCGCGCGCTTGGACACATGGCCGATCCCGGCTCGATGCCAGTCCTGATTCAAGGGTTAGGCGATCCCACCAAGATGGTGCAGATCAGCTCGGCCTACGCAATCCGCATGGTGTTGTCGCGCCGGCAGGATTATGCCCCGCAAGGCCGCAAATTACTCGCCGTTGCCCTGGCTTCACCAAATCCGCGGACGCGGTGGGGAGCAGCGCGAGTCTTCAACCAGCACTTTAGAGATCTGACTGGCGATGCGAATCTGTTGGCCGCCCTAGAGCGCGATCTCAATGATCCCGTTCCTTTCGTGCGACTCGAAGCCGCATCGGGAATATGGCGCTGGTACTACTGGCAAGTTGACCAGCCCGAGGTTCGTCGCAGCACGCTCAATGCACTAGCAACGCGCCTGAATACCGAGACGGACCCTATGGTTCGTCGCGCATTGCAGGAGAGCGTCTACAATCTGCTCGACGAGAACACGGGATATCTTTCAGCCTGGGTGCGAACCAGTTCGCAGGACGTGGATAAGAACCGCATCAACGATGGCTACGAAGCCGTAGCGCGCGATCAGGCGCAGGTGCTGGCTAAGGTGCTGCGCGAAGGAACGCCACTTGGCCGCGAGGGAATTCTCAATTCGCTTTGGGACTTCCACATCCGTCATTACGCTCTTCCCGAGCTCAAGTCGGACACGGTGGCGATCGGCCTTCCCGCTGTTCTGACGAAATATGTGAGCGGCGTGCCGGATCTTCATCGCCCGGGTTATGAATACCCACCTTATCGCGAGGCGGTCGACTTCAAGTACGACGTTCACAACAGCTTCTTCCAGACACGCATTGGCAACGACAGCGACCTCATCCACTTCTTCAAGAGCTCCGGCCCCGAACTAGAGGAGGCACTTCTGGCATGTCTCGACGATGCCAATGACTCCATGAAAATCCAGGTTCTGAAAGCGGGAAGCACGCTCAGCGGAGCCGGTGATGCGCGCTTCACCCTCGCTGCCCTTGAGTTGTCCGAAGACCAGAATGCTGCAGTGCGACAGACCGTGCGTTATGTCTATGAAGACGGCCAACGTGGGATCCTGAACCTCGATACTACGGCCGCGCCGGACCCTCACTTGGTAGGCAAAGTCGTCGAAATTCTCAAGCACGGAAATCCCGACAGCCAGGCCGTCGTGCTTCCTTTGCTCGCGGCATTACCGGACACCTCTCCATGGGAACAACAGACAGAAGTTCAGAGTGCTCTGCGCTCTCTGCTTGAACAAGATCCTCAACCTGCAAACTATGCGCAGGTGTTGAATGCAGCCTCTTCGTTCACCGCACTGATGAGCGAGCCGAAGATGCAGGAAGCAGTTCTGGCGGGACTGAATTCGTACGATCCCGACGTGCAGCGCGCCGCCATTCAGGTTTCCCTCGAGCATTTCCTGAACAATCCCCAAATGACGCCCGCCGTGAAAAAGGCATACGCAAACTTGAGTGTCTCCGCACAGAGAATCTTTATGGAAGAAGTCGGCAATCCCAAATTCATGATCCGGCACTTGGGCGTTGCCGGCGGCGCAGTGTCGCAGGATCAGGACTTCCTGAACAGAAATCTGGCCGCAAAGAAGATTCAGGAGCCATTGGAAAATCCCATCGTGCTGGACACGGTGATGGCAAGCGTGCTCCACGGCGACGCCAATGTGCGCGCCGCGGCGCTTGATACGCTACGCAAGGTAAAAGGCGTGGAGGAGCGACCGGACTTTCGAGCAGCAATGGATCAACTGCAGAACTCCGACAATCCAAGGTTGAAACTTATCGCCACCCGTGTCCTGCAAGGTAAGAATCTCAACGAGGCATTGAAAGATGTTCAACCTGGCTCAGTGCTCGACTTCAACTATTTTGTTACAAGAATAGAACCGATCCTCGCGAAACCGGGACCGGATGGCAAAGCGTGCGTCTTCTGCCATGCCAGTCATGTGATCTTCAAATTGCAGCCGCCGAACGCTGCTGGTGTTTTTTCAGACCAGGACAGCGAAGAAAACTACAAGTACGCAATGCGAGTCGTGGACATCAATAGCCCGTCTCAGAGCCTGATCTTGATCAAGCCCACGCGCCCAACCGACAGCGCAGGCAACGTTGGCAATTACCTGGCGACCCACAATGGCGGTCAACGCTGGCACGGAAATGAATCAAGCCCGCAATATCAAACTATCCTGGAATGGATCCGAGGTGGCCGGCTTGACACCGCATCACTGTCAAAGTGACCACGCTGCTGCTGGGGTGCCGCGCAAGACGTTTTAACTCTGCCGATGTTTCACCGCAACAACACAACATCACACATCCGGATACTTCAGACTGGGCCCGGGGGTGCCATAAATCTTGACCTTGGGCTGATTCACCATCAGGTACTGACTTTGGGGGTAACGATGCTCATGTTGAGTGTGGTCCGCACCGAATAGGCAGGGTTAAACGGAATCGCTAAGAGCCGGACGGTGTCTGCGCAGCGGTTGCTTGCTGCTGAGGAGGAGGAGCGCTCCCTGCCTGGTCAGGAGAGATCAGATTTGTTGATTGCTGCGCAATCGCAGGCACGCATAGCAGCACAGCGATCGAAGCTGCGAATGTCAAAAGACAAGTCTTGTAGCACAAAATCATTGCGTCTCCTTACATGCCTGGAACAACATGCCTGGAACTCACTTGTCCTAGGTGCCGGCGATGCCTTTGTTCTGCAGAATCATGACCACAACCCGTCGATTCTCAGCCTGCCCTTCCGCAGTTGTGTCGGGCGCAACCTGCATGCTGGTGCCCATGGCGCCGGGAGCCAGCATATTTGTAAGGGGAATGCCGTTCTGCTCCAGGAAATCTGTCACGTTGTCGGCGCGTTCGGTGCTGAGTTTCTGGTTCAAAGCAGCAGATCCCACTGAGGAGGCGTATCCCTTCACCTCAATCACATAGCCATTGATGGTCTTAGCTTTCTGGATCAGCGCCACCAGTTGTGGCTTGTACTCCGGCTCGATCGTAACCTTGCCATTTGCGAACAAGACTGTTACTTCGCCCAGAATGTTGTAGTCACCCAGCTCTCCGAAGCGCTTGTTGGCTGCCGCAATGGCTGCTTTGTTGGCGGCAATCTTGGCTTGCTCCGCAGCCACCTCCTGCTGTTGCTGCTGCAGTTGCTGCTCCTGTTGAGCGATCTGTTGCTGTTGCGCCTGCGCCTGCTGCTCCACTGGCGCTACGCCAGCCTGAATGTCCGTAGCGTTTTGCAGGTCCTTGCCATTGAACTTGATTGTGTTTGCCACCAATTGATTCTGAGCATTGTAGTTTCCTTGTATCTCGACCTGAAGGCCGGGCATCAGGACCGTCAGGCCCATCTCTTTCTTGCGAGCATGGAAAACACCTTGTACGTCTTCCACCTGCGTATCAACCGTGAGAACGACAACCACGTTTCCCGCGTCCTGAGTCTGGACGGTCATGGTGGCGCCGTTCCGTCCATTGATCACTCCCTTGACTTGGGTGCTTTGAGCAACGGCCGTGCCACTGAGCAGGAGAATTGTTGCCAATGACGCTGTCGTGAGAAATGTCGCTCTTGCAAACTTTGTTTCTTTCATCACCGTGCTCCTTGTACCTTCGCGTGAACAACTCAACCGTGGACGGAAGCGTGAACTTCGTTAGTTGGTGCTTAACTACCTCCTGGCAATCCTCTGGCCTTCTGCCGGACCAGCGCCTGATCCAGCGCTATTAAGGCCACTGCCCGGTCGAGTTGTTACCGATAGTCGCCAATTCCACTCCGGTTGGGGTTCTCTGTGAACTGTCTCTTGCGACAGGTGCGAGGAGCCCGTTTTGAAAGGAGTGTCCGGAGAAAAGGTGTATACGAAAGAATTAAGGAACGAGAGACACAAACCTGGCCGTCATTTCCGCCGAATCGGGATGTGATCCGAAACAGGCGTTATGCTCTTTAGCCGCATGATTCCATGAGGCTTGCTTAGATGGCTGGCGAATCTCTTTTGCCGTCAGCCGCGAATATGGCAGCTGACTATCTGGTACTTTTGCCAGTTGCCCCCCAACCATTCACACATTTAGATGTAGTGCAGGGATGTGGAACGTGCAAAGCTGAATAGTGGACTCGGATTAGTCAGCATGCAGAAATGAGTTCATCTGCTCAAGGGCCCTTTCACCATTAAGTCGGCCATGAATCAAGGTACGAGAATTTCGGTCAGCATCCCCGCTGACTGCGAAAATGTTTGGGCCAAGTGAATCTAAGCCATCGATGAGAGTAACCGTCAGTAGCTGAAAGCGCCCGATCGGCGGAGGCTGCGATGAGACGAACACGTATTTTGATAGCTGACGATCACATGTTGATCTGCGCAGGTTTCCAGAAGCTACTGGAACCTCACTACGAAGTCGTGGGCATTGTTGGAGATGGGCACACCTTGTTACAAGTGGTTACCCAACTGGATCCCGACGTCATCCTCCTCGATGTCGGGATGCCCTTACTCAATGGCCTGGATGCGGCGCGTGAGCTGAAAAAGAGGACGCCGAAAGTTAAGCTCATTTTCCTCACAATGAACTCTGACCCCGATATAGCCGCTGAGGCACTTCGCGTGGGAGCTTCGGCATACCTTCTAAAAAATTCAGCGACATCCGAACTCTTGCGGGCGATTCACGATGTAGTCAGCGGAGCCTGCTACGTGACGCCGCAGATCAGCAGAGCCCTGGAAGAGAGTTTCATTCGAGACCCCAGGGCAATGGACCATCCTAAGGCGCTGTCACACCGTCAGCGCGAAGTTTTGCAGATGCTTGCGGAGGGGCGATCGATGAAGGAAATTGCGTACGATCTCCAGATCACACACCGCACGGTGCGGTTTCACAAGTCCCGCATTATGGAAGAGCTGCATTTGACCACGACCTCTGAGTTAGTCGTATATGCAATAAAGCACGGAGTCATCTCGTCGGTATAGGATGCCACTCCCGAGTTGACGTGAACGAATCCCACCTTGACGCACTGTCTCAAGTGACAGTATTCAACGCACCGCCAGCAGAGGACAATCTTTAGTTAAGCCATTCATCACCTATTGGCATGGATGCGAAGGTGAACTGTGCCAAAGATTCGAGTCTTGCTCGCTGACGATCATCAAGCAATGCTGGCAAGAGTTCGCCGTGAACTGGGCGAGGAATTTGAAATCGTCGGGGCAGTAAGAGACGGACAGGCGGCGGTCGAAGCTGTTCTGCTTTTCGATCCTGATGTGATTGTGACGGATATCTCAATGCCGGGCATGGATGGGCTTCAGGTCGCTTCGGTACTTAAGGCGAATCAATGCCGGGCGAGGGTGGTATTCCTTAGCATTCATGAAGACCCCGACTTCTTTGATGCCGCATTCGCTGCGGGTGCTTCCGGCTACGTCACGAAGGCCCGGCTCTCGACGGATCTGATTCGCGCAATACGGCAAGTGCTGCAAGGGCACAAGTTTGTTTCGCCACCTTGAAGACATGGAATTCTCTTTCAATTGATTCTGTTCTCGTAGACCTGCGGAATCGTGGCCATGCAAGGCTGTAGAAATCTTCGAGCCCGTGTCAATTGCTCACCTGTCGCTAGAGACAGTTGAAAGGCCTGCCTTCTGACTCTACTTTGAATCCGAAGCTGAAATTGTCTGGCGACGTAGTGCGACAGAAAACCAATCAACTCGTCCGGTCTAACTGGGCACATCGAGTATGTAGCAACACAATCGAAGCCGCATACGGAGGTAATTCAATGAAATTCATCGTCAAGAAATCGAAGCTATTGCTCGTTCAGGCGATGTGTGCCGTTTTGCTGGCAAGCCTCGGACACGCAGCAACTTCGGTCCAGAAGTTCGAGGCCGGCAAAAAAGCGAAGGTAACGGGCAAGATAGTTTCCCGCAGCGGAGACCTGATTATCATCAACGTGAAGAAGCAGGATACCTCGGCGATTGTTAATATCACTGACGACACTAAGTTTGATCGTGAACGCGCGCTCAGACTCCGGCCTGCAAGCATGGATGCAACTGCGATGGTCCCGGGTTTGACCATCACGGCAGAGGGCGTGGGGAATGCCAAGGGGCAACTTGATGCCAGCAAGATCAAGTTTGATCCCAATGTATTTGATATCGAAATAGCACAGGAACAGCAGATCGAGGCCAACAAAGCCTCAGCTGGAGCAGCACAGACTACCGCGAACCAGGGCGTGGCTGCTGCAGACAACGCGCAGTCCTCAGCGAACCAGGCGCAGGCAACTGCCAATCAGGCCGGACAGGTTGCTGTGGCCGCCGGTGTTGGCGCCATGGTGAATGCTGATGATATCGCGCAGGTCAACCACAGGGTCTCGGACCTCGGTGAATACAACACTGTGATTGAAGCCGCTCTTTTCTTCGAATCCGGCCAATCGGCTCTGTCTGACGATGACAAGAAAGTGCTGGATAAACTTGCCAGTGATGCGATGCAGACGCAGAACTACATGATTGAGGTCGCGGGCTATGCGTCGAACACCGGAACGAAAGCACTAAACCAGAAACTCAGCGACGACCGCGCAACAGCTGTCACGCAATACCTGCGCAACACGGCCAATATTCCTATGAGAAGAATCCTGGCGCCCGCAGGCTACGGCGCATCCCACGCGGCCGCGCCGAACAGCGATTCCCTGGGACGGGACATTAACCGCCGTGTAGATGTTAAGGTCCTGGTCAATAAGGGCCTCGATCAAGGGATGTAACTGTCTACAGCAGCTCGCAACGAACTAAGAGAAGCGCGGGACGGTACGCGCGATGGGAATGAAGCGGCGGAGCGAAGTCACCACGGCGTTGCACGATTGACCGCGGAGACTTCGCTCCTATATCGACAGGACTATCCTAACGACTCTTCCGGCTTGCCTGTCTTAGCTGGCACAGGTTTTCGCTGCTCCACTTCTCATCACGATGCCGGCCCTCATTATGAAGACCCTGCTTCTCGCTATCTCTATTTTCGTAATGCTGGCCGGTACACCTGTCGCAAACGCCGGAATGCCGGATATTGATGATCCGTGCATAGCCGAGCCAGTGCCGAACAGCGGCGAGATCTCAAGGACAAGCTGTTTCAAAAGAGACGACATCCTGGCAGGAGGGGATCAGAATTCCGTGCCCGGATCGGTACCGGATCCCGTTAAGAAAAAAGAAGAGATGAGTGGCTCATCGTCTACTACAAAATCCGAGACGCAAGGGGCCAATCACGCAACGAAGAAGCCCGCCCACAGGGGCGCTATTGTTGCCGCTCCTCTGCCAATCGTGAGCCCTGCCGTCGGCTCCGGGATTATCCCCATTTTGGGATATATTTTCCCCTTCGACAAGGACGACAAGGCTTCCCCTCCATCGGTCATTGGAGCAGCCGGCCTGATTACAAACGATGGCAGTCGCGGTTTCGGTTTGGGCGCTGACTTGTTTGTGAAGAACGACACTTATGAGATCACGTCAGTCTATGCCCACGGTAATGTGAACTACAATCTCTATGGTGTCGGTTTTGCCGCCGGCAGTGCAGGGCTGAAGTTGCCGCTCGAGCAATCCGGCCAGATGTTTTTTTGTGAGGTATTACGCAGGCTCAAGTGGAAGTTTTTTCTGGGTCCTCGCTTTTGGACCGGGGACTCAGTTGTTGACGTAAGGCCGACCGACCAGGAAACGCCTCCGCCTCCACCCGACATCGGCCTTCATACAACGTTGCGCGCTTTGGGCGTGCGGCTGAACCGAGATACTCGCCCCAACCGTTTCTACCCGATTACCGGAATGCTCCTGGAATTCACGTCGGATTTTTTCGCTAAGTCGTTGGGTAGTAAATATTCGTTCCAGTCATACAGGCTCACCGTGAACAAATACGGAAGTCTGAGCGAGCATCAAGTCCTTGCTTATAACTTTTTCGCTTGCGGGACCGGCGGCGAGCCGCCTTTCTACGGCAATTGCGTGTATGGGACAAACAACGAACTGCGGGGATATGAAGCCGGTCGATACCTTGACCGCCATATGTTTGCGACTCAATTGGAATATCGCCTATCGTTGCCGAAGAAGTTCGGGATCGCCGGATTCGGTGGGGTCGGCGAGGTGGTCCCAAGCGGAAGTCAGCTTTTCAGAATTGCCAACTTTCTGCCCAGCATAGGCGGTGGTCCTCGGTATGAACTGAGCAAGAAATACCATGTCAATCTTCGCGCTGATTTCGCACGGGGGCGAGATAGCTGGACCTGGAGTATGGGCGTTGGCGAGGCATTCTGACGCAACAAGACCGTTTGCTCAGCGGCCAGAGAAGAAACAGGCCGCGGGAGAAAGATATCTCCGGCTGTTGCTCCCAGCTATCAAAGTGAATCCGGGGCAAGCCCTGAATAACCGGCTTTCCGGACAACTGATCGCTGCCAATTGACTCGTTACGACCTTCTCAGATAGTGCTTCATCGCCAATGCGCTCATCGACAAATCAGATCAAGGCAAATTGCAGATAAGTCCGCATCTCGTACATTTGGAAGCCAGCCGGCAATGTCACAGCACTTCTACGGTTAGCCGGTTTCTCGGCGACTTGCCGACGACACAGATCGATCTGGATAGGTCAATGAGTGCTAAACCCCGTTGGCAACAGTTGAGACGAAGTTCAGTCCGAAGCTCCGAATGCGGTCCATCGGCAAAGTACTCCGCGCTCATTTTTTGCCGGTCATCCGGATTCACATTCGAGCAGAAGCCGCTCTCCACGCTTGACCTGTAGATCAATGCTGCAAATGACGGCTTCGTCGCGATCTATTGAGTCGACAAAATCGGGGGCAAGCCGCGTGAGCGGTGCTCACTGTCTATTTAATCGACATAAAGACTAAAGATAGACCTGTTCCAAACGAACTGTCGCTCGACATAAGAAAGCTGTCCGAATACGGAGAGCGACCGCAGAATCAAGGGCATGTTGTGGATAGAGCCTAAGGTTCCTCGCTGCTTCGGCACAGCCTGGCGGGATCCGATGTCCCACACGTGTTGGAGAAGAAGCGATTACCCGTGCCCAGTCCATCGTAGACGAGGTCGAAAGGTTGGTTGTCAAGTACCAAGTTCTTCACGACGATGTTGTGCGCTGCCACGCTTCCGTAGAATCCCGGGAACACGGAGATGCTGGCCGTGGAGACGACCACTATCCCCCCGGCGAGCGGGACACCATTGATGATGGTCGGGTCGCCACTCGCATGGTTCTCGCGCACCCTATTCTCCCGAAGCTCGATGTGGTCGCCGCCAGCGATCATGATGCCCACGCCGGTTAACGCAAAAGGCAACTCATCTGCCGGGCAAAAGTTGTTGTTACCCGCGGCGATGTTGTGGGAGGCCCGCCAATGGTGCACGCCGGAAACCGTACCCGTGTTCAGGAATACCAGACCCGCGCAGCTGCCCTGCAGCAGGTTGTCCGTCACGCGGCCTATGGCCGAGTCCCGCACGAGAATCCCCCAGAGGTCGTCAAAAGCGGTGTTGTATTGGATCCTGAAGTCGGCCTCTGGCGAGTTGCCGACGTAGAAGCCTGCGTCATGGCTGCCGTAAGTCGTGTTGTACTCGAACTGGCCGTGTGTGGAACCGAAGGCAGTGATGCCATAGCTCGCGTTGTTCGCCGCCACGTTGTGGTCCGCGCGGGGCCGGTTCGTGCCGGCGAAGACGATTCCAACCCCGGGGAAATCCTGTATCGTGAAGCCCGTCACCCGCACGTTGTTCACTACCCGAAGAATATTGCCCTGTGGGTCGACATCAGCGACACAGATGCCATTGAGGCCGTTGTTCTCATAATCAACGGGAGGGAAGAATAGCTTAAGGCAGACCGGTACTGGCTGGGCTGGCGGTTGGAGGACCGTTGCCCCCGGTCCCGCGCCCTTGAGTGTGATGCCGTTCTTGGCGATAAGCAGGTTCTCCCGGTAGGTGCCCGGACCGACACACACTGTGGCGCCGGTCGGTGCGGCGTCGATCGCGGCCTGAATGGATTGCCCGGCCACCACCTGAACGGTGCACGTGAAGGTTTCATCATCGTCCCTCCACTGCTTGTCATCTGCCCGAGTTGACATTGGAATCATCGCTGAGACGGCGAGTCCTGCCAGCAGACAAATAGCTTTACGCGTGTATCTGCGACGGTTCATCGCTGCCCCGCCCTGGTGTTTGCTTACACCTGTTAATGGCATGGATGTATGCTCCTTTGAGCTGCTTGTACGCGTCAGGCGGGGAATCAGCAACGGACAAGAGCGGTCACAAGGGAGTTGACCGCTACTAACCGCTATTGCCTGTATACTTCCTTCCTGTTCGGGAATGAGGATATGGCTGGCAGCAAGCAACCTCGGTCGAACCCCCCTCCTGCAATTTTTCCCGGCAGACGCCGATTGGATTCCTGGAAGGAAATCGCCTCATATCTCAATCGAAGTGAAAAAACGGTACGCCGATGGGAAGAGAGCGAAGGACTTCCAGTTCACCGGCTGCTCCATGAGAAGCGTTCATCGGTATACGCGTACACAGATGAACTGGAGACTTGGTGGAAATCCCGAAAGTCAAAGGACGCGACTGTTGTTGATTCTTCTGACGAGGAATCGCCTGGCCTGGAAGACGAATCTGTGTTTGAGGGAGAGACGTTCCCCCCGCGTTCTGTGACTTCCATTTCTTCGGGTCTCACAGGGAATCGGGATGAAACCCAGGTCGATCTGGCGCCAGCGCGAGTTCGATTCAATGTAAAAACACTGGCCGCCTGCCTTCTATTACTTGTTGCAGCTGGAATTCTGATCTTTGTTTCACGGGAGCGGCATTCTCAAATGCAATCTTCCCAAACGCAGACAGTCACAACAACCACTGTAAAGACCTTCCCATTGATGACCTTCCCCGGTGAGCTCGAAGGCCTTGCGTTGTCTCCAGACGCCAGCCAGATCGCCTTTACCTGGAACGGTCCTAACCTCGCCAACTGGGAGATCTATGTGCAACATATTGGAGGGGACAGGCCGGTGCAGATCACACATACCCAGACCGGCATGATCACCGGAGTCAGCTGGTCTCCTGACGGTCGCCTTCTCGCGTTTGGCCGATGTGGCGATGAGAACCGGGGAGCGCTCTATACCATTCCCGCGCTAGGTGGACCAGTGCGGGAGCTCACGGACGTCGCATGCGATTGGGGAGAAGCCCAAGCCTCTTGGACGCCTGACGGCCAGTCTCTTGTCTTTTCCGATTCCTGCACAGCCGGAGGCTCCCTAGGAATTGCGGTATTCACCTTAACGACCATGCAGAAGCGATGTCTTGCGGCGCCGGATTCCAACACAGTAGATCTGGAGTATCCGACGGTATCTCCGGACGGAACCACGGTTGCATTTACCAGGACTTCGACTTTACGTGTGCGCGATATCTTTACTGCTCCTTTTCGCGGTGGCAGCGTCCGTCGGCTCACCTCTGAAGGAAAGCGTTTTGGGGATCTTATGTGGACCAGGGATGGAAAGAACATCGTTTTCACATCTGATCGCGGAGGCGTAACCGGGAACAAGTGGTGGGAGGTATCCGCTGAGGGCGGACCGGTAAAACCCGCAGCTGATTCGGCGCTTCCCGCCTCAGTATCTCATAAACAGTTCTCACTTCCCACAGCATCTCGCGATGGACGGCGTTTTGCTTACGTTGACTACCACGAAATCAAGTTCGCACTTTTGCGGGCACATCTCTCAAGCCCCGGCGGAAAGGTGCTATCGCAAGAAAAAATCATGGAATTGCCACAAAAGACTGACTCGCCGCAGCTCTCGCCAGACTGCGAGCACATAGCATTTAGTTCTACGCTCGCGGGAGCTGCAAATATCTGGAGCAGCGATGCGGATGGGCACAATCCTCTTCAGCTTACGTCATTCGGAGGCGAAGTCGTCGGTTCGGCGCACTGGTCTCCAGATGGAAAGTGGATCGTCTTCGATCGTCGGCCAAAAGATCACGCTCAGATCTACATCATCGACTCCGAAGGCAAAAACATGCGCGCAATCGCTGAAGGGGCCTATGAAAACAATGTCCCCACTTGGTCGCGCGACGGGAAATCAATCTATTTTTCTTCGAATCGTACTGGAAGAATGGAATTGTGGAAACTGGACGTCGGCAGTGGAGCGGCGGCTCAGGTCACACAGCACGGTGGCTTCTCAGGGGTTGAATCGTACGATGGAAAATACTTGTACTACGTGAAGTTTTTCAGTCCCGGAATCTGGCGCATGCCATTGAGCGGCGGCGAAGGGGAGCGAATCACCGATCAGCCAGAGGCCTGGTATTGGGCGCACTGGGACATCACAGACAGCGGCCTCTATTTTTTCGATATTGCTGCATCACCCCGGCCCGAGATCAAGTTCTACGACTTCCAAACCCACCGAGTAACACCGGTACTAAGGACCGACGGGCAGGTAAGGTATTGGACTCCGGGGGTCAGCGCCTCGCGCGATGGACGCACCATCTACTACGCAGCGCAGTATTCGAACGCAACCATCATGATCACCGAGAATATCCAGTAATCGCAAAATGCAAAGGACCGAAGCCGAGATGATTCGCAGGACTGTAAGTTGATTCGACCCTCATTCCATTTCGGTTGAACTGTCGACGATCCGGGAGTTTGGGTGCGGAACGACCTTGATGAGCGCATTATCGCCAATGCGCTCATCGAGCGCTCCAGCCCATCAGGGAATCTCCAAGTCCAAGTCCGATGAATCTCAAACTAAGATCCGCAGCATGACCAGCGTCATGTCATCGTGCTGCGGCGCGCCAGCGGGAAAGGCGTCGGCCGCACGAAACAAGCGTTGCATCAGCTCCGCGGCGTTCAGGTCCGCGTGCGCTTGCGCCTCGGCGATCATTCGGTCTTCGCCCCACTCGTCTTCTGAGGCGTTCATGGCTTCGCTGATGCCGTCAGTAAAGGCCAGCAGAATATCGCCGGGGAGTAGGTGGAGCATCCTGCTGCTTGTAGGCCGCGCCGGCAAGCAGCCCAACGACGGGACCACCATCTTCCAGGCGAAACACTTGCCAAGCGCCGTCTTCTCTGCGCAGCACCGCAGGAGGATTGTGTCCGCCATTCACGTAGTGCAACGTGCGCGAGTCGCAGTCCAGTTCGGCGTAGAAGAACGTGGCATAGCGGTTGGAGTCGGACGCGTCGTAGAGAAGGCGGTTGACATTGGTCATCTTGGTCCCCACATCGCCCGCGCCACTCAGCGTTTGACCGCGCAGGCTGGCGTGAAGGCTTGCCATCAACAGCGCGGCGGAGACGCCCTTGCCACTGATGTCACCAATCGCGATACCTAGGCGGTCGCAGCCGTGCGTTGTTCCGCTGGCGGAAGAGATGTTTTCGCCGGCCTCATGTCCTGCTTCGGTCAGCGAGCCATCGCGGATGGAGATGAGGTCGTAGTAGTCGCCGCCGACGGCCTGGGCAGGTCTGCAGTGCGCGGCCATCTCTACGCCCGCAACGTTGGGAAACGTCTGCGGGAACAATCTCTCCTGCACCTCTCGGGCAATCTCGATTTCACGTTCCAGCTTGGCGCGCGACACGGCCTCCTCGGCCAGCGTGGGAATAAGCTTGTAGACGTTTACGAGTATGCCCGACGACAAAGCCTTCGTGCTGCCCAGCGCAAATGAGCGTGGCAGCGTTCCGTCCGCGAAAAAGCGTTTGCCTTTGCCCAGCACAATAGGATTGACCAGCAGAACCACCTCGTCCGCCAGCCCGTGCTCGAGCAGCACGGAAATCAGCTTCAAGCTGCCCGGGAGGACCAGGTCCGGGCCGTTCTTGGCCTTAATGCGACGAACGCTATCCACAAGGTCCGGTCCAATGGCCTCGAGCGGGCCCCATTCCAGACTCTCTGGTCTGTGAGTTACGACGTATTTCGTCGCCGCATTCAGGCGGTCCGCCATCGGACTCTTCGGCGCTTTGGGCCAGAAACTCGCCAACAAGTCGTAGGTGCGGCGTCCAAACAGCAAGTCGAAGGTCTTGCCGTACATCTCGGTTACTATCTCTAACCCGGCAGGCGAGCGATACGGCGCGGTCCAGTCGCCGTATGGGAAATCGTCCTCCGGACCGCTGGTGGTCTGGAGGACGCCATCGAGCGAGATGTGTTCGATGATTTTAAGTTTGCGCATATTGATCTCCTATAAATGATCGGTTTGCGCCTTCGTGAGGGACCACTTCGGACCGAATGAACGAAGAGCAAGAGCCGCGCACAACAATTCGATGAGGCTGTCACCGCCAAACGCGATAAGTGACTGATTGTGCGAACCGGATGCAGCGAACAACGAGACCGCAGATTCGACCAGCAACCAAAGTATCGTGATGCCTTGCAACAAACGTACTCGCCGTCTGATTTCTGGGCTGACGTACATCCTTAGCGGCTGTGCATCGACGGACATAGTCGAAGTCTACAGGCGGCGGTCCCGTGATTTCTCTCCATAAACGCGCATGTCGCCCACGATGGTCTGCGTTTACGCATTATCGCCAATGCGCTCATCGAGACTTTGAGGTACTCGGCGTTGCGGGCGAATTGAGCGACGGAGGTGGCCCATTCAAGCCTGCTTTTGGCTTGAGTAGGGCAGTTACACCGAAAACCTTGTCAAGCCCCTCTTGCGAAAGAAATCTTCTAAACCCAAGATTCCAAAGAGAAAATAGCGCGGCAAACTCGGCCGACTATTTCGTCTAAACTGCTAAGATAGAAATAGAGAGAAAAAGCCCGCCGACAGTGGCGGGCTTTCGTGTTTTTGGGCATGTTCATGAATGGTTTTTGCGTAGAAGCACCGGGCTTTAGCCCGGTGGATATCGGTCAAACACAAAAGGGGCTTCAGCTCCAAGCCGTTCTTATCAAGGCTTATACCTGTACGAACAAGCGCCATAAGCCACGCCCTCTCAGGAATTTACGAAAAACATACCGGGGGGAGCCACCCATGTACAACGAGTGCCGACACATCTTCACCAGCGGCAAAAAATGCCAGTCACCCGCACTGAAGGATCAGAACTTCTGCTACTTCCACGGCAACACCCGCAAGCGCCGCGCGCCAAAAGATGAAGCCTACGAACCCTACATCCCACCGCAGGACACGGCCCACAACCTGCCCCCGCTCGAAGACGCCGACGCCATCCAACTCGCGCTGTCTGACGTAGTCCTGGCGCTCGCCGCTAATCGCATCGACCCACGCCGTGCCCGGATCCTCATCTACGGCCTGCAGGTAGCCTCGCAGAACCACCGCAACCGGAGCCTCATGGCCGCGAAAGAAGCAACACCCGTACAGACCGTGAGCGAAACCCACGAGCACGAAGACGGCACCCTCATCGGCCCAGCCCAGCAGAGCCCGGATCCGGAAGAGATCGAGGAGCAGAGACGCCCACCCAGCCTCGGCGAAATCCTTCTCCGCGAAGCCGAAGCCATGAGAGCCGAGCGCGAAGCCGAACGACAAGCAGAAGCCCGGCAAAAAGCTGCCACGGAAGCAGAAGACCACCCAGTCAGCATCACCATCCCGCAGATCCAAGCCTCAAACATGGACCCCACAACCTGCCCTGAGCCTGTCGAAGAGTCGCACAGAGATGTGGGAGTGTCCCCATCCGCAACGAGCCCCAACATCACCGACGACTCAACCCTATCGCGAATTCATCTTCTGCAACCGAAGCTGCCCAACATCCGAAGAAAGACGAATTTAGCCAAAGTATCCGGGGGAGGTGGCAACTAGGGCACCGTGAACAAAGTCTTCACCTCGTATGACCCGCCGAAGCTGGGATGACCCCGGGATAACAGCACGCGGAGGTTTTCTGAGAGAATAGGAAAGTCTGTATGCCACGCACTGCCGGAATCCTTAATTTTCCCGACTTTCGCGGGTTTACGCGCAGGCTGATTCTCTGGAATGTCGGCGCCTATTTCCTGCTCCTGCTGATCGGCCTTTTGTCAGCGCCGCTGGCCAATGATGTCATACGCTTTGGCGCGCTCATCCCGCCGTTCTTTCTCCATGGATACCTCTGGCAGATCGTCACTTACTGCTTCATCCATCAGGGAATTCTCGGCACCGCCCTCGAAATGCTCTCGCTCTGGTTCCTGGGCAGCTTTCTTGAGTCGAACCACGGCCCGCGCTGGCTGGCCGAGCTGTATTTCACCAGCGTGATCGGCGCCGGACTCACCGCCGTCGTCCTGACCCTGGTCATGCGCGTCGATGCCTTCTCAGCCCAGGCTCTCTATGGAGCGTTCGGCGGCATCTTCGGCCTCCTCGTCGCCTTCGGCGTGCTCTACGGCGACATGGAGTTCATGCTCTTCCCGCTGCCCATGACGATGAAGGCGAAGTATCTCGTCATCGTCTACATGCTGATCGCCGTGGCCATGGTCTTTTCCGCGAGCAGGGTGTATGCCCTGGCCCAGTTGGGTGGGGCACTCGCTGGCTATCTGTACATCAAGGCTGCGCCGAAGCGCGGCTACGCTTTCGCCACCAGCGAAAAGTATTTTGGCTTCAGAAATAACTACTACCGATGGAAGCGCCGCCGCGCCGCGAAGAAGTTCGAAGTCTACATGCGCAAGCAGAACCGCGACGTGCACTTCGACAAAGATGGCCGCTATCAGGGCTCAGAGAAAGACCCGAACGACCGCCGCTGGATGAATTAGCGCCGCGAACCGGCCGTCAGCGAGTCTTTCATCGCGGCGACAACCTGCACCAGATGGCGGCAGAATGCCGGCCAGTTCAAATCTGTCTCGTACGAAGTTCTCGCAAGCGAGCTCAGCCGTTTGTACTCGGCGCGATCGCGGAAGACCTTCACCGCCCAGTCGGCATACACGCTCGCAGGAGCCCCAGGCGGTGGAGTAATGCCCCACTCGCCGCGCACAGCCTCCAGCACGCCGCCGGTGTCAGACGCCATCACCGGCAACCCATAAGCCGCCGACTCGGCAAAGACAATCCCGAACGCCTCAGCCCGCGTCGGGAGGATGAAGAAGTCGCTCGTTTCGAAGAGTTGCCACAATTCCGCTGCCTCTTCCGGCACGTCCTTGCGCAGCATCCCGTGCCGCCGAACGAAAGACGGAAGTTCCTCTTCAGGCTCGCAACCGGCAACGTGTAACTCTACCGCAACGCCCCGGCGTTCAATCTCTGCCGCCACCTGTACCGCAACGCCCCGCCCTTGCGATACCAATCCTTGCCGACGAAGAAGAGCTTCATCGGCCCCAACCCGCGCCGCTCGAGGAAGGCAGCAACATCCGCCGGCTTCGGCCCATTAACGAGGCTCGCACCCAGAGGAGCCACGCTGACTTTCTCCGGCGAAGTGCCAAAATCCTGAATCGCGCTCGAAGCAGCCCACTGCGAGCAGTAAAGCGCATGATCGCACCGCTCCAGCGCTTTCTTCTCCAGCTCCATGCCGCCGCGAACCGTCTCCGCCGCCAGCGTGGTCCGTTCATAGCCGTCGTAATAATCCAGCACCTGCGCCCAGGTAGCATCATGAATCACCACCACCGGATACTCAGTCTCGACAAACGCCGCATTCGCCAGATACGTAACCAGCACCGCATCCACAGGCCCAACTTCCTTGAGCCGCCGGTTGCCATCCTTTGCCCGCAACCGGACCACGCGAGGATCGCGATTCATGAGGTATTGCCTCTTCGGTAGATACCGATAGAAGGCAGTCCTGACCCGCGCCGTAAATGGCCCCTGTGGTTGAAGGTCGCCCACAGGCACAACTTCATGCCCGAGTTCTCGCAAAGCGCGACTGATGTTCAATGGAATTCCTGACCAGAGGGACTCGGAGAATGGGTCTCCATGATGCAAGAATGCGAACTTCAAGAAGCCTCCAAGATATTTCGATCCTGATTCGCTACGGGTGAATGTTAACCAATATGATGCAAACGTCTTCTTTTAGTGTAGGGAACCGGGGTCGTTCGCGAACGAATTTCTGCCTGCAATGCCATGGTGCTAGCCAAGCGCTGGCCCGGTTCGTCTCAACCGTGTATCGTGAATATTTGCAGTCCTTTGCGATGTTTTTAGAAATTGAGGTTTGAAAAAGCAGCGTGATTTTGAGAATTCGCCCCGTCTCCGCAGCCCTGGCTCTTTTTGCATTCTCATTCCTTTCAACGGCCCTCCGGGCGCAGGTAACAGCCACCGCTCCGGCCACGACGTTGCCGCAGTACCAGCAACGCTGGGACTTTTACGGCGGCTATTCCTATTCGCACTTCAATCCGGGCATTGGCAAAGGCGTGCAGGCCATCAACCTGAATGGCTGGAATGGGGATGTCACGGCGTGGTTCAAGCAGCTCTTTGGACTGGAATTCTCGATCCGCGGCTACTACGGCACCATTATCGTTCCGCCGAATGCCTACAACGTCAATACGTCTAACATGTCGGAGCACCTTTTCATGGTCGGACCGAATTTCCGCATCGTTCGTAAAGAGAACTACGCCGCCGGGGTTCACGTGCTCATTGGGGCGGCCAACGGCAATTTTGATGAGGGATTCAAGAACTCCGGCGCACAGCCCTATCAGGTGGGAATCTACAACAACAAGGTCGCGTTCGGAGCGGCGGCCGGCGGATGGGCCGATTACAACCTCAATCAAAAATGGGCCGTTCGCTTTACCGCCGATTGGCAGCCGACGCACTATGGCTTTTCAACGCAGAACGAATTTTCTGGCACCGCCGGAGTTGTGTACAAGTTCGGCTATCTGAAATAGCCTAGCTTTTGAGCACTGTGCGAATATGTAACTCCCTCAGTTGCGTATCGCTTACTGGAGTCGGCGCGTCCACCATCAGGTCGATTGCCTTCGCCGTTTTCGGGAAGGCGATGACCTCGCGCAGGCTCGAAGCTCCAGCCAGAATCATCACCAGCCGATCCAGACCAAGCGCGATGCCGCCGTGGGGAGGCGTACCGTATTGCAGCGCTTCGAGGAAGAATCCAAAGCGCGACTTCGCTTCTTCGTCCGACATGCCTAGCGCACGGAAGATCTGCTGCTGCACATCCTGACGATGAATACGAATCGACCCTGAGCCAAGCTCCAGGCCGTTCACCGCAAGATCGTAGTAGCGCGCACGCACCGCCGCCGGATCGGAAATTAGCAGGTCCATGTCCTCTTCATGCGGCGACGTGAAAGGATGGTGCGCAGGCATCCACTTGCCCGTATCCGGATCATGCTCGAACATCGGGAAATCCGTCACCCAGATCGGACGAAACGCAGCCGATCCATCGACGAGACCAGAATCACGCTCCGGCGAAGCGACCACCTGCTCGGTGACGGCGAATGCACCATGACGATCAGCGTACTTCCTGGCCAGTTCGACTCGGAAGTTGCCCGCCGCCGAGTAAACCGCAATCTCTCGCTCCGAGAGCCGTCCTTCGCTCTTCGTATCGCTTGCCTGAATGTGCGTCGCAGCATCGCCTGCGACGATGATGAGCAGGTCACCCTCTTCCGCCTTAGCCATTTCGCGCAGTTTCACAACAGCGTTCGGGAACGATTTCTCCAGGCGCTTCAGATCGTCGATATACTTCGCGCCCTTGCGTGTATCGAACAGCGGCTTGTTATCGTCGCGCTCCTTGCGCGAAAGCTCGCCCACCCTCGGAATCCGAAGCGCGACAACCGGCAGCGCGGGATCGATCGCCAGCGTCGTAAGATCGCTGTCGGCAAACGCCGCCTTGACATCCGTCAGTCCCGGTAAGCGAAGATCGGGCTTGTCGATACCGAACTGCCGCATCGCCTCATCATAGGTAATCTGCGGAAATGGGACAGGCAGCGAAATGCCCACAGCAGCGAACGAAGTCGTCAGAAAGCCTTCGACGACGCGGAAGATCGTCTCCTGCTGCGGAAAGGTCATCTCAAGGTCGATCTGTGTGAATTCAGGCTGGCGGTCAGCCCGGAGGTCTTCATCGCGGAAGCAGCGCGCAATCTGGAAATAGCGGTCGAACCCCGAGATCATCAGAATCTGCTTGAACAACTGCGGCGACTGCGGCAGCGCATAAAAATTACCCGGATGCACACGGCTGGGCACGAGATAGTCGCGCGCACCCTCCGGCGTAGACCGCGTCATAAACGGGGTTTCGACCTCAAAGAAATTCTGCTCCGAGAGGTACTGCCGAACGGCGAGAGCAATCTTGTGGCGCACCTCAAAGTTATGCTGCATCTCCGCACGGCGCAGGTCGAGATAGCGGTACTTAAGCCGCACTTCTTCATTGCCAATCGCCTCTTCCGCAGGCGAAAACGGTGGCACCTTCGCATCATTCAGAATACGAATCTCGTCAGCGACAACTTCAATCTCGCCCGTCGTCATCTTCGGATTGATGACGTCTTTCCCGCGCAGCCGCACCTTGCCAATGGCTGCGACAACATACTCAGGCCGCGCCTGCTCCGCTTTCGTATGACCCGCCGGGCTCAGGTCCTTGTCGAGAACGACCTGCGAAATGCCATAGCGGTCGCGCAGATCAAGAAAGATCAAATTGCCATGATCGCGACGGCGGTTCACCCACCCAAGCAGAACAACAGATTTCCCAGCGTCTTCCGCGCGAAGCTCGCCACAAGTATGCGTACGTTGCAAAGTTCCTAAAAAGTCCAGCAAAATTTCTTCCTAAAGAGAGCTAGTGTGTATGTTTCAGTGTACTGAATCTTCCCTCAAGCGAAGGTGTACTTACGTGCTCGATGGCTTCATCGATGCCTTCCAATCTACTTTCTCTGCACAACAAACTTCAGCAGTCATATGCTTCCGTGACGAGTTGGAAAAATTCTGTAACATCACGTCGTGGGAACCGGCTGAAGTTCTTGTCGATCCTCAGTGGGTCGAGGTTCGCCACCGCGCTGCTGATTTTGTTCAGGCCTTTAGTGACCGCTGGCTAACCTCAACGGAGGGGGCCAGAAAACTTTTGGATCAATGGATGCAGGCATGCGCTGAAAAATCTAAGCAATTGAAAAGCTAACGTAGCCTCTCAGCCAGCTCCGCCCGCGGAACCTTCACTTGTTCTTGGCTCGCAAAATCCTTCACAGTCAAGATACCGGATTGCTGCTCATCTTCGCCGAGCAGCACAATTTTCCGCGCAAGCTTGTTCCCCATTTCGAACGACTTCTTTAAACGGAAACCACCGTCGCCCAGTTCCACGCGCAACCCGGTACGGCGCAGCTCGCGAGCCAGCTCCAATGCCGCAGGATTCAACGCCTCACCCATCGGAGCAACATAAGCATCCGCCAGGTTCACCGTCCTCGCAGCCTGCGCTTCGAGCGTCAAAATCAGGCGGTCCTCACCCATCGCGAAGCCAATTCCCGGAGCCTTTGGCCCGCCTATCAATTCCGACAGACCGTCGTAACGGCCGCCGCCAAGCAGCGCATTCTGCGCACCCAATCCGCCATGCGTAAATTCAAAGGTCGTCCGCGTATAGTAATCAAGCCCGCGCACCAGCCTCGGATTCACCTCATACTTCACGTCGCAAGCATCCAGCGCCGCAAGCACAGCCGCAAAATGAGCCTTGGAAGACTCATCAAGATAATCCGCAATCTTCGGCAGCTTCTCGATAATCTCCTGATCGTTTGGATCTTTGGAGTCAAGTACGCGCAACGGATTCGTCTCCGCGCGCCGCTGGTTGTCTTCGCACATCAGATGCTTGACCGGTGCCAGACCCTCGCGCAAAGCAGCCACGTAACGAGGCCGATCGCTAGCCGACCCGACAGAATTGATCTCCAGCCGCCAGCCGGTAATCTCCAGTTCATCCAGAAACGTCGCCAGCATCTCCAGCACTTCCGCATCGCGTAGCGGCGACTCCGAACCCGCGCTCGGCGGCCCGATCACCTCCGCGCCAATCTGCCAGAACTGCCGGTAGCGCCCCTTCTGAGGACGCTCACGGCGAAACTGAGGCCCGATGTAGTAAAGCTTCTGCAGCAGCCCCGTCTCGCCCAGCTTGTGCTCAATGTAAGCCCGCACCACGCCAGCCGTGTTCTCCGGTCGCAGCGTCAGCGATTGCGCCTTCTCCGACTGCGCCCGCGCACGGTCCTCCCACGTGTACATCTCCTTCGAGACAATATCCGTCTCTTCGCCCACGCCGCGCGCAAACAACTGCGTGTCTTCAAAGATAGGTGTACGAATCTCGCCGAAGTTGTAGCGCGCAAAGACTCGCCGCGCAGTCTCCTCGACAAAATTCCAGAGTTCGGTTTCCGGCGGCAGTAAATCCCGCGTGCCGCGAACGGCTTTCAGTGTGCTCATTTCTGTGGATAAGCCCTATTTTCCAGCTTATCAGGGCTAGGCTATTTCCAGTTCTTCTGCTCTTCGAGATAGATATTGGTGTAATCGAGATAGTTGCGGGCATATTTCAGAATCATGTCGCGATCATCCGAATTCAGCTCGCGCCGCACCTTGCCCGGCACGCCCGCCACCAGCGATCGCGGTGGAATCTTCGTATTCTCGCCAATCACCGCGCCCGCCGCGATAATCGATCCCTCGCCGATATGCGCGTTATTCAGAATCACCGCGCCGATCCCGATCAGGCAGCAATCTTCCACCACGCATCCATGGACCGTGGCATTGTGACCAATCGTCACGTAATCGCCCACGATTACGGGATACACATAGCGCATACCGTGCAGCACAGCACAGTCCTGAATATTGGAGTTAGCACCAACGCGGATGGAATTGACATCTCCGCGCACTACGGCATTCATCCAGATACTGGAGTGCGCGCCGAGAGCGACGTCGCCAAGCACCTGTGCAGAAACATCTACGTAACAGCTATCGGGAATGACCGGGGAATGTCCCTGATAGGAACGGATCATGACCTTCACCTCTACACCTTTAAGTGTAGCCGCTTAGGTAATCCGTGCCATCTCCTGCGGGCGAAAGATCGTTCGCCACGATGCATCCAGATACAGCCATCGCTGTGTACTGAACCAGCTTGTCGGCATCTCCGGCACATGCAGAAAGCCATGCCCCACCACGCAAATCAGCTCCGTCCCATTCCATGCCAGAAAATTCCTCGAAGGTTCTCCAACGTGAACCGGATTTCGCAGCATCTGCAAACAAACCGGACAGCGCCGCCGCTGATCGCGCAGCATCCAGCGAAAAGCGGCCAGCGCCATCACAAATGTAACAATCAGTTGCACAGATTGCGTATCGCCAAACATCTGCGCCACATCGAGCGAGGCAAAGCACACAACCGGCAAAATCAGAGCCAGCTTTGCCGTAAAGAAGAGCCAGCGCCGCAACCGCAGCCCCAGCGATTGCTGTCGCGGATTGTAGGGATACTCACCGAGCGGCAACGATGTCGTCGCAGGAAGCGCCAGCAGTGCCATCAGCGTCGCAAACATGAAGAAGACGAAAGGTTCCCGCGCAGAGTGCTCGACTGACACGCAGGCAAAGCCGGCAACGCTCCCATCTTCCTGCGGCACGGTCATGTGCCAGGCGTCCCGCGATGGACTGCGCGCAAGCAACGGCTGTATGCGCGCCACCACAAATCCCATCGATTGGGTCGCAAGCGCGTCCATTCTATTGTCAGTTTCGAGCAGCCAGGCTTCCGCCTGCCCCGGAAGCCGCCACGCATCCGGCTTCGCCACCCCGGCAATCATCGCCTTCTCGCCCATCAGATAAACGACATGTCCGGCAATATTCGGGTCGGCGTGGAAATATCTGCGCCACACCGCATCGCTTAGCACGAGCCGCGGCCCCATCTCAGCTGCTGCAGTCGGAAAACCAGAAGACTGCAGGAGAGAAACAAGATTGCCCGAGGCTCTCACAACCGAAAGCTCCACAGCCGCGCCATGCCCCGTGTGAAGCTCTTTTCGCACGATCTGGTAAAACGCCAGGTCGGAAAACACCCCCTGCGCCGTCTGCTGCCAGTGGCGAAACTCGCCGAGCGAAATACCCGCCACTGGCATCTGTGAAGATCCATCACGGGAGACAACGACCAGCGTGCGCGCATCGCGATAGGGCGAGGCCAGCATCGCCGCCCGCGTTCCCGGCAGCTGAAACGCCACCCCCAGGCTCACCAGCCCGGTCGTAAGTAAAAAAATCAGGCATGTCGCTGGGGAAGAACGAAACGCATCGGTCCTGACTGAGCCAAGTGCGCGAAGGTCATCCCTTAGCGAAAAGGCATCCTGAAACGCCCCGCCAACAAACTCGGGGATCTTTTCGCTCACGTTAAGGCGCGCAATGTGCCATAGCTCAGCCCGCCACTCTCTCAGCCACTCTCCGCGCTCGTCGCTGGGCACAATCCATGACGCGCAGCGCAACGCAAACATGTAGACAAACAGCGGCAGGCGCGTCATACGTGCTCCACTTCTGTCTGCGGAATCAGCTTCTCCAGCAGCGGATAACGCTTAATCGAAGCCTCCAGCGTCGCCTTTCCGGCGCGCGTCACCTTGTAGTATTTGCGTGGAGGCCGCTGCTCTGCCGTGGCAATCGACTCCGCCTCCCATTTCGACTGGATCAGCCCGTCGCGCTCCAGCCTGCGCATTGCTGGATATACCGTGCCGCTCGGCAGCCCGGTCATCTCCATCACGCTGAATCCATAGATGTAGCCGGCGCTGATAGCCCGGAGAATCAGCGCAGCAGTATGTGAAAGTTTTGCCTCGCCGCCCATGCTCGGGAATTATACCTATATAGCATACTACTTGACGAGCGTTTAAGTAGTTTGCTACATAGGGTGCATGGAAACCACTCCAATCCTCGAGCTTCACAACATCACTAAGCGCTACCGCGGCATCGCGGCTGTCGACGGCGTAAGCTTTCAGCTCCGCGCTGGCGAAATCGTGGGGTACCTCGGCCCCAACGGCTCCGGCAAATCGACCACGGTAAAAATCATCACAGGCATGCTGGAACCGAACCGGGGCAAAGTGCTTTTTCGCGGCCACCCCATCCATGATGATCTCGTTGCCTATCGCTCAGTCCTTGGGTACGTGCCTGAAGAAGCGCACGTCTACACGCATCTCTCCGGTCTCGAATATCTCCAGCTAGTCGGCCGTCTGCGTGGTATGACCGAAAAACTCATCGCACTTAAAGCCAACACGCTGCTCAAGCTACTCGCGCTCGAATCCTGGCGCTATTCGCCGATCTCGCTCTACTCAAAGGGCATGAAACAGCGCGTCCTCATCGCAGCGGCGCTCATGCACAACCCCCAATTGCTCATCTTCGACGAGCCACTTTCCGGCCTCGATGTCGTTTCCGCGCGCCTCTTCAAGGATCTGCTATCAGCCCTCGCCGCCGAGGGCAAAGCCGTCCTCTATATCTCGCACGTGCTCGAAGTTGTCGAACAGATTTGCGCCCGGGTCATTGTCATCGCACAGGGCAGGATTTGCGCGAACGCTGCGCCATCGGAACTGACCCAGCTTATGCAGTTGCCGAGCCTTGAAAGCGTCTTCGCGCAACTGGTCCAGCAACAGGACACGAAAACCCTCGCCAGCGAAATGGTCGAAGCCATGAGAGCCACCCATGCATAGCGCCTTTCAGGTCTTTACGCCTCCCGAACATCCCGTCCTCTCGCTCGAAGTGCAGGCGCAAATGCGCAGCAAAGAAATTGTTCGCATGAACAGGTTCGTCGTTCTGGCGCGGCATTTCTTCGATCGCTTCTTCGATAACCCGATGACCTCAGCCGACGGCGGCAACGGAATCCGCGTCATTCAGGTGCTCGTCATCATTGCCGTCCCCAGCCTGTTTGCGGCTCTTTCGCTCATGCCTTCGTATTTCATCTTTCCTCCGAATACCGCGCCCCGAGGCTACTGGCCGCGTGTCAGCGACCACTATTTCTACGTGATGTATGCCAGCATCGCGCTCGGGGCGGCGACCGTTTTTGAGTGGGACCTTCTGTTTCCCGACCTGCTCGATGTTCTGGTACTGACACCGCTACCGGTTCCAGCGCGCAAATTCTTTACCGCCAAAATTGCTGCCCTGGGCTTTTTTCTCGCCCTGTTTCTGTTTGCGAGTGGCGTTCCAGGAGTCGTCTTTCTGCCCATGATCGCCGAAGAGCCGAGCGTCATCCGGCACTTCATCGCGCATATCCTTGCCGTAACAGCAGGCGGCCTCTTCACCGCCGGCTTCTTCCTTTCATTGCATGGAATTCTGCTGAATACTCTCGGCGAAAGGGCCTTTCGCTGGATATCGCCAGTCCTGCAAGCTCTGTCTCTCACAGTCCTGTTGCTTGTGCTGTTTCTTTTCCCGCTGCTGTCGCACAACCTGCAATTGCTGCTCAGGTCCGGCAATCAGGCGGCGGAATGGTTCCCGATCTTCTGGTTTCTCGGCGTGTACCAGACCTTACTGGAAGGATCAGCAGCAGCCCATATCTTCCACGCTCTCGCAGCAAGAGGCGCATTCGCACTGCTTTTCGTTCTTGCGCTCACCATCCTGACCTACCCACTTGCATATCGCAGAAAAATGCGTTCCGCCATTGAAGGCCATGTTGCGAAAAACTCCCACAACTGGCTTGCTGCGGCAAAAGACACGGTTTTGCACGCCGTCTTCATCCTGCGCCCGTCGCAACGGGCAGCGTATCACTTCATCAGCCAGACCCTGAAGCGGGCTCCGCATCATCGCGTCTATCTCTCCATGTATGGCGGAGTCGGCCTCGCGCTCCTCATTGCAACCACCATCGAATTCCACCAGCACAATGGCCAAGTCCACCTTGTGTATTCCGAATTCGGATTGCGCTCCGCAATTCCCGTCACAGCCTTTCTCGTTATCTCGGGATTGAAAGTAGCCTTCATGGCACCGGTTGAGCTGAGAGCGAACTGGGCATTCCACGTCATCGGGTCCCGTCCTAGTCAGGATCACGTCACCGCCACGCTCCGCTGGACGTTGCCGCGTGCGTTTTTTGTCGTAGCGGCTGTCCTGCTGCTGGCAAAGCTGGTCAGTCCGTCCACCTTTCCTGGCTGGCGTCAGATAACCGCCCAAGTACTTATCGCTCTGAGCCTGTGCCTCCTGCTGATTGACGTGCTGTTCCAAGGCTTCTTGTCTGTGCCGTTCACCGTTCCGCTCATATATTCCAAGCGAAATCTAGCATTCTACGTGGCGGCATTTCTTCTCCTGTTTGTGCCTCTCATCCAGACAACCATCGACAGCGGACATTGGATCGAGCGAAATCTCTGGCATTTTCTAGTCGCCGCACTGATCGCCGTAGCTGCACACATACTTCTCGAACAGAAGCAGCGCAAAATGATTCTCGAGCGCGCAGGCTGGCCTGAAGATATGGAGATCGAGGAATTCCCGCAGAGACTCGGCCTATCCTGACGTCGCTGTTCGACTGAATACCCGATAACTAGCTGTTTCTAGGAGACTTAATTCATTTATCGCTGAGACCGCGCAATCCTGATATTCTATACAGGCCCTAGTGGGTCCGTTTGGAGGTGTAGTTCAGTTGGCAGAGGTTCGTGTACAAGAAGGCGAGCCGCTAGAAAATGCGTTGCGCCGCTTTAAGCGTAAGGTACAGCAGGAGGACATTATTAAGGAAGTCAAGCGTCACTCCTTCTACCTGAAGCCCGGTGAAAAGCGCCGTGTAAAAGAGGCGTTAGCACGCAAGCGGAATCGCAAAAAGGCTCGTAAAGAGCAGGACTAACACCACTTCCCACTATCATGCGTTGACAGCCCCGTAGCAATTGCAGTGCCGCGGGGCTGATGAAGATTGCAGTGTCGCAGTTCTATCGGCGTGCCTCTCGGCATGTCATACCGGGTCAATTAAGCACCCGGTAGTCGCCGCCCCTCACCGCGGCCGGGCCCCTCGCAATAATCGTCTAAGAAGTTCACCAAAAGAAGTTCGCTACGATCAGCAGCTCAGATTCACTATGCCTGTGAATTGGGGCTCTGAGCCGGCGCTGCGGTATCTCGGCAGTTCGGCTGGGGAACGAGTGATGGAGTTCGTCGACAAGATTCTCAAGTGTGTGGATTGCGGGAATGAATTTGTATTCACCGCAGGGGAACAGCTTTTCTTTCATGACAAGCAATTCCGGAACGATCCCAAACGGTGCAAGCTCTGCAAGGCAAAGCGAGCATCGGGCGGATCGGCGGTACGTGCGGAAACCCGCACGACCTGCTCGGAGTGCGGCCATGAGACTACAGTACCGTTCAAGCCGACGCAGGGGCGTCCCGTGCTTTGCCGCGAATGCTTTCAGCGGAAGCGGATCGTACCGGTTGCTGTCCAGCAGCCTCCGGCCATCCTGTAAATTTTGCTGATTTTGTTGCTGGATTAGTGCGTCGCCATAGCTTTACGCGACGGCGTACGGGTCTTTCTGGCGGAAGCTTTGTCTGTGCCGGCCAGCACCGACTGTTTTTTCGCGGCGCGCTTGCTGTCTTCGTGCGTAACCAGTAGCGCCTCGATCTGCACCAGCAGGTCCTGAGTATTCATTGGCTTTACCAGCATCTCGTCTGCGCCCTGCTCCTGCCAGTCCTCGCCGGGAAGGGGGAACGCGGTGAGCATGGCGACGGCCGGCTGATAAGTCGCCTTTTTGGCGGCTTGAACGACCTCCAGCCCAGAGCTTTCGCTTTCCATGCGCATGTCCGTAATAACCATGTGGAACTGGCTGTTCTTGATTTTGGACTTAGCCTCTTTGGCTGAGGCGGCTGTTTCTACCTCGAACCCGTTGAACTCCAGCACAGCCTTCAGCGTCAGCAGAATCGCTACTTCGTCGTCCACCAGTAAAATACGCCGCTTCATATGAAACTCCTGACTTTCTCTTGCTGCTTTGAGAACGAACTGTTTCCGGTTGGGTTGCATTCCGTAAACATGTTATGAAACGGTTTGCCGGGACTCCCCCGGGGCCACGAGCTTCCATTGTTACACTAAACAACGTGGCAGAATACCATGTCGAGAACTTTGGGTGCCGATCCAGCCGCTACGACGGAGAAGCGATCGCGGCAGGTCTGCGCCATCGCGGACTGCGTCCAGCTTCGGATTTTGCCAGTGCAAATGTCGTCGTCGTGAACACCTGCAGCGTCACCGCTGACGCCGACGGCGGAGCTCGTGCCTTTATCCGTCGCGTACATCGGCACAATCCTGAGGCGGAGATCGTCGTTACCGGATGCTACGCACAGCGCGCCCCTGACGAACTGGCAGCGCTACATGGCGTCAGCGCCGTGATCGGCAATAGCCACAAGTCGCTTGTGGTGCCCAACATCCTTGAGCCATCGGATTTCGTTCCTTTGGCGAAGCTGATCAATGGAGTACCGGTTTTCGTGGACGAAAACTTTGCGCATACTGATCTCGCGATATTGCCCTTTGCCGAAGACGCCGATCAGACGCGCCCAAATCTCAAAGTGCAGGACGGTTGCGCCAACGGCTGCTCCTTTTGCATCATTCCCAAGACGCGCGGCCCCAGCCGGTCCGTCCCACTCGAAGCGACCCTCGGGTCCGTCCAGCGCTTCGTCGAAAGCGGCGGACAGGAGTTGGTGCTCTCCGGCATCAACCTGGGCCGCTGGGGACGCGACCTAACCCCGGCCCAGCGCTTTGTAAATCTGGTCGCCGCGATACTCGAGAGAACTGCGTTGCCACGGCTTCGCCTGAGTTCGATTGAGCCGATGGACTGGACGCCAGAGTTACTTGAGCTTTTTACCGCGTATGGTGGACGACTTGCTCGGCACGCGCACCTTCCGCTGCAATCGGGTGCGGACGCAATCCTGCGCAGGATGCATCGCCGCTATCGCCCGTGGCATTATGCGGAGAAACTCAGTCGGATCCGCAGCCTGCTTCCCGATGCCGCCATCGGTGCGGACGTGATGGTGGGCTTTCCTGGCGAGACCGACGCACTGTTTCAGGAGAGCTACGACTTCATCGCCGCCCAGCCCTTTACCTATCTGCACCTCTTCCCCTTTTCGGCCCGTCCCGGCACACCCGCAGCGGAACTTCAGCCCGTCGCGGCGAAGGCTGTTCACCAGCGCATGGAAGCGCTGCGAGCTCTGGCCGATCAGAAAAATAAGGCCTTCCGACAAAGCCTCGTCGGCAGGGAATTAAGCGTGGTGACTCTGAGACGAAATGGCCAAATA
>Ga0207060_10072_pt1 | contig 38206 bp, 31 predicted proteins | sample Alteio_BWMinCont_30_FD_153270 | JGI IMG/M metagenome (GOLD analysis project Ga0207060, IMG submission 153270) | Enriched cells from forest soil in Barre Woods Harvard Forest LTER site, Petersham, Massachusetts, United States -... | ecosystem: Environmental > Terrestrial > Soil > Temperate forest >...
CTGTTCCAGACGCCGTGCCCGAACAAACTACACTCATGGTAACGGTTCCGGCAAGTCCGGTGGTACCGGTAACCGACCCACCACCCGTGAAACTTAGGCTACCAGACAGCACTGTAAAGGACACCGCGACACCAGGATAGGGGACATTCAAAGAGTTTGTTACTGTCGCTAACACGCTCGCTGTACTCGTTCCACAACTTGTTCCAGTCGTTTCCACAGCGGTAAGGCTAGCGGGGAATCCTATCGGAGAATTCGCGGGCACAATGAAAGAAGCTGAATCTGCTTCCATTCCATTGGACGCGAGAGAGATAAGCGAAACTCTTATTGGATCGTTCAAATCTGAAGCGAGCTTTTGAGCCGTTGACATGTTGAAGCCGCCAATGAGGTCACCGGACAGCGGTATTTCTTGTCCGGTCGCAAAAACAGTAACTAAGTTAGAAGAGTCTCCCCATCCCTTGCTTGTAGTCCACAAGGGTGTTGGTACGTCGATTCTCCAAAGGTATTGTGAAATTGCACTTGAGTTTGGAGTAGTCGCTTGAAAATTAACTATCCCTTTTATCGCTTGCCCAAATTGTTCTTGAACCGTGTTAGAGGAGTAGAGTGAAGGCGCCAGAGAGAAAACTGAACTGAAATAATTTCCGGATGGTGCCAGGAGTGTTAGAAAAATTGAAGCATTTAGCGGTAGTGCAAAAGCTGTCACGTTGAAAGTGAGCATGATACTTTCTCTTGCAAGTATAACTGCTGGATTCGTCAATGGACTTAGATTGACAATGACATGTCCTGTTTGATTTACTTCAGTCCAATTATTCAACCAGTTATTGTTTATCTGTATCCGTTGAAGTCCAGATTGCTGTGTGTTTAGGTTCTGGATGGTCATGTTAACATGATCTATCACGGCAGACTGGAATGTTATAGGAAAGATAGAGCTAGTTGTATTGTATATGACGCCGCCCGGAATCGTGCAGCCACCCAACGTAGTTCTCCCGATGTAGATCGAAGTGTTGTCGAGATTAATGCACGCATTTACACCGCTAGCGATCTGATTGTAATATGTTCTGGCTGAAGGGCCCGCTGATGTTTGGTTGTATAATGAAAAAATTCGCGAACTTTGAAAATTAGAGGCGTTTACGCTTCTTACAATATTGGAGAAATTATAGATCCTAACTTCCTGGGAATTTAGCGGAAGAAAATCGACATAGAAAACGGAAGATGAATCGTGAGCAAGTGGGAAGGCGGAACTACCGTTGAAAATTCGAAACTGAAATTGGGTGTAAATGTCATTTGGAAATAGCGACAAACTTGAAATTTTCAGCTTCTCATTAGCGAGATTTTGCTGGAATGAATTCCTGTTTTGCGTCTGCTGCTGTAAGCTCGAAAGGTAGAACGCAAATGTACCGACAGCAACGACAACAACAAGCATGAGTAAAAGAGCGCCGAGAACCTCGGACACCGCCCTCTTTTTTCTCCTTCCATGGGAAAAACGGCGGAGATCCATCATATAGTAAATCAAGGAACGGCTGTTTCTAACCAATTAATCAATTTTCTACTTACAATATAGGACATTATATATTCCGGAGGTCGGTCTGGCCCATGAGATTCTAATAGGATAGAATTTAAAACCCATTGTACCTATTCCCCCGTCTAAGGGCCGCACACTTTTCCCATGCTAGATCCTATTCTGAAAGGGCTGATGAAGGGCATCACTATGATCGAGGACGATTTCGGTGCGGTGAACATGATCATCTCAAAGCAGCTGGGAAATTACGCTGTGACGAACGGGAAAAAAGTCTGTTTTCTAGAACCTCCTGCTGCGAGTGGTGGCAACAGTTCTCCCATGGCACCGGATGGTGGCAACTTCAATGAATTTGAGATGCCCTCCGAGGAAGAGTTGGAGAACGCAGGTTCGGGTGCGCAGAAAAACGCAGTGGTTTACAGAACGGAAGAGAGGTATCTTCCTCTGGAACAACTGAAATTCGATCTCATTGTCTTTGACTCTTTTTCCACCTATGTTTTCGCCATGTCCGAAAAAGAGGTCGTCGATCTCATGGAAGAAATAGTGAGGCTCTCAAGGCAGGGTAAGACTTTCGTTCTGACCTGCGAGGCTCCGATGCTAAGTGAAAGGGTAATTGCTTTCATTAGGGCAACCGTAGACTCGCTCATAATAATCAAAACAGAAATTAACCAAAACAAGGTCCTTCGCTCGCTGTACATTCCAAAGATGATGGGGACAAAACCTCTCGATCGGTTAGTAAAGATCACGATCGAGGAAGACGGCGTCGATATTGATACTCGTGAGTTCGTCGGCTAGACTTCTTTACTGAGAAGATAACAAATTCCGGACAAGGCCGTTTCAGGGCCTTGTCTATTACTCTTGACTAGAGGCCCTTTTTGCCTTTGACAGCTTCCGAACGGGCCACTGGTTCATCAGCAAGGGAGAAGAGAAAAATCATTGGCAGAAATATTCAAGAGTTTGGAGCAGAACCCGAGCGTATCGACTATGCGCGGATTTTACGTGATGCGAATGAAAAAAGACCAACGGACGGGGCATTATGTGGGTGTTGCGACCTGGATCCCGCGCAACCAGCCGATTCCAGGAGGAATAGGCGTGCCACACGCTCCAGAGCCACCACAGCAGAAGAGTGAAGCAATTCAGGATCATCCGGTGCCGGCAAGTACTCCATTTAGCCAGCAGGAAACTGAAAGGTTGGCACAGCCTACTCAGGTTGAGGACTCTCGCTCAGAGTTCAACCAAATAGTGGAAAAGTTCAACGTCCAGCGGAAACCTTCACGAACTTCAGTCTACGATCCTTACGACTCGTACGAGCTCTAATTTTCCGAAAACGCTGACCGCTTGGATACCAATCCTTCGGTCGGAACCTAATTTTTTTCCCTTTCTTCGTGCGCCGTATGAATTGGTGCAAAATTACCTTTCTATAGATGAAAAAACATTTATCGCCGCATAACTTGGCCTAGGCCTGCGCATCTCAACGAGAGTAATTTTCGCACCAAAAAAGAGAGTAAAACAAGAAATGGCAACTGAAGCAGCAACACAGCAGATTGAAGCAGGCCCGGAAGCCGAAAAGGAATCCGGAGCGATTGAATCTACCGAGATCCTGACGCAGATCTCAGATTTGCAGGGAGAGTCCGAGAGCATTAAGGACATTCTCGATATGGAGAAATCGTACGCAGCTGAAGTTGCGTCGATAATGAAGCAATTCCTGGAGCAGATCGGCAGGTCTTACGTACTAGATCCCAGCCTATTTCCACGCCTTGGACACGGAGTAAAAGATGTAATCCTTACCCCGCAGGGAGTGTTTTTCCTGTCTTACAACAATGGATTGACGATTGCCAGAACCGTCGACGATCTCTCGCCAGAGAGTCTGATTAGGGTTCTTGAACGAATCTTACCCGACGTTAAGGGCTTCCTTACCGAAAGGAGACAGAAGCTATCGGCAAGAGCACAGATGCTCGAGAAGGTTGCCGGCGAACTGAAACGCGTACCCAGTCTTCCGAGAGCTGCCCGCGCCTCCTCAAAGGCTTCGGTGTCATCCTAGACCGAATACCACGAAAATACGCACGCGCGTTTAGCAGTACTAGGGGCCTATCAAAAGGCTCCTGAATACTTTTTTTTCTTGCTTTTGCAATTCAGCAACGTCTACGCGATTTCACCGAAAACAATCAATTACAATTTCTTTCATACATTCAGTGTTAACTCCCTGTTCAAAATTCGATGAACAACTTTTCATGGAATTCTCTAGAGCAAAGCTTCGCGGGAGAAAGTGCCTCTTAGGCATTCGCTTGCGCCATATTCTCTTCATCTGGAAGAGAGAGGAAGTCGGTTCGGTTTAGCTTGTACCAATCTGGTTGATCTGGTTCAGAGTCAACTGATAGACTGAAGCTGGAAGCGGCTGGAAGTTTGCGAACTTCAGATAATATGGCGAGTTACCGTTTGTTGGATCCGCAGACCATTTGAGAAAAGTATGCAGGTCCTCCGACAAGTTTGAATTCGTCTGATTCTTTGAAACCAGAGCGTACTCAAAGTTGACTATGGGGTAAGAGTTTGCCCCAGGTCCGTAGATCATAGAGATCCTCTCGTCGGCTGGTACCTGGCTGGTAAATGCATTGAGATCGGCCTGGATGTTCGAAGCTGAAATATTTACAAAGTTGACGGCGGCATTCTGGAGATATCCGTAGCCAAGGTGCAACGCGACAGCGCTCGCAAGGTAGCTGATGCCGATATAGGCAATCGAGTAATTGTACTGCTGGCAGTTAAGCTCCATCCCAGAATTTCCTGAAGCTGCTATGCTAGAAGAAAGCGGCGTCCAGTTGACTGTCAATCCGTAACCGATTTTGTTCGACCACCATGGATCTGATTTTGAGAGGTAGCTCGTGAAAATGTAAGTGTCACCACTTCCGTCCGCTCTGTGGATTGTCGTTATGCTGTGGTGGGGGAGCAAACTGGCGGCTGCCGGGTTTATCGCTTTAATCGCGGGATCGTCCCAGTATGGTATCGATCCATTGTAAATTCCCGCCAATACAGGTCCGGAAAAGTTGAGGTGCATGGTAGATGGTATTCCAGGTACATTATAGTTCACTTGTTGAGCGGATACAGCAAGCGGGATGTCCAAAATCCATGGGTACTGCTGCTGGGTCTGGTTGAAGAGAAAGGCGTCAGAAGTGCCTATCTGAACTAAACTGCGTTCAATATCCTGCTGCCCTAATCCACTGCCTCCTCCGTCAACGTTTATCGGGACGTTATTGTAAAAATGAGTAAAATTCCGAAGCCAAGCAAGAAACACGATGTACATTAGCGAGGACCCCTCGACGTTAATCGTTAGTGAGGGCAGGGTTGAAGGATAGCCTGCAAACCCGGCAGAGCCGGTATTCCTTGAGCTATTGTTGTGATTAACAGTTATGAACGCAACTCCGACAGCGAGCGCGACGACAACGACAGCGACAATTATCACAAGCGTCATGGTCGCAATCGCAACTTTAGATCTAGATCTACGGGAGGAAAAAGCAAAATTTCTCTGCAAGTTGTTAATACAAGAATTCGCTCGCCCAGAAAATACGTTATATCCCTAATGTTACCAGAATATAGAGACTATAGAAAAAAGCTGTATATCGCCAGCCGAGAGAGATTGCGAAATCTACAGTGCCTAAATCTTCCTCGATTGGCCTATCGGCCAGCTTTTCATTTTAGTGGAACTGTAACCGGCGAAAAATTTTGAAAATTACGATTCTTGCTGTGGCAGCTGTAGCAATTGTTGCGATCCTCGCGCTTGCTCTTGTACTTGGCCTGGGTTTCATAGGCGGGAAAAACAGTACAATCACCACGACAGAGTTAACCACTCAAATCCTAGAACAAACCCAAACCCAGTTGCAACCAATAACTCAGACGATACTATCAACTGCGCCGCTCCCGGCGTCGACGAGCACGTCATTAGCGACAATGACGCTAACGCAAACTTTCCAGACGACTTTGAAAATCCCTACCACAATCAACCTCACGCGCACCGAGAGTACATTATCGACCGAAACTACAACCGAGAACGTTACAACAACGGCGAGCGGTTATGTTGTCTTGATGCCTGCCGGATCCGAGATCATTTTCTCATCGGGTCAGAGATCGGGAATTGTGAGTAGAGTTGCGCAGCAGTTCGGCTTCAACGGATTTCTCGTAATCAATTTCAAGACGACTGATTCTTCATCAGTTCACTGGGTGCTTCAGGGCAATTCAGTCAATGAGACATCGATCTCACAGTCTGCAGGCCAAGTAGAATTTCCCGTACAGTCGTACGTGCAGTATTCCCTGCAGGTGTTCGACGACGCTTGCAATCTTGGCTGCAACACTGCGTTCAACGTGACCGCTTCAATCGTCTACATGTACTAGAAATTCAAAAACATAAATTACTCTGCTTTATGGCCCTTGGCCCGGAAAACCGCAGGAAAATTGCAAACATCGCTCACGTTTTACGGCGGGCTAGGAGAGATCGGAGGCAACAAGATCCTACTAGAGGACCGGGGAACGAGGATCTTCCTCGACTTTGGCAAGAGCTTCTCAGCCAGAGCAAAGTACTTCGAGTGGACCGAGAGCCCGAGGCTTGCCAACGGCGTGGGTGATTTTCTCGCACTGGGGATCCTGCCTCAGATAGGCGGCATTTACCGAAGAGATCTCCTGCATCTTGCAAACCTTCCCGAAGTTGAAGATAGATCTGTCCAGGCGGTCGTGCTTAGCCACGCCCACTCCGACCATGCGGATTACGTTTCCTTCCTGAGGGATGACATCGAGATCTACATGGGAGAGACTACAAACCACGTGATCAGAGCGATCGAGGAAGAGCGTAGCGCAAACGTGGAGTACGAGATCACACAGTTCAAGGAGCGTCCGATAAAGCGCGGCAGGGATCCCCTAAAGCGCGAAATCACAACATTCAGGACCGGGAATAAAATCAAAATTGATTCGATGGAGATCGAGCCGATTCACGTCGACCACTCGCTACCCGGTTGCTACGGTATGATAATTACTACTAGTTCCGGTACCATGGTTTACTCTGGCGATCTCCGTATGCACGGAACTAGGCCAGACCTCACCCTAGATTTCATCCGGAGAGCCGCCGAGGCAAAACCCGAGTGGATGCTCTGCGAGGGAACCAGAATCAGCGAGGCAAGCGTAAGCGACGAAGAGTATGTTTACAAAACTTGCCACCAGTACGCCGAGCAGGCAAACGACCAGGAATTATTCTTGTTCGCTGATTACTCGTACAAGGACATTGACAGGTTCCAGACTTTTTACCGGATTGCAAGAGACTCTGGGCGAAAGTTACTGGTGACTCCAAAGACCGCGCGCTACCTACAGCGACTCTCTGAAAACGACAGGGTACTTTCAAAAGTGATCCCCTCGTTTGAAAAAGACGAAACGATCGGGATTTACAAGCACCGCGTAAAGAGCGGCACCTACGCGGACGAAGATTACGATGATGCCGATCTTGAATTATTCAGCAAGGCGCAGGTGTGGAAGTCGAGCGACGTGCAGGAGAAAAAGTCCGAGGTGATCGTAGCAATCGGCGCGTTTCACCTTCAGGAATTGATCGACCTAAATCCTGGTAGGGGTATCTACATGCATTCATCCAGCGAACCCTTCAATGAGGAAGGTGAATTTGATGAGGCCAGGACGAACAACTGGATCGAGCGTTTCGGAATGGTCAGGGTTCGCGCGCACTGCTCCGGTCATGCATCCGGCAGGGACATCCATCAGATACTCGACAGCATCGCTGCGAAAAAAGTTATCCCGATCCACACTGAGCATCCGGAATTCTTCTCAATGTTCCGGGGCGAGCGGTCTATAGTCACAGCTCAGCCGCAGAAACCGCTTGAGCTCAGGTAGTGCCTTCTGTCTTCTTTTCGCGACTGTAAAAAATCGAGGTGATCATCGTATCGTCGATGACCTCCTGGACTAGAAGATTTACGCGAGATCTATCTGCTCGCTGGGTTGCGATAAATTCGTCTCGTTCAGGCTCCCAGACATAGATCGGCGCCTTTGGCATGTCGCGTGTGAAGAAAATCATGACCGAGTGATCTATCGGCGTGAACGTGTAAGTATAATCCCGGAACCTAATCAAAGAAAGGAATTGCTGGCCGGGCATCGATTTCGTAATAACAAAAGAGAATAGATCTTTCAGCGTTCTAAATTCAACGAGCTGGTAGTTTTGCGTCTCGCTCTTTGAATCTGCTTGATCGTTCATCATGGTGAAGCTGTGAAATCTCGATTTCGTCCTTTAAACCTTTTTTCAGGAAACTGTCTGTGAAACCGTGGCAATCAGTGCAGAAATAACTCAATTGAAAGGCGGGTACTGTATGGGAGTACATCCAGCTGCCGGTGGTTTTAGGCATTAACCCTCAGCCCTCGGTAAATTTTCTATAACTTCCGCGAAACAAAGAAAACCATACTGTAAGGATATATAGGCAGGCTCCGGCATGTAATATCTCATCGCTTGAGAGTCGAGCAAGAAAGGGAATCGTTTTCGATGCTTTGTTTTAGCTCTGAAACTTATAAGCAGGTAGATTCAGCGTGGGTAGCGTAGTATTGAAGAAAACTGAAACCGTGCAAAAGCCTGCCCCGATAAAAGGCATTGATGAAAAGAAACCAGTTTTGCTCGGGCAGACAAGAAGCATAAAGATCGTAGATCTTCAGGTAAGAAAACGAAGACGAAATCCGGCAAACTGCAAGTATTGCAATTTACCGATAGAGTCGCGGTATGCTTTGAGCAAAGGATCGAGAACCGGGGCGCGTTACTACCACATAGAATGCGCGATCAAGGTCGGCTTCGATATTACTGTCTAGTTTTTTTTGATTTTCGACATTATCTTAGCTCCGGGTGCCGTTCGGCTCTTCGGATTGATTGGCGTCGTTTTCCGCTATTTTGACATTCAGCCAAGTTATTAGGTCGGATCCTAATTTTGCCTTGATTGGATTGTACTACAGCTCCAACTCGCGCGGAGCTTTCCCTTTGAGTATTATCTTCACTCTCAGCTCAATTCCAGAGTTCGGGTCGTCGAACACGTTTCGAAAGAGAGCCTCGCAATCTTCCAATAATGAATAGGGTAAAGTCTCTTCAAGTTTAGAGCGATTCCAGATCTGAAATTCTTCTGGGAAAAATTTGTAACTGGTTTTCCCTAAGAATCTTGTAACCTCAAACAGCAATTCATCTTTTTTTGGGGCGCAATATGGATCATAACCGCTGAGCGCTCCCGTAAGCTTTCCACAGTTGGTACGGTAATCTGAAACAATGGGTCGGAGAACTGGATGCCCGCAATACTGGCATGTTTCGCGAGTCACATTTGGGGTAAGCGATTTTCTCTATCGTCCCTTCGTTGCCAATTCAATCGTAGTGCGGAGATCTGCGATATCAACTCCCAACCCAGTTATCTCGGACTGACATCTTTCGATCGCGATCTCCATCTTGCGTACTCTTTCTGTCATGTCCTGCATCGCTGTCATTAGTTTAGAAAGCTGGCCTCCTTCGAGGTGATCGATATGATCGTGAAGCCCCAGTCCGGTGCGTTCAACAGTTCGCTGCGTGTCGACAAACGACTTTTTCATTTCCGCTTCCAGTTGGCCTTCTAGCATGAGAGTTACTGTAATAGTGCAGTAACTATAAGAATATCGCCGGCGGGTTCTGTTAAGTTGTCGGTTTGTATCGCCATCGTTAAGTAGCAAAAAATCTACCTGTTAAGTTTCGGTTGCAAAGCGAGGCAGGATAGAAATTTTCTTTTCTCCCGCAGATTGGGCTAGTTGGAAGCTACCAGCCCCAGTTCCCAACGGATCGGCAAAAAACCACTAGGATTCTTTTCCTTCTTGAAGTGGCTCTGGCGAACTAACGACCTGTTTAGTCTTCTTAACCTTGCTAGCTTCGGCTTTTTCCTGTTTCATTTTTTGGGCCTTGGCTTTTTTCTCTGCTTTCTTATCGGCTTTCCCTTTTTCCTTGTAATAGTCCCGGTTAATTCTAAGCCAAATCAAGAGCCTATCGGCAAAACGGAAAATGAAGATACCGAAGACAAGCAAAACAAGGAAAATTGCCAATCCCTGAAAACTAAGGAAGCTGAAGTCTTTCGGGGGCATAAGAAGCAAACCAAAAAACAAACCATTCAGTCCAACTCCGATCACAGCTTCAATCAGGACTTTTTCCTTTTCAGAATAGGACTTGCTTTTCCGAACATAAGCAAAGACAGGAACCCAAAATATCAGAGCCACTCCCAACAAATCTTCAATCACAACGTAACCCCAAGTGTTTGAAGGATGGTGTTCTGGGAAAAATTGGTTCAGTTCAGCGGTGTACAAAGCTCTAGCTGCGCTCTCGGCGGAATAGATTGGACTACCAACCAAGACATTATTCGCTGGAGTTACCCAAGCCAAAGGAATGGACTGAGAGCCGGCCGGATAGCTGTAGGCATAATCAATGAGGGCGAACCCGTATGGTGTGGTCAAATTATCGCCTTCTACAAAGTAAAAGGTTGCATTTCTCAAGGGGAAGGTGAAAATCAACCCCTTTATCGTGTCGGTGTTATCGATCACAATCTGAGGCTGATCGGATTCAATTGGTTTGAAAACAAATGCTACATAGTTGGAATTGTTGGGTTCCAGCCTCATAACCTTAATCTGAAAATTCTGTCCGGGGGAAAGGTAACCCGTGAAATTTCGTTGGGTAGCCGAGAAATTCGAGAAATAACCTTGGCTCCCTTGAACAATTGCGTTAAAGTCCGTGGTGAAATTAGTTACATAGTTGGTGGCTGCCGTTTCATTGAACCACGGAGAGGAAGAGACTGGATCGGAGCTTTTTACGCTGTAGTAATTAGAATTAGAATCTATCAAGAAAGTTCGCTGGTAGGTCAAAAGGCTGATGATCAAAACAAAGGCGAAGATAGCCTTTCCAAAGAATTTTCTTGTTCTCAATTTTCTAGCTCGCTTGTTTCTATTCCTTTTCCGAAAGATACTCACTCAATATCATTCTAGCCGTTTCCGGAATAGAATCCAACATACGCTTCTTTCTCTCTTTCTCAAGTGCATTTTCCATTTGCTCAGTTATGGTCAGCATGTACCGCTTTGCATACGAATATCGTTTGATATCTATTAGATCATTTTTTGCGGTAAGCAATAAAAATTGAGAATAGAATTAGAACCAAACCAATTATTCCTAAAACTGCAAAGATTACAGACAATCGGATTATGAGCACAGGCCTCCAAAGGATATGTCACAAACTGGAATAACAAAGCGACAAGTATCAGAGCAATGCCGGCCATCGTCAGATAAAATCTAGAAGCTGACCCAATTCCCTTACTTCTGTCTTCGCTCATTTAGTCAGGTCGGCCGCTTTTGGTTTTCGTTTAAGCCATCTTGCTACCGAATTTTGACGGTGAGAAAATTATGGAAAACAACCTAAGAGTTGACAGAACCCTAGTAATTGATTTGAGGAATAATCCGAATGCACCTGGCTGTTTAATTTGATATTGCAATAATCAGAGTTGTTTTGGTTTAACGAGCATTAATTGTATTATCGAAAGCTGATTCGACCAAAGAACTAACCCGTACACGCTATCGAAATTAGTGCCATTCCCGTTACTAGCCCGATAATTGCTCCCGAATTGACTTTTGAGATTACCGCGCAAAGTTATCCAAGCTCTCGTTGCGTTGGGGTTGCTTGGAGTTTTTTTTGAGTCTATACTTTCCATGGTGCTTTAGAAAAGTCCCATGCTCTAATTTTCTTCGGCTTCACTCTCACGAGCACGCGATTTCCTTCTCCCTGAAGGTAGGGATGGAAAGTGGGAGAAGCTTTGGAAACGAGTTGGTCGTAAAGCTTGCCGTCGACCTCTGGTTTGATCGCATATCTCAGGTCAATCTTCCCAGAGATCTCGGAATACCTCACATTTGAATTTCCTATGGTGAAATCTTCGTCTTGTCCCGCTTTGTGATTGTACAGCTCTGCAGTTCCTACAATCAGTACGGCCCGCGCAAAGTTGTCTCTCATCCCCGTTACCGGCCGGTTATCCATATCAATCACCGCCGCGCAGCGAGGATCTCTTGTTAGGTTTCTGGTATTCGTCCTGTTCACGCCCAGGTCGAAGTAAATGCTCTCGCCGTCCCAGTAATACCAGAACGGAGCTATCGTGGGAAAACCATCTTTTCCATTAGTCGACAGGCGTGCGATCAACCTTCCGTCCAGGAAGTAATCGAGTTCTTCCTTGGACATGTTGACCTCGGGGTTCCAGCGGAGAGCCATCTTAGCTCAAATCCAGATTTGGTGAAAAGTCACTAGGAGCTAAATAACTTCTTGAAGCGCCCGTCGAGTTTCTTGATCTTGTTCTGAAGGTTTCCAATTTCGTTTAGCAACTGACTGTAGAGTTCCTCGGATGCCTTCATCCTCTTCCTGAGATCTTCGGTGAGGTCCACATTTACGATCTCTTCCATCATAGAGGCATCCGACTGGATCGCCATGCTGAGCTGTTTGGTTTTGTCGGAGAGCTCAAGCAAAAGCTTGGAGACATCGGGTGAGATTTCAAATTCCCTGGGCAACGCAAAAAGCTCCATAGCCTAACTGCAAAAAAAGTTAACGGGACTTTAGAACTGAAATCGTTCCAATTCTCGAAACTTGGCTTTCATTTTTTCTTTGTTCGGACAGACTTTGTGGATCCCTTTGGGCGGACTGCTCTGCATCGGCGCGTATGGTTCGTCGTCATAGATGGGTTCGTTGCAAACTTCGCAGGTGGCTCGCATAATTCTCAATTGTGGAAGCGGCCACTACCGGAAAAATGGGCGAAAATAAACTAGTCGGGAGTATAAAATATATTGGAATTTTTTCAGGCTTTGCCAATTTATCGGAAGAAATTGTCGGAGAAGATTCGAAAATTGCGAAGCCTTCCGAAGGATTTTTCCACCCTAGATTTTCTACGTGTTAATTTTCGGTTGCTGGTGATACTTGCCGAGAAAGAACTTTGTAACTAAGATTAGATCGTATAGAAGGAAAATAAGCCCGAGCAAACCGAACGGCAACGTTGTGATGAATGCACCCAAACTCGTATCTTCATTTTCGTTAACCCAAGCGGCTGAAAGTATGACTATGTACCAATATGAGAGAACGAATGCGAAAAATCCAATAGTTATCAAAGTAACTATTGCAATTTTTGTAGTGTTCTTCAATAGTCGTCTATTCTATCTCCCTTCGGTTGCTGTACACCGCCAGGTTTTTGCTTTCAAGGTTTGCGCTTTGAATCAAAGTCAGCCATTTATTCGAACCTTCAATTTTGAATCCAAGTCTGCCGGCGTTTGACCGTTGGTAGTTGTTCAATTTCCGGTGCTCCTTTTTCGATAACGAAATGCAGAAGCGACTAGGATAATAGCCGTAAATACAGAAACACCGAGCCGAATCGTTGACAAGTCCAAAACGTAATCCGGAGAAAGTGCAAAGAGAATAAGCGAGAAAGCAGCAAAGCCTAGAATCAGCGCCAGAATGAAGAGCTGGAAACGCGTCATTTATTTCGCCTCGTCTACGAGTTCTACGCGTTCGAGCAGCAAAGCTGTGAAAGCTCTCCCTAGTATTCCTTCTCGAATTCTCCGGACATACTCATGTGTCAATCCATATCCTCCAATTACTCTTTTGGGTTACCAGAAACGAGCTTCAGCATCATTCCGAAATGCGGACACTGGACAACGAAAAACACCGTCAGGCTAGCGTCCACCATTTGGTCGGTTACAAGAAAGTGCCTGAGACAGATCAGACAAACTATATCCCAGATCCCGCTTGACTCGTTACGACTAAACAGCGTCCGCCTTATCCCGGCAGGCCCGGCGAATTATTTGTTTTTGTGCTTCCGTTAGTCTCATCCGTAGCAACCGGGCTGGTTTCTATGTACCTTGAAAGAATTGGTACCTGAAAAACTATTGAGATGAATGCTACGCCAAGTACCATGCTCGTTATCGTCCGGATATTATCAGGAGAAAGTACAGCCGAGGCACTGAGAGAAGCCGCCAGCGCGATCGAAAGCGCCCCTCTGACCCCGCCCAGCATCGCAATATTACTCCACCGGATTGGAATTCGCTCACCGAGCTGGTTGAATAACGCAAGAATCGGGTAAACCGAAGCTGCACGAGCGAGTGTAACCGCCGCGTACGCCGCGATAATCAAGAAGATCGACTGCGAAAAAGTAACTAGTGTGGTCTCAAAACCGATCAGCAAAAATGCAACAGAGTTTCCGATGAAAGCTGCCACCTCCCAGAAAGTGAGGATGGTATCCCTGGAAGCCGGACTGATTGTTTTTCCCATGGTGACGTTCCCGAAGTATAGACCCACAATTGCGACCGCGATGAGCCCCGACGCTCCCACTCCGGATGCGAAAACGTACGAGCCGTACACCGCCGAAATTGTGAGGATTAATTCTGCGATCTTGTCGTCTATTTTGGAACTTACAGCCCTCGCCGCTATCGCGATTAAAAGCCCGATCAAAACTCCGCCGGCTATACTGAAAGCAAAGGAAAATGCAGCCGAAAAGATCGAAATCTTGGCAAGAGTTATCGAAGACAAAACTATGCTGAATACCACTATCGCAGTGGCATCGTTGAACGCTGCCTCGGTATCCATGAGAGCGACAAGCCTGGGAGCGACCGCGGTCCTCCGGAAGATTTCTAGAACTGTTACGGCGTCAGTGGGAGCGATTATCGCGGCAAAGAGAAGTGACACCGCAAGAGGCAGGCCTGAGATCCGGGTCAACACGAATCCTCCGACGATCGTTGCAATTACAACTCCCGCCGTTGCAAGCACAATTGAAGGTCTTATTACAGCACGAAGATCCGGCCCCCGGATATGCATCATAGCCTCGAAAATAAGAGGCGGCACAACAATCCCGACAAAAAGGCCTCCTCCAACTAGAGTTTCATAGAAAGTGCCCATCTGTTGCAAAACAGAGGCTATCGAATCCAGCACGACGTTAGAGCCAAGAAACGGAAGAGCCGATACCGCTGTAATCCCAAGGCCTACAAAGACCAGAATTACGGTATAGGGTAGTTTTGTTTTGACCGAAAAAATCTGCGAGACAAGCATTACGACCAGGAACAGAGTGAGAACGAGTTCTACGGTCGCAACTGCCATAAAATCGCAAATATTGCGGGTTCTCAATTAAGTTATGGATTGATTGAAGATTTTTGGATTACAGCTAACTGGCCAAATTTTTCCCAGTTTTGGAAAACTCGATAGCCTCTGGAAAAAAGAGCGGGATCATATCGAAATCAAATATTTCGGAAAGAAACAGATCGGAGAAAGAGAGTATCGAAAAAAAGAGGTTATTGAGAGCGTCTGAAGACGCCCTCACATTCCATTCGGCTAGGAGAACTGCTCCAAGATTACGGGTTTCACTGATATTCTCTTTACCTTGCTTCGGAAGAAACGGAAGAAACGGTTGTAAAACCTGTTTCGACGATTCCAAATTAGTCTGTTACCTGCGTTCATGTTCTATTTACTCACCGGGAAAGCAGGGTAACGTCGTCATGATTGAAAAGCCTTTACGTTCCTTTTGGAAAAATTTTGACATGAAAATCCGGGAAGCTGAATTCAAGTTGCCCCAAAAAAATTTCCGGAAAATATTCTCTATATTTTTCTTGATCGAATTTTGATCCAGACGAAATGGATCTCGGATTCGTACGACCGATCCTCCAAAAATTCTGATATTTTTTCGATCGCATGTACAGATGCAATGATCGGGTCGAAATTTCAAAATGAAATGCAGTAAAAAAGATCTGATCCGGAAAAAATTCTTCCAGTACTCGGATTTTTCCGTTGAATAAAGGGCCGGATCCGTAGCCCTCTCGAATATCGATCTATGGACTGCTCTGGATCGTTACTGAAATCAGGGTGGCTTGTGACGGATTAGAGGGTGGTGTTCCACCTTGGGCGCAAGATGCGGTCGGAAGGTTTCCAATTGCATCTACGACGCTCATTCCATTGATCACTTTACCAAACACTGCATATTTTCCATCCAGAGATGCGTCATTGTTTGCGAGGTTAATGTAAAACTGTGAAGTCCCAGGAGTACCGGCGCCCGTACTAGCCATCCCAAGGTATCCAACGTCATTGTGCAAGGAAGAAGGGGCTTCGAATGAGATAGTCGTATTCGAGCTTCCTCCTCCCCAAGTGCAGGGCACTCCGGCTCCATTTTTCGTAGTGGGGTCACCGGTTTGAATTACAAAGCCCTTTACGATTCTATGCCAGACCAGATTGTTGTAAAATCCTTGATTCGCAAGAGAAACAAAGTTTGCAACTGTCTTAGGAGTCTGGTTCTGAAACAGTTCGACCTCGAAAGTCCCTTGAGTTGTGACAAATTTTGCGTAGATCAATCCACTACTCGAAGTAGCGGTTGTTTGACTTGAAGTTGTCGTCGTGGTTGTGGAATGCTGCGCCGAGCTGTAAACAAAGTAACCGCCGGCTATTGCAATTATTGCAATTACGGCAATTACTGCAAAAAGCGTAGTGCGGTTGGGACTGCTACCAGATGCGTTTGACTTTTTGTACTTTTTGGAAGTGTGGGGCATGATCGAGATGAAACGCTAATCGTTTTGAAACATCCACTTTTGTAAATTTCCCCTCGTTTCACGAACATTGGAAAAAAATTACCAGCTCTTATCCGACTCTATAAGATCCAAGACCGTATCTTCGGTAATTCTAACTTCTCCCGTCGGTTCTGTCGATACGACTCTATAGTTCACGTCGAGGCCTGCCACCGGTTCCATGTCGTAAACCACTTTGAAGGGTATCCGACCGAGATGATCTTTCGCAACTACCCTGTTCAAGAGAGCTTCATATTTCACACGCCGACTTATCGACGAAATGTACTGCTCCCTTTTTTTGGACCACATTTCTACAGAACTTTTTCTTTTTGTGGCGACCTCATCTGAAGTTTTCTCGGCAAGCCACTTCGGATCGTCCCACTCAAACCGGTAGGTAAGGTCGATTAGTTCCCAGTTTAGCTTGCTCAGTTCAATGCCAATGTCTTTCGCGTCAAGAACCGACAATGTCCAGCAGGGTCCCGATCGAAAACAAATTCTTGTCCATTATTTACCTTTTCCAGAATCCTCGGTGAGCAGGAACCGCCGACATTCATTGAAAACTGATCAATAGTTCATTTTTTTCGCCAATCTTAGCGAAAGCTGTTGTTAATGTACCGTCTTTGTCCTCCAATCGCCAATTTTAACTTCGGCTTGTTTGTAGTCAGGCAAAGCAGAGTTGATTCCTGCGCTCCAAGAGATCTTTGGAGTTATTTTGATGTATTTTCCGGGACCGAACATTCCGGAATGATCTACAACTTCAGCCGTTCCGTAAATTTTGATTGTTCTGGGCTTCCAAGGTTGAATGGATTCCAGATCGTCAACCACAAAAGCTACTTTCTGGTTACCCTTAGAGACGTTCAGGTACTTTTTTCCGCGGAAAAATATTTCCTGTGTACCACTTCCTACCCAAATGGTATTTCCATCAAGTTGAAAACCTACGGGGACGACATCGGGTTGACCGTTTTTAGAAACGGTAGCAAGCCTGCCCAGTCTCTGACTCTTCAGGTACTCGATCTCTTTTTCTGTGAACATGGTTCCAGAAGGGGCGCGCTTCGAAGATTAACCTTTTGCCAGGACAGCCGGACGTTGAATCGAAATCGTCTCAATAATCATCTGGAAAGAAATTGTAGCTTCTTCCGGATTGAGGAAGGCATCGCACCATAAAAGAACGTCTTGTCTTCGTCATTCAAGACTTTGAACAAGCTAAGGCATGCTAGAAAAATTCCCGCTCCGATTAAAGTGAACGGAACTATAGTCCAGGATTTGTCCGAAACGAAAGAAGTCAGCGTAAAATCTACCGAAAAAGGGATCGCAGCTGCAAGCAGTGCTTTAACGTAGAACGTCCACTTGTCTAGGTTGCTTAGAAAGCTTCTCCCGATATACAACGCGACAACCATCCCAACTATAGCAGTCATCGACCTTGCTACCGCCGCACCGACAAGTCCGAATTGCGGTACCAGGACGAGGGAAAGTCCGAAGATGGATGCAGCCGTAAACCCACTGATAGCGAAAACCTGAATTGTTCTGCCCTTTGCCTGCAAAATCGAGTAAACCACGTACTGGACAGCAAAGAAAACATAGAATATTGCAATAATCTCGAGTGGTTCGGACCCAAGCTGGTATAGCGCTCCGCCAGAAAATAGTTCGAGCAACTGTGGAGATACTGCCGCGACAAGGAAAGAAGCGGGCAGGACAGAAAGGACCACAAACCTGATCGCAAGCCTCATCCCGTTTGAAATCTCTGAAGGATTCTTTTCACGGAACGAAGCTTCGGGAAGGAGCGCAGTAACAAGCGGCGTAATAAGAACGAAGTTTAGAACGTTTGAGATCGTCACCGCAGTATTGTAGATCCCCAGGGCTGAAGGATTAAGATCCCCTCCCACCACTACGAGATCCACTTCGGTCGTCAGGACGAAGAAAATACCTGCGATGCCAAGAGGAACGGAATACCTGAGCAGATCCTTGTAGGAAAGAGATTGCGAAGAATGCGCATTTTCAAAGCGCGGTGCCTTCCCGAGATCTGCAAAAAGAACCCGAATTGACCAGAGAATTAGTATAGTGAAGTAAATTATCCAGGCATAAAACGTCACAAGGAGATTGTGCGAAATCACCAGTGCTATGATTGTAAAGAAAACCATCACAGTTCTGGCAACAAACAGCATTCCAGCAAGTGCTGTGTACTTTTTCAGTCCCTGAACGGTTCCTTGAACAACCGAACCCATAGAGCTAGAAAATAGCCAGAGCCCGCCAACGTCGAATGCCTCTGTCCATGCCGGGCTTTTTGTGAAGAACAGAGACAGCGAGTTTGCAAGGAGAATGAAAGCTGCAGTTGCAGTAGCACTCGTAAGAAAAGAGAGGGTGAGGATTTTGTTCGCTCTCGATCTTAGCTCGATCCTATCATCAGTATCTGAAAGATATTTTGCAGCCGCATACTGGAGCCCCATCGGAGCGATGACAGCTGCAATACCAACACTTACAGCCATTGCGCTGTAGATGCCGTAATCTAAATTCGGCAGAAGGCGCAAAAGTACAGCGAGGAAGACAAAGCCCAGGGCACTGGTCGCGAGGTTTTGGATCGTCAGCGATCCGATTCCGCGAGTGATGTGGCGGCTTTCTTCTGTTGCGTAAGATGTGTCATCAGCGAGAGATTCTTCCTTTAGCGTCAAAGGCGCATTACCTGAAAATGGGGAACCGCTATAGGCTGGCGCCGAAGACAGAGAACACTAGGAAGGAGAAGAGCAGCACCGAGGAGAGAATGATTGAACTGCGAAGCAGGGGACGCGTTCCTGAAATCTTGTCCGCGGCTACAATGTAACCCAGCAAAGTTAGGGCACCTACTGTGGTAGTCACGGTGAAGAGATCTATACCATGCTTCAGATTCTCAACCGAAGGGAGAAGGTCGTATTTGGGACTTCCAAACAGCATGTAGCCCGATCCTTGCGTGAAAGAGAGCGTCAGGAACGCGACCATCGCGCCGAACACAAGCATGTACATCCCGACCGAGTACTTTTCTGAAACGAGGGCGTAAACAAATCCAAGCGGCAAGATAAACACCCACCACTGTGGTTGTTGGGCCGAGAATATCATGAAAAAGACAAAGGCTATCATGGTATAGGTAACGAGGCTTTGCAGACCAAAATTCCGGCGCCAAACGAACACGACCGCAAGCGCGGCAAGTAAGAAGATAAGCGGGTGGAGAGCGGCTAGCTGAGGAAAGTTGGACATTATCGTGTAGGGAGTGTGGGGCTGTGCCAGCAGCAACACGGAGGAAGCTCCAACTGCTGCCGCTCCGATGAGGTAAATCAGGTGGAACTCAGGCGGATAGGCGACGAGTAAAATCAAGGGGCAGAGAAGGACAAGAATTGTCTTAATTTTCAATGGTCTTGTGAAAAGCGATTTCAAAAGAAGGAAAGCTAGCGGGATAAGTCCTACGAGCTCGATCATCGCGGAAAGCGTGAATGCAATCGACGCCTTGAAATCGTGGGATAGTCCACATTCATCATCTCCTTTTTTGAATAGGAAAACGAATCCAAGGACGATGAATGAAACTGTGCTCGCCTCGTACTGCCCCCAGACGGATGAAACGTAAATTGAAAGAGGATTCAGGAGGTAGAAGAAGGCAAATAATTTCCCGACCTTGCCAGGATTGAATTTGACGATCAGGTACGATATGAAAAGATCTGCTGTTATCGGGAAGGCTTTCAGAAATATTGACTCAAAGAAACCCGTCTGGTGTCCGAGGATGAAAAAGTCCTGGAATCCAAACTTGAGCAAGAGCGCGTAAAATGAGTAGGGCACCCAGTAGAGGAAGAACGTGAATGGCAGCGTGGGACCTAGTGAAGTTCCCGCAGATCCAAATTCAAACCAGCCTCTAGCCGAAGTTGCGTAGATACCGATATCGAACGGCTGAGCGGCGACTGGAGCGAGAGCCAATCGGCAAATGATTCCAACAGATACCGCTACGCCGATCTGCCAGAATTTGAAATCATTATCGTCGCCTCTGAATCTGTTGTACAGGAAGAAGGCCATTGTGATTGGCGCGACAAAGAGGAAGAAAATGAGGTAACCGTACCAGAATGATCCCTGCGTGGAAACTGTCTGGGCAGTGACAGCTGGTGAGGAAGAGTTCTGTGAAGGAGTGAAAATGAAACTGACGCTTTGAACAGAAACATTGCTAAGCGAGCCCGTCTGTGCAACAACAGCTATCGTGTAGCTGTGAGTGGGTGGCAAAGAGTCCGGAAAAACTATTGGACTCCCCTTGGGATAGAGGGAGTAATCATAAGACGCTATGGTCGAACTGTAATGATAGAGCGAACCGGGAAGCGCTGTGCTTCCGTTTAGCTGGTAGATCTGGTAAGCAGTTCCCACTGGAGCGGAGATTTTGAGACCTAGATTGATCTTGTTCAGAGTCCAAGATGTATTCTCAGCCGTCGGAAGATGATCAAACGTAAAATAAACTGAATGATATGTAGTTCCGTTCTGGTAGGGGACGAGCTTATAGCTCAGGAACTGCATATTTTGCAAATTAAGACTAAATGCAGTTGTTGCGTTCATGGCTGGCCGTTCAACGAATATTTCCACCTGACTAATGTTCTGGACAGCAGTGCCAATGTTTTGCTCGGCAAGATCCTCGATGTTAGCCTGAATGTTTTCGACATTGCCTGTTCCAATTCTATGATCTAGAAAATCAGAGTTGTTCCATATCGGAATCATGTTTTTTCCGTGTGAAGTGAAAAATCTGATTCCATAACCTGTCCCCTGTGAAACAGAGACCTGCGCGAAGAGAATCGGATACTCCTCGAGATTTACAGATAATTTCCTCGTTATCTGGGCAAATGTTGGAGTCGGACTGGGCTGGAAAAAGCCTGAGAAGTTTACCGTGGCGGGTGAATTGAGCTGAGCAGAGGTTCCAGACTGAGCACCTGTCAGGTTCCATATAGTTGGAGCGTTGTCTCGATAACCAACGGTAGCGGTTAGCGGCTCGGCATAAGATCTCGAAATGTATTGCTGTCCATTTACTACCTGAAGGTTCTGCGATGGAACTGCACCGGCTAACCCTAGGGTAAGGATGACTCCGATCAGTAAGAGAGAGCAGACAATTTTCTTGCCCTTTGAGAGCCCAAGGATTTCATTCTTTAAAGAGGAAAGATACTCTCTTAGTTCCACTGCTCTAACTCCTCCCAAACTGCCATTGATTGATTTGCGGTACTAAGGTCGTGGATGGAATCGAAAGCTTTCGAACCCATCTTCTGGGCTGCCGAAGGATTTTCTGCAAGATACCTTGCCCTTTGCTGCATCATCGGAACGTCGGTCGGATCGCAGAGGTACGAACTTTCCTCATCGACCAGGAGCTCTTTGACCCCGCTCCGCGTGGTAAGAATGGTGGCTTTTTTGTGTAGAGCCGCTTCAGCCGGAATAAAACCGAACCCCTCAAAAAGAGACGGATGAATAAGAAAACTTGCACCCGCATAGAGGCTGTGCATTATCGAGTCGTTAGAGCCATAAAAGATCTGGAGATTGATTCCAAGCTTGGAGGCAAGCCGTTCGTACTCGTTTTTGAGTTGTCCCGAGCCAACGATGGCAAGAGTACAATCGTTTTTCAGCGGCTCCATTGTCTTGATCCCAGCCTGGAAGTTCTTGTAGGGGACAAAGGCTCCGACCATCATTACGTACGGTGATTGAATCTCAAGTGGAACTGTTTCCGCGGATAATAGCCCGCTCTCGACCGGCGGGTAAACTACAACTGAATCCCTACCGTAAATGTTCTTGATGTATCTCGCCTGGTACTCGCTATTTGAAATGATCTTTCCATACCTCGTCACGGTTTGATAATCAATAATTCTCAAAATTCTCTTTGAAATAGGAAAAAAAGTCAGCCCGAGACTGCCCAGAATGTTTCCGTAAAACGACTTTGTGGTCTTTTCAAAGGTGACGCTAACGTTTCTGTAATCGTCGCCATGTAGCAGATCCGAGTAAGCTGGTTCGAAAATGCTTCCAGAATACCAGGCAGTCTTTTTTCCCAGCGAGCGGACGATCCTGAAGGCGAGAAGGGGCTCCACGTGGTGGTGTATCAAGATCCTGTCGTATTCGTCAAGGTCTCGGACCAGCGTGAGAGATTCTGGGTCTCCGAGATTCTGGGGCAACGGCGTGAATGAGATCTTATTCAACTCCTGTCGTGCCCAGAGGTGCTTGTCAGTAAAATCTGCGAAAAGGTCAACATCCTTCCCGGCTTCCTTGAAGCGAGAATAGTGCACAAGCGCAGCTCGCTCAGCTCCACCAAATCGTCCAAATGCCTGAATCAGAATAGCAACGCGCATCGAAAAAGTACCCCGGCAAAAAACCTTCGATATTACACAATCAGAAATCAGCCTAGCAAGAAAGTAGAGGGAAGTGCACCCTTAGCTGGTTAGCATTGCAAATCCAGAGAAAACTTCGTGAGAAAGGGTGTTTGCGTTCTACGAAGTATTCAGTGGTACCAATGTTTGAGATTCCAATCTTCAATATGATCGAGTTGGAACGGGAACAATGTTACCGATATCAACGAATCGTAACTGTAGTTCCCAGAGTTGGGGAAAAATATTCTACGTCGAGGTTGATCGCCCCAAATTCGTTATAATGCGCAACGATGGTTTCGAAACGAATGATAACTAAACACGATCCAATCAGAATTCGAGCTATGACGTCAGCCGCTCTGAGATCTCAATTGTTCCGCGAACTTCTCTGACCATTTTCGAAAATCGAAAACGATCGCTGCTAATAATTGCCAATTTACAGCATCACTAGGATGACCGGTAGTCAAATTATCCGATCAAGGCTAAGTATGATCACCGGGTTGTAGTAACATGAGAGCGAAACAGAAATTGGCTTTGAAGACAAATTCAACAAAGGCAAATACTCAGAGTAACCTCCTTTTCGTGTTCGTCTGGGCACTGACCTTCGTTTCGGTTTTTGAACGAAGTCTAAACTCTAGATCACAAGGGAACAAAAAACCTGCTGATCACGAGTAATCAAGGCAGTAATTCTGGAATCCAAGCTTTAAGTCTTAAGGCTTTTCCAGTTTTCATCCGAGTACTCAATCTCTGCTTTGAGATCTCTCACCTGTTCTCGGTCTAGCGATCTCATCAATTTTCTCATGCTAGAATATTTGCCTCCCAGATAGTTTAGCACGTATTCTTCTTCGTCTTTCACCTTCTCAAAAGGGGTGACAAGTCTGTGGAAGTGACCGAAGAGGTGTTCCGATTTCAAGGGATAAGGCGGCAGACCGTAAAGAACTACCTTGGATCTCTGCTTTGATTCCCGGTGGATTTTCTTTATAACGCCAAATCCTACATAAATCACTGAATATAAAATTGTAGCGTTCCGGTAGGATACACTTTCGATGTCATCCCAGAGTATCTTGATGTTAGAAAAGCCCGATTTTTCGACTTCTCTCTTTGCTCGCAAATACCTGTAATAGTGGTCCTCAACTCCCACCGCGAGCTTCACCTTTGGAGCTGCCCAGATGCAGGGTCCGCCATAGCCGCAGCCCAAATCATAGAACACGTCTCCTTTAGATGGATTCAAGTAGCCCAAAACGCGATCGAACTCTCTTTTGCTCGACGCTCTTGGGCTGCCTCGCCAAGCTGCCGCCCTAGCAACCATATTTGATTTCTACACTTTTTTCCTTGGTAGTTAAGGCAGTTCTAGTTTCAATATACCGAGAAGATTGATACAGATAAAACAGATTTGGAGTTCAATTTCTTAATAAGAAAAGTTTGGAATATGGGGAACCTGAGATTCGTACAAGATCCCAAGAAAAGAGTCCTATGGCGAAATCAGATACACGTTTCTCTTCCTTCAGTTTCGCGGCACAAAAATCTCGCATCTCTTAAGAATTGAGTTCATCTCATATGACAATTTTCCTGCTCGGCATCGATGGAGCTTCAATGAATACGATCAATGAGACGCTCAGCCGAATTCATCTCCCGAACTTTGAGAAACTAATTGCAAAAGGGTCATTAGCTGATCTAAAGTCGGTTTACCCGTATGTAACTGCTCCAGCGTGGACCACGATTTTCTCCGGAGTCAACCCCGGAAAGCACGGGATTTTCGAGATGTTCGAAATTAGGGACGACAAAGTCGTACCATCGAACATGCGCAGTACGGATGTTCCACTTCTCTGGGACCATCTCTCCTGGGCAAACAAACGGAGTCTTGTTGTGGGCATCCCGTTCATACATCCAGCGCCGAAGATAAACGGCATCTTCGTCACGGGTCGATTCTCTCCAAAGTTATCATGTTATCCCGAGGAAACTAGATCGCGGTTCGACCTGCGGGGTTTCAATTTCGACGACCTGTCAATGGAAGAAAAAACAGAGAAAATCTTCGTCGAGGGCTCGAACAATATCTCAACGAAGATTCTTGAAAATCTGGAAAAACGGACGAAGGCCGTTTCAGAAATGATCGACTCTGAAAAATGGGACGTTGCCATTATCGTAGAAGGCTTGCCCGACGATCTCCTGCACCTAAGCTATGGCGACAATATGATAGTAGACGAGATGTATCTCGCCCTTGATCGTCTTCTCGGACAAGTATTAAGCCGGATGACACCGGAGGACTCGCTGATAGTTTTTTCCGATCACGGCTTTTGCAAGGTCGAAAAAGTACTCTTCATGAATGAATGGCTCCTCCAGAAAAGATACGCTACTCTCAACCAGACCGCTCTTTCCAGGTTTTTGATCTGGCTGGGACTTGATTGGGATTCTTTGAGCGATCCCGGATTCACAAGCAAAATCTTCCGGTATATGCTGGAACACCTTCCGTGGCTCACTGGAAGGATAAAAAACTCGGTCCGATCCGGATTGGTAGTGGACGAAAATTATCGAATAAAAACCTCGAAAGTAAGTGCTTTCAGCATCAATGAACCTCTCGCTTGGCTTCGAATTTCGGAAAACCAAGAGAGATTCGTCACACAAGATTCTCTCGTCTCCGAGCTTGAAGAGCTGAAACAGCAGGGTCTGTTGAAAAACGTCTTTGAAACTGACAAGATTTACACCGGCAAATTCGTGAGGTTTGCCCCGGGCAAGATTCTGGTGGAAGCACCTGATGGTTGGGCTGTTGACACATTAAGATGGAACAAGAGGGAGCTAAGCGGGAAGCCTCTTTTTACAAAGAAAGGAGTACATAGACGCGAAGGAGTACTTTTCATCTACTCAGGTAGCAATAGCGTCAAGTTAGAGTCACCTAGAGTCCATGACATCGTTCCTACGGTGCTCGACCTCATGCGATTTCCCATTCCGGAAAATATTGATGGAAAGTCGCTTGTGCAGAAACAAAAAGAAGCTGAACTTCTAAATGTAGCCAAGCGCCTTTAGCCTGGCAGTAACGATTTCAGAGTCTTCGGTTGAGAGCTCTTCATCACCCTTCTTCTTGCCGATCTGAGATCTAAGGAGATACGAGACGTAATCATCAACTGAAGAGAAACCGGTGCCCGATATCATTCCTTTGAGGTCGTTGTACAAGTCGGCTCCTATCATAACCGCCACGGTTTTGTCGCTTTTCGGATCTTGAATTTGTTTTGAGTTCAAAAGAAATATTCATCCTGAAAGAAATTGAAAATCAACCAATATAGTCCGATGGTTTCCCAGTTTCAAACACCTTCTTTGGATATTTAGCAAGATCGGATCCAAAGTATGAATCGACCTAAGATTGAAAGTGATCTCGTTTTTAGAATATAGTGTTTATTTGAAGCGCATTTCCAATGGTCCATTGGGAACAATGGAGTGGAGATTAGATCCTTGAGGCGAGTAACATTGATTCTGTCCTTGTTTTTGATTACAGCAACCGTTGCCCTAACTTTCTTCTCCTATGAAGACTCTTTTGCCGCGACCAGTAGGTTTCCCGCATCAAAGCCGGTGTTTGCATTCTACTACGGCTGGTACACTCCAAACGCATGGTACGGTGGAGTAAAAGGCCTTACCTCGCTCGCTGTTGCAGATGTTCCGGCGATTGGGCTCTATGATTCTCAAAATATTTCCGTAATCGATACGCAGATTTCCGAGGCTCTATCTGCAGGCATCAACGGTTTCATTGCTTCTTGGTGGGGACCTGGAAGCTTTACAGACAACACCGATCAAATTCTGTTAAACCAGACTGCTTCCAAATTTCAAGATTTTAGCCTGACCCTGTACTTTGAGACATCCATAATACAAAATTCGACTTTATCAAATCAAAGTACGCAAATCGAAAAGGATGTTACGTATATCATGCAAACATACGGAAATAACGTTGCATTTACCCACATTAACGGCCGACCAGTGCTATTCATGAGCGGCGCCGACAACTGGCCAGTTTCATTTTGGTCTGGCGTTACAAATGCAATCCATGCTGCTAATCCAACGCTACTCGTTCTCAGCGATTCATTGAACATTGCCTACATGAGCGCGTTCGACGGTGCTGCATCGTACGTTGATCTCGGATACATGACCCAGAACCTGACACTTGTAAACGGTACCTATCCAACTTTCACTGATATCTCGAAGCTCGCAAAGAGTGAAGGCAAGTACTGGTTTGCGACCGCTTCTCCTGGTTTCAACTGAACTAATGACGGGAAGACTCAGTTCCCAAATGTGCCGAGAGACGCAGGTAGTACTTTCACCAGAGGTTGGGATATCGCCCAGAATTCAAACCCTTATGGAATAATCGTCGGCACTTGGAATGAATATTATGAAGGCACATCAATTGAGCCCACGAAATCTTACGGTAGTGTTTACTTGCAGCTTACTACCCATTTATCAGCCGCCTGGCTCATGCCGATTCACAGACATCACCACCATACCATTCCTCCCAGATTTTTCCCTCTAAGTTTATACTAATGCAATTACCAGCGTCATTTTTGTAACAGTAAAATCGTCGATGGTAGGGAAAACAAAAGAAGCATGGCACGGCTCTCACAAAATGCTGCTCCGCGCTACTATTGAACAGAAGATTCAGTGGCACACGGAACACACCAAAAACTGTTCGTGCCGGCTCTTCCCGACGAGACTCTCGTGCAGGAAAAAATGGAAAGCAAAGTAAATAATTGTCCGACTTTTTGGAACAACGAGTAGAAAAGACTCTTCCAAAATCGCTAATACTTAGGGAAATTCTCGGAGTATTAGAAAAAACTTGCAGGAAGAGAAGCTTTCGGATTCCGTTGTTGAGACGACCTCTGAAAACACCTACGGCACGTGGAGATTTCAAAAAGGTTGGAAACCTCTTCACATTGTCGACGCGGAAGGATGCTTCTTTACTGATGTAAACGGAAACCGGTACCTCGATTTTTCTTCACAGCTAATGTGCTCGAACCTGGGTCACAAAAACAAGGCAGTCATAGACGCTATTTGCGATCAAGCAAGAAAACTTCCGTACATTGCACCTTCGTTCACCTGCGATGCAAGAGCCGATCTGAGCAAGCTTCTGCTTGAAGTACTCCCAAGGGGTCTGGAGAAATTCTTCTTCACAACATCTGGCACGGAAGCAGTTGAGGCTGCAATTAAAATTGCCCGGATGTATACCGGAAAGTACAAGATCATCTCAAGGTACAAATCTTACCACGGTTCGACCGGGGGATCAATTGCCGCAACCGGTGATTTCAGAAGAATTCCAATAGAACCCGCTGGAAAAATTGATGGCGTGGTCTTCGCCCCCGAGATGGATCAATACAGATCCCCGTTTGGAATGGAGTTCGAAAATAGAGCCGAGGCTTCCGCCAACTATATCGAACACATGATAAAAAATGAGGGAAACGTTGCCGCGATTCTCGTCGAGCCCGTCGTGGGCACAAACGGTGTTCTGGTTCCTCCGAAGGAGTACCTGCCCAGATTGAGGGAGATCGCAACAAACCAAGGCGTCCTTCTAATCGCGGACGAAGTAATGTCTGGCTGGGGTAGAACGGGTGAATGGTTTGCGGTCAACCACTGGAAAGTTACCCCAGATATTTTGACAACAGCAAAGGGGGTCACGGGAGCCTACGTACCCCTCGGAGTCACCGCGACCACTCGCGAGATTGCAGAGCACTTTGAGTCTCACTATTTTGCGCATGGGCATACCTATGAAGCTCACCCGATGACACTTGCGCCCGCAATCGCAGCGATCAACGAGTACCGACGTTTAGATCTTATCACCGCAGCGAGAAAGCAGGGCGAGTACCTGGGGCTTCAGCTTCAGAAATTAAAGTCCAAGCACGTTTCGATAGGTGACGTGCGCGGGTTGGGACTTTTCTGGGCGGTCGAGCTCGTGAAGAATCGCGAGACGAAGGAACCATTCTTCACACCCGAGGACAAACTTTCCGGAAAGGCCTCGGTGCTGGACAAAATCAGCGCCGACCTAATGAGACAAGGAGTCTATGTTCAAAGCTGGCTCAGTCATTTTGTCGTGGCTCCGCCGCTGATCATAACGAGAGAGGAGATAGACGAAGGGATTAGAGCGTTTGATATGTCGCTTAAGTTCGCTGACGAACTGGTTCTGGAAAATTGAATTCGTTCACTTTCGACTGAACCATTCGCTTTTCAGAAGTACGAAAACTAGCTGATCTTCAAAACGGCCACGGAAATAGACAAGCTGTCGAAAAGTACCTTCGAACCTAAAGCCTAGAGCCCTTTCATGCGATTAATCGTAACGCTTCTTGCAATCGAAATCGCAACGCACCTGGCAGAAAGATAACCCACGGCATCAACCAAACGCGGGCCCGACTCTTCTGATTTAACCCTCCCGGTCGAAACCGCAAAGATAGTGTCGCCGTCCGAGGTCGTGTGAGTTGGCCGAATCGACATTGCAAAACCGTCGTGTGCCATCTGTGCAACTTTGATGAGCTCTTCATGTGATAGCTCAACGTTGGTTGCCACGATTCCAATCGTCGTGTTTTCCCTCTTTGGTTCAGTGCGTACGTATTCTTCTACCATATCCTCAAACTGGATAAACTTGCCACTTTCATCTCTTGCTCCCTCGAGAATCTGCCCGGTATCCGGGTTTCTTACGTTACCCATGCAATTTGTTATCATCAATGCTCCGACCTGAATTTCATCGAACAATGGGACAGAATAAGAGCCAGTCCCTCCCTTTCCAGCCTTGTCGTGTCCTGCGAATCCTCCCGCACTGCCGCCGATTCCGCCACCGACATTTCCCTCTACAACAGGATCCCTCGAAGCATTGAGGCAGGCTTGATACGCAAGGTCAGGATAGCTCGCATTCTGAATGTTCGCTCTCCACATGTCGTATATCGTCGCACCAACAATTAGAGGCATTTGCCCGCCGGCGTCCATCGAAACTTCTTGTCGCTCCAATAGATACCTTCTGATCCCAGCCGGGCAATCCAGACCGTACACGTCGCCCCCGGCAAGAAAGACGGCGTGTCTTTTCACAAATCTTTTTCCGGTATCGATTCCATCAGTGTCAAAAGTCGTTGGATAGCCACCTCTAGCTTCGTAGGCTACGTTGGCCATTGGCTCGAGTAAAATTACTGTACATCCTGTACCTGCCTTGTCCTCAGAGTGGCCGACTCGAAGCCCTTCAATAGAGGTGAGAGTATTGTTCATTTTTCTCCGCTTGCCCCATCTTTGTGCAGCACTCTTTAAACAGGATTTGCCGCCCACATCTAAAAAATAGAAGTGAGATAAATTGTCCGCGCTCGAAAACAAACCAAAAATTGTCGCGCCCTGCGGGACATGGGAATCCTCTGTCACGGCAAAGTCTATCGGATCGGGTAACCATGTTTTCGAACTTCAGCTTCATTCAGAGGACGTCTACTTTGTCGAGGTAAGACCACGCGAGAAAGCCCGATATTCAGTAATGAAATTGCGTGCGTCCGGCGGCTCCGAGGTTGAAATTACCCCGCCTCCTTTCAATGCGAGAACTACAGTTCACGAGTACGGTGGGGGCGGATTCGTTCTCGCAGGAGACGCACTAATCTTCTCGAATTTCTCAGATCAACGATTGTACAAGAAGCAAATTGCTTCATCAACGCAAATACCGACTCCTCTTACTCCAGAGGGCATCGATTCTCGGTATGCCGACGGTATTTTTGATGAAAAAAGAAATCGGATCATCTGTGTCAAGGAGTTTCATAGGGAACGCGGACAAAGAGAGGCGATAAACTCTGTCGTCGCAATTAATCTGGGAGATGGACGTGAAACTACTCTTCTGTCCGGTAACGATTTTTACTCGTACCCACGGTTAAGCGCTGACGGGAAAAAACTAGCCTGGATAACATGGAACTTTCCCAACATGCCCTTCGACGGTTCCGAATTGTGGACCGGTGAATTCAATTCCAGTGGCTTACTCCAAAACAAGACAAAGCTCGCCGGCGGGTTAGACGAGTCTGTAACTCAACCCAGATGGTCGGACTCTGGCGATTTGTACTTCATCTCTGATAGAAATGGCTGGTGGAACCTGTACAGGTGTACCGCCGCCAACGGAATTTCTCCTTTATGCCCTGCAAAGGCTGACTTCTGTCACCCCGACTGGAACCTAGGACTATCTACCTACGCGCTTCAATCAGGGGATAAAATCATCTGTACTTTCGCCGAAGCTGGCGAATGGAGACTTGCTACGATTGATATCCCCACTTCTGAACTTGCGACAGTCGTAACGCCGTTCACCGAGATACAATACATCCACGCCCTAAAGGATCGTTTCGCAGTCTTTCTAGCCGGTTCTCCGGACGGGTCTGACGCCATCTATCTCTATGACTTTCAAACCGTAAAGTTTCAGAGGATTTACGAATCTCCTGGAGAAGATTCGAGTGAGAAAGACAGTCTCCCATCGCTTCCGACACCAAAGAGCTTCAAGACTTCAAACGGCCTCGAAACTCACGCCTTTTTTTACGAGCCATTCAATCCTAGTTACCGAGCGCCGGATGGAGAAATGCCTCCTCTTGTAGTCATGGCACATGGTGGCCCGACTCATGCTTCTTCTAATGTGCTTCGAGGTACAACACAATTTTTCACTTCGCGTGGATTTGCAGTGCTGGACGTGAATTACGGAGGGAGCAGCGCTTTCGGTAGGGAATACCGCAGGAGATTGAACGGACAGTGGGGAGTTGTTGATGTTGATGACTGTGTTAACGGTGCTCTTTCGCTTGCAAGGGAAGGGAAGATAGACCGCGAGAGAGTTGTCATTCGCGGAGGGAGCGCGGGCGGATGGACGACTCTGTGCGCCGTGGCCTTCAGCGATTTCTTCAAGGCAGGCGCATGCTACTACGGCATAAGCGATCTGGAGCGCTGGGAACTCGATTGTCACAAGTTTGAGTCTCAGTACCTGCACAGTTTGATCGGATCTTTTCCCCAGGAGCGCGACCTGTTCTTGGATCGTTCCCCTACAATTCACGCAGATAGTGTGAATGCTCCATTGATTATTTTTCAGGGCTTGGACGACAGGGTCGTGCCGCCGAGCCAGAGCGAGTTGATGGTTGAGGCGCTCAGAAAGAAAAACAAAACTGTCGAATATTTTGCGTTTGAAGGCGAGCAGCACAACCTTAGACAGGCAAAGAGTGTTGAGGAATCGCTAGAGCGCGAGCTTGCGTTTTTCAAGAAAGTATTGAAGATCCAATAAATCATGACATAGAACGAGCGCTCTAAATTCTCGAAAGAACTTGCACTCTTAGTTCCCTAAGAGAACAAAGTGGGGAATCATTCCCCTAATTTGACTAGTATATTGTCGCGAAGTAGAAAGTCTGCTGCTGCATTGGCTCTGTCGGATTATAGAAGAATCCGTGAATGTTCGAGGTCATGGTGACGAAATAGAGCGGATACACTGTGTATAGCTGCAATACATCATTATTTGCAAACTGGAACATCTGCGATGTCGTCTTGAGTAGATTCGCGTTGTCACCAGCATGTGAATAGTTCAGAGCTTGAGTAGACAGAGTTCCAAGTGTCGTATAGTTAAAGTGCTGAATTCCGTACCAAGTTCCGCCGGGAGCTAAAAGAGTCCCGGTATAGTCAGTAACCCATGGATAGTCCGCAGTCCAATCGAGCCCGTCGTAAGAGTATGTCTGTCCTGCAAACGCTTCTGATATCAGTGAACCACTTGGCTCTGGAACCACGGTCACGGTTAGACCCATGTTATACGTTGTGCTGATGTTATTGATCGCTTGGGCAAGCTGGGTAACGATTGCACCATCGAGTGTATTCCCGCTCGCGTAGTTCATGGGGACTGTCTGTGCAACTGGACTCTTGCACGTGCCACCATTTGCCTGCAATGCGGCAGAGGAGCATCCGAAGGTGTTGTTGAACTCACCCGCGTTTGCCGGGTGACCGTTGAAGTCAGTGAAATTCTTCAGCGGATTTTCCATGGCCTGTAACAATAGATCCTGAGACGCGGTGAGATTGAAGTGGTAGGCAGGAACGATCGAAGTATTGTATGCGCCATTCGGACCGATCCCCGGAGGAACCAAATTAATCTCAACCTGACCCATGCCGTTGTTATCTTCGACATTCACTAGTGACATGTTCACGGCGTCTGCAAACGCAAGCCTGATTCTTCTATCCGCAAACGGCTGGAATGAATAGAACTGGCCCGTAAGAGGATTGGATACGTTGACATTGAATCCAATCGACTGCGAATTCAGAGAAGTGAATGGACCGAGGAGCGAAACGCCGGATACTACTGATTTGAGTGAACCATTATTAAGCCAGGTACTCCGGTCAGCAACATCGTAAAGATGGTCATTTGTAACCGAGACTATGAGCGGGGTTCCTGTCTTTGCAGAGTTCTCAATATCAAGCAGTCTTGTTTGAGGCGATGGAACGTAGTTGATGTCAATCGTCTTGATCTGAGGTGTGATCTTCTGCCCGCCCATGAACTGATACGGACCGCCCCAGTAGCTTGGATTCGCCTGCAGCACAACCTGCTGTGTAGTTGGGCTCCAGCTTTGGAGTGAGTACGGTCCCGTTCCACCGAGTGAACTTTGCGGCGCAGCATCGTAGTAAGTAGCACCACAACCACCCACTGTCGGTGCGACTCCACAAGTCGATACTTCGTCATCGAAGTACTGAGTCATGACTGAAGTTGAATTTCCGCTAAGAGTCGGGTACGGAAGTTTGTAACCGGCTGCTGTCCAGGTGGCAATATCTTTCTGCATTGTATAGTCCGGTGCGATCATAGGAGCACCCCATGTTGCAAAGAGGTAAGGGAATGCGCCGTCGTAGTGCTGAAGGTTCATAACAAATGTACTTCCACTGGTTATGTGGACGAAGTTTTCAGCAAGGACTTGATTCACCCATGCAGGATTGTAAGCTTGATTGTGACCGCTCAAAACATAGCTGAGACTAGTATTCGCAAGTTGTTGCTCGATCCACGCCGGGCCATATCCTCCGAGTGAAGAGGGAGAAGACCCATCAATTATGAAACCGCGCATGATTGAGAAATATGCTGCCGTTGAATTGAACTGCTCTCCATCTGCAAAAGTGATCCCAGTTCGCAGAGCAAAGTTAACGCTCTTGTGATCTGCAGCAATTGTGTAATTCTGCGCGAGCCATGGTATTATCTGAGTGCCGCTGGTACCATTGTACCAGAGCAGGTACTCATAGATATTGTTCATTATTCCGAGATCGTACCCGATATAGTCTACTGTGGGGTCCAGATATTGAGGAGTAAAAATTGTCTCGAAAGTCAAGGAAGCTGGAATTGTCCCTGATGAGGAAGTTGAAGAGCTTGATACCGATGAGCTTGAGGAAGATATAGAACTGCTAGAAGACGAGGAGGAAGAACTTGAGCTTGAAGATAAGGAAGAAGATGAACTTGAGGAAGAGGAAGAACTACTGCTCGGAGCAGAACTTGTAGAAGAAGAAATGATGGTAGATGAACTAGATAAGCTCGTCGAAGAGCTTGAGGTAGTGGACTTTGCACTATACAACGCAAAGTAAGCTGCACCGCCGGCGATGAGAATTATTACGACTACTACTGCAATAACAAGTGCGATTCTTCCCAGTCCAGTTTTAGAATAATTCAAATTAAAGTCCGAACGGCAGGTCGTTAGTTAAGCATTTCCGGAATCTTCTCGATGAAATCTAGAAAGGCCTGTTTATGATCTACTTTTTCGAGGGCTTCTGGCCCGGAGGATGCGGGCCAACTGTCATGAAGATCTCAGGAATTAGGGCAACCCACCCTTCTTTAGCTGCGAAATCAGTCTAACGGAGTCAGGGACTCCACCTGTACTTATCAACAACATTTTGGTCGATCTCAATCCCTATCCCGGGAGTATCCGGAACAATTAGTTTTCCATGATTGATCTGGAATTTTTGTTTCGAAAGTTCCGAGATTAGCGGATTTGATTCCTGCTTCAATTCCATCAGAAATCCATCCGGAGCTGAAGCAACAAGCTGCATCGAAGCGGCGCTGTTAATCGCAGTGCTCCAGTTGTGCGGTACCCATCTTACGTTGTTTATCCATGCTAGTTCTATTATCCGCTTCATTTCCGAAATGCCCCCTAGCTTGCTTGCATCGGGCTGGATTAGATCCGCTGCGTGCCTTGAAATCACATCAGCAAAGTCGTAGACCGTATAGAGACCCTCTCCGAATGCTATTGTCACGTCAGTTGAGCTCGTAAGGCGCACGTAACCCGCGAGATCGTCCTGCGGCAGAGCTTCTTCGAGCCAGAAGATTCCGTGCTTTTCGAGCCGCTTTGCCATTTGAATTGCGTGGTCTGAAGTCCAGTTTACATATCGACCGACGTCAACCATGATATTACCATGCGATCCGAAAGCTTCCCTGATTGACGAAACCATCTTTTCGTCCGCTTCAGCATTTGCACCGAATGGCTTCGAGGGGATCATCCCCCAACCAAACTTTACCCCAAAATAACCGTCCCGAATGTAACGCAGCCCTTTTTCCGCAGTTCCATTAACATCATCCATATCAAACAACAAACTGGCATACAGCGGGATCTCGTTTCGATAGCATCCTCCCAATAATCTGGATGCAGGAACGCCGTACGATTTGGCGGCGATATCGACGAGCGCAGTGTCTATTCCGCTCTGAGCGAACGCGGTGAGACCACGCCTGCCATACCACGAGGTTTCCGAGAATAGCTTCTCCCAGATCTTTCGAAAGTCTCTCGGGTCTGCGTCCTTTAGCCTCGGAACAAACCCTCGTTCAATCAGCGTTTTCACTGCAAGAGCAGATTCGCCGTATTCGCCGCCGGTACAGCACTCGCCCCAACCGTCGTAGCCTTCATCAGTTTCAATATGAACCACAACCTGAAAGCCAGCATATCCACCGACGTTTAGCTCTGACTCGAATGAACCCTTGTCCTGCGCGTAGAGAATGATGGGTTCGATTCTCTTGATCTTCATTATTTTTACGGCGAAACTCTCGTTATTTAAGGAAGAACGAGGCGAAATGTCGAGACAGCAAACGATATCTAGGTTCCGGCGCCGGTAGATAGGAAATACGCCGTTACCTGGCGTTGCCTTTTTCTCATTATTTTGGATCTGACAACATGACGGAATCAGAAAATTTAGACCGGAAAACGGTCCCGCAGAAGGAAGCTCCGAGCTCGTCCCATGCGACGAGAGTCCTGCTTGTACTTACCGGCGTGGCGTTGCTTGTCAACTACGTCGAAACAATGGTCATCCCTGGAGTTCCAACCATCCAGAAGGATTTCGCCACCACCGCAACAATAGCCTCCTGGATCACCTCCGCTTATTTGATTGTCGGCAGTGCGGTATCTCCGCTTTTCGGGAAGCTCGGCGATATTTACGGAAAGAAGCGGATGTTTCTCATTTCCCTGGTCTTCTATATCGCGGGAGTGGGACTAGCCGGATTTTCACCTTCGATTTACTTTCTTCTTTTTGCAAGAGCCCTTCAAGGGATCGGTTTTGCCATAATTCCTCTCAGTATCGCGATCATCACTGACGTTTTCCCGAGGGAAAAGGTTGCAGTAGCCCAGGGCATCATCAGTGGAACTTTTGCGATCGGAGCTGCAGCTGGGCTGATAATTGGTTCGTATGTCGTCCAGGATCTTGGATGGCAGTACGCGTTTCACACTGCTTTTGTGCTAAGTATCATCCTCTTTGCCGTAGTCTTCAAGGTTTTGCAGAAAGACATCGTAAAGGCCGTAAACAAGGCGGTCGATTATGCCGGAGCAGCAATTCTAATGGCAGGCGTGACCCTGATCTTAGTTTACCTCACGGAGGGACCAAGTCTCGGCTGGCTAAGCGCTGAAGAGATTTTGTTCCTCGTTCCAGGCGCGGTCCTGACTTTCTCTTTCTTCGTATTTGAAAGCAAGAGGCAGAACCCGCTAATGAAGCTCAGCCTGTTCCGGATAAGAAACGTACTGGTTGCAAACTTGGTCGGCTTGGTCTCTGGGATCATCATGTTCCTTCTCTTCTTTGCAGTTGTCTACTACGCGCAGCTTCCGAAGCCGTTTGGATTGAGCGAGAATGTTGTCACCGCAGGATTGACCCTGGCTCCCTCAACATTGGGTATGCTTATCGGCGGCATCGTAATTGGAAGGTTCCTAGCCCGAATTGGTCCAAAACCAGTCTTGTTTTTGGGATCTGGAATTCTGGGATTGGGTCAGGTCTTGTTCATTGTCAACAGATCTTCATCTGCATATGTGGCCCTCGATCTTTTTGTAGCGCTGTTTGGAGTGATCTGCATTCTCGTTCCACTTGTGAATATGCTTGCAATTTCTCTGCCCAGAGACAATGTTGCAGTCGGTTTAGGCATTAACACGATGCTCCGAAATCTAGGCGGTGCAATAGGGCCGGTAGTTGCAACTACGATAATGGCAACCTACACCACGCAGCTCTCCGCGAACGTTGCTTTGCCCTCGTCGTCGGCCTTCGACATCATCTTCTACATTGGAATCGCGCTTGCCGTAATTGTAGCTGTAATTACTATTGGGGCAAAGAACTATACTTTCAAGAAAACTGCGCAGGTTCCGGCGGCCGCGCCGGCTCACTGAGTGCTTTGGGTATTTTCTTCTCCGTTCGTGTACCCACAAAATATATTAAGTTACAGTAATTATGCAGTAATCCTACTGTCCTATTCGGATTTCAAAGGAAAAACCAAGAGAGAAGAAATACAATGAGCGAAGCTATAGAAGTTGATATTGGCGACCTGCCGGGTGTCGGCCCAGCAACAAAGGCAAAACTGGAAAGCGGTGGAATAACCACGATTCTGGATCTCGCAGCATCGACCGTGAACGAGCTGGTAGATAACATGAATCTCACCGATGAGACAGCTCACAATCTGGTCTTTGAGGCGCAAAAGCTCCTGAGAGATAAGGGCTATCTCGAGAAAGATCTTGTCTCGGCAAACGAACTCTTCGCTAGAAGAGCAAAGATGCTGAGGTGCACGACGTTTTCCCAGAATCTTGACGGCCTGCTAGCCGGAGGAATCGAGACCCAGTCAGTTACGGAATTTTATGGGGAGTTTGGCTCCGGTAAAACCCAGATTTGTCATACAACCTGTATTTCTGCACAACTTCCCGTCGAGCAGCACGGACTGAATGGTTCAGCGCTTTACATTGATACTGAATCGACCTTCAGGCCGGAAAGAATTGCCCAGATTGCACGCGCGAGAGATCTCGATGTCGAAAGCGTCCTGAACCACATTCACGTCGCGAAAATCTACAACGCAAGCCACCTCGAACTTATCGTCAGGGCCATGGGTACTCTGATCCAGCAAAACAACATCAAACTAGTAATTGTCGACAGCATAATCAGCCTCCACAGGGCAGAATTCATCGGCAGAGGAACGCTCTCTGAGAGACAGCAGAAGCTTAACGGGATAATGCACAGATTGAAGAGAGTTGCAGAGATCTACAATGTTGCGGTAATAATCACAAATCAGGTCCAGGCAACTCCGGACACCTTCTTCGGCGACCCCACAAAGGCTGCTGGTGGAAACATCATCGGGCATGCTTCGACTTACAGAATTTACCTACGCAAGGCGGGTCAGGAACGCAAGGCAATAATGGTCGACAGCCCAATGCATCCATATGGCGATACAAACTTCATGGTGGTCGAAGCGGGAATTACAGATCCGCTCGACAAGAAACCCACGAAATTTGTAAAGCCTACGTCAAGACACGCGGATAAAGAAGATTCTCAGTCAGAAGAGTAGAGGGTTTGACCTCTCTCTTCCTTACC
>Ga0207060_10074_pt1 | contig 37311 bp, 36 predicted proteins | sample Alteio_BWMinCont_30_FD_153270 | JGI IMG/M metagenome (GOLD analysis project Ga0207060, IMG submission 153270) | Enriched cells from forest soil in Barre Woods Harvard Forest LTER site, Petersham, Massachusetts, United States -... | ecosystem: Environmental > Terrestrial > Soil > Temperate forest >...
AGTGACTCTTACATGAGTTAATTTGGCGAGATTCCAAGATTCCGGCGCTAGTTTTTCATAATCTGGTAGTTTCACTATTCAATTTCTATGTCTATTCTTAGTAGACGTTCCAGTTTATTTAGAGCTCCATACGGGAAATTATTCAACAAAGTTAACTGGTCGAACAGATAATGGTCGTGAATAGTTTTTTCGTAGTTAGACATGGAGAAACACAGGCCAACGTAATGGGGGTGAATGCTGGTCCCCTTGATTATCCACTTACCAAGAAAGGAAAAAAGGAAATCGAGTATCTCGCGAAAGCGCTTTCAGAAACCAAGATATCTGGAGTATACAGTAGTCCGGTATTTCGAGCGGTCGAAACTGCGAAGATAATGGCTCGGCCACATAAATTAGTCGTACAGACGCTTGAAGGCTTGACAGAATCGAAGCTCAAGGCTGAATTTGTAGGAAAGAAAGGAAGGAAACGCATTCTCATAACACCCGAGGCATTTGACGAAACGCGTCAAGAACTCCAGAAGCGAATGGTGAGGTCAATCGAGGAGATCAAAAAGAAAGCAAGTGGAAATGTGATAGTCGTCTCCCACGGCGATCCAATAACGGCATTGCTGGAGTACGTGGTAGAAAGAAAAATTGAAAGTAACGGTTACTATGTGTTACATCCCGACCCCGGATCGGTCAGCGTTATCGATGTCAAGGACAGGCTAGAACTTGTCTTATTCAATTACCATCGAAAGTTATTTCAGCCATGGGAATTAGGTGCTCATGCGTAGATTCGCTCAAAGCGGCCAGCAGAAAAATCAAACAGATAACCCGCCTGACGAGTTTAGATTATGTTCTCAGCTTTCTCTTTGAGCTCCATGTTAGCTAACTGAATATCCCTTCGAGCTGTTCGTATTTCTCTGCTCAAGAACGGTACTAGCAATCCGCTGAAAGTTTCAGTCCGAACTAGTGTAGTTCCCGTTTCTCCCACATGTGGAACTATTTGAAATAACGTTTCCCTTTGATAAAGTCCAGGTATGGAGAACCTTCGTAGCTTCCAGCCCAATTCGCTACCTTGACTCAAGTGGCTGAGCTCTGCTCGTCTTAACTTGCCTTTTCTTCCAAGAATGGCGAAAGGAATCATTGCCAAGTTCAAGTAGTTTCTTTTGTTGACCTTAGTGCCTGTAATATCTTTCGATGCCCTAATTTTCTGGTGAGCGATTATTATCTGCCACAATCTATCGACTGTTGAGAAGACATGAACTTCGCTTCGTAATTCTTTTCTTGTAATACCTCGGTCTACTATTTCACAATGAGGTACACGTCGATATCCCAACATTCCTTCATTTGATTGACTCCTTGAACCCGAGGGTTGTGCAACTTCAGCAAGCTTGCGATCACTGAATCTTTTCCTTCCTCCGTATCCATAGAAAAAGGGCAATGCCCGAAAACTCCTTAATTGAGGAAAGAGTAGAGGACAATAATAAATGATCGTTTGTTGAACAAAACACGCATTCAGTCTCTCTTACGGAAATTGAAATTCTTACTTCCGTAGAAAGAGTGCAACACTCCCATCACGATTTGCCGGACAGACTTTGGATTTAAATGAGGCACGATTTGGTTATTCAGAGGTTCCCATTGAAGGACTCGTATCCCAACCAACGAAGAACAACACTCTAAACATCTCGACAATTGACGCACTAGTTATCAAAATCGCAGTTTCGTCAAAATGAAATCCTGATTCACCCGGCGATGCCTCTGGAATAATCATTACCTCACTTCTATCCACTATGCAAACTCCGGCCGAGTTGATGCTATCAAGATGCCTAACTTCTGAGGCAATCTCCTTAAATTGACCTGTATTTGTGTTCGACATAGGAGTGAAAATCCTCACATTTACACCGGCATTGATTTTCTTTGAGATTTCGTCCATCTCTCGCATTAGAAGTAGCTTGGCAGAACCTCTATCAATAGCCGCCACGAGAATTTCACTTTTAGCGTGGGAAAGTAAGTTTGCCCACTTTTCAGCAATCGCTCTCTGTCCGGAGATTATCTGAATCTTGTTCGCGTGTACATTGCTTTCGTTCTCTTTCAGATTGCTAAACTTGAATTCCTCACTACTCTTTTGCAAGCTCGAGAGCGCTTCGGTGCGAGCCCTAATAGAATCTGCTTGCTGTTTTCGTAGATTCTCAACAACGGTATCCAATTGAATCGCTTTGAATTTCATCGGTTTACTTATCGTGGATTCGACCATGTCCTTCGACTGGAGACTCTTCAGTTCATGATATACGTCGAGTCTGTGCATACCCAGTTTGGTCGCAATCTCACTTGCTTTGGACTCTCCTTTGAAGAGTATCGTGAAATAGATAGTAGCTTCGCGTTCAGAAATATCAAAAAGTAGGAGAGCTTCTCTCGCTTTCTTGTATTCGTCCGGGAATGGAGAGTTTTCCAATTTCGTCAGCTCTAGATAATGAAAGACGGTCAGCCTAGATCGCAGTCACCTCTCCTGCATTTGATAAGGTTTGTATGCTCGGTTTAGGTTTCAGCCTCGATATGATTTATTCAGCGAGGGCTAGGAAAGGAACCTTTCGTAATTTTGGGAAGATAAAGCCCTAAAAGTTCTTGTATGTTCAGTTTCACACGCAAATTGAATCGGCAGAAGACGTAAATCCCGATTAAGATCGATGGAACTTAACTTTTGGAAAAGAAGATCTAACATTTTCTGATTTTCAAGAATCGTTATTAAAATTCATATTGATCGTCTATGCCAGTCAGCATCATAAGAATCGCTTCAGCGCGAAAGCTCGATGGTTACGGAGCACCTTGTTTTCACTGTGAAAAAATAATCTTAGACAATGAATACGTTGCGAGGACGAAAACGAACGGAACAAAGTACTACCATTGTTTCTGTGCTCTTAGCGTAAATCTCGTTGATAACCTAGGACTGAGAACTGCACAAACTCCGTTCAAACCTGACAGGTCGGGTAGGATTTTGTCGAGAGGATGGAGAAAGAAAATCATTTTCTTCGGCAGTGACAATGTTTCAGGTCCTAAAACTCAGGATTGAAGACTCCGCTCGAAGCATGCAACATTGTGATCGTACCGTTTACCACGTGTTCAATATCGCACAAAATTAGCTCCAATGGTAATTCTACTTTCCCTAGAGTCCCAAAAAATACCGAAGGTGTTTATCCTAGTTGAGAAAACTAGGAGTGAAAACTTTGACTCGACCTGATAAGACGCCGGAGGGAGTGGCTACCTCTAATGATTCAAAGAAAACTATAGAGTTCCTCAAAAGAGTAATGAAAGCAAAACTCGATCCGGCAATCCGTGGCTATTCCGACTTGATCTCGGGACTTTTTGAAAACGATCACTGGATATTTGTTTGTAGTCAGCATGTCTCGGTGCGTTTATCGGATGAGGAGGAATTGAAAGAGCATCTCAGGACAATGTCTCACAGCCAAACGAAGTTTGGTAGATCGCAGCTGATCCACGATTAGAAATCTTAATCGAGATCGAGTAGTTCACTCGAAAACAGCCGATCGACATATCAAAGTTGCAATTATTCTAACTTCGAATAGATATGGTCCTCTAAAATCCAACCCTGATAGTCGACAACTGGATTTAAGATAGTAACTTTCTTCCAATAGCTATATTGACAAGAGGCTAAAAATGCCACAATAAGAATTTGGGGCATTGAAAAGTTGGGACATGCGAAAGATCGACAGAAGAGAAGGAACGCGATTCCGATTGAACCAGAGCCCATTGTGCTAAGGCAGCTGACAAAGAAAGAGAGGATAGCTAAAGAGAAAAAGAGGATACTCGAAGCTATTTCTAGAACAGAGACACCGAGCTCGGCTGTAATAATTGAAGCATATTCAGAGAGAGCTCACGAGAATGAAGGGAAGGGTGTCCATGCTTTTGAATCCTCAAGGCTGGTGAGAGAGGACATTGAGAAACTTCGGGCTATAGCCTGGCTCTGGGACCAAGAACGAGGGATAAAGATACGTAATCATTAGCCCCCGCAGATACCTAACCAGCACAATAAGGGCATAGTCAGTTGGTTAAAACTTGGCAGGATCCTAGATTTAGGCGAAGTGTCGAAAGATTAACCGCGTTGAACTGTCGGGCTTTCGAAGCCTCATATCTTGCCACTTGTGACCTAACTTCTATGTGTGTGTTACAATAAGATGTAACAGAAAACTAATGGTACCTATGTCATAGGAGAGTATAGTTCCGAAGAAAGAAACGGGTTTAAGCTATTTTCCCATTATTGAAGAAAACATCTGTTTCAAGACGCGGCGAGGGAATTCTAGGTCTCGCCAATCGATATCTCCAGATAAATAACTTGGCTTGATTGAAGTGGGTCATGCGTTTTCTAAAGCTCGGTCTTTCGGTTCTAGTTCTTGTAATGTTATGCTTCTCATTACCATCTGTTGGAGTCTTCGGAAATTTTGCCAGTGCAGCGTCATCCTCCTGTACTGTCGGCAGCGAACCTTCTAACCTTGCCTTCAACCCCTCCGATAATTACATCGGTGTTTCATTTGGATATACAACCGATACGATTTCTTTCGTAGCTAGCCCCTGTTCAGTCGTATCTTCAACACCAGCGATTGCAGGCTGCCCATTTGATATGGCATACAACCCCACTAATCAACTGGTGTATGTCCTGGACAGCTGCAATAATTCCATTGTTCTGCTGCAGGGAACTACAGTCATGGGAACAATTACAAACGCAGCAATCGTGAATCCCCATGGCATAATCTTCGATCCGATTGACAACTTGATGTTCGTCGGCGTTCAGTACGGTATGATTGCCTTGAGCGGCACGACTGTGTCAAAGTCCATTTCCTTGAGCGGCTACACGCCGACAGCCCTAGCCTATAGTTCTGCTTCGAAGGAAATCTTCGCCATCACCGGTGGTGGTAGCACCGTCGAAATTATTGGAGAATCTTGCTTTTGCATAACGGGTCACGTCGATCTCAAGGTGGGAGCTACAGGTCTTGCCTACGATTCATCTAACTCGTACATCTACGTAAGCGGTTACTCCTCAAGCACCCCAAATCGGGCTGGCATGGTGAACGTCATCTCGTCTAGCTCGCACTCTATCGTGGCAACCATTGGGACTGGTCGCCATACAAACGATGTTGCTTACAGCCCCACTACTAACGAGGTGTATGCCAGCAACTTTCTACCTACCAAGGGGTCAACAAGCGTAAGCATCATCAAGGGATTAACGGTTTCAAAGACCCTCAACTTGAAGGGAGCGCCTGATCAGCTTGTCTACGATCCTTCTAACGGGTTGGTTTATGCAAGTCTCTGGAGCTCGGGGAAGCTCACTACCGTTAACAGCTAAAATCCTACGCGCGTGCGTACAATAGAAATTTCTCGAGATTTCGGTTCGAAAATCAGAATTCATCCTAAGCTCTCCAATGACCCAATCGTTTTTGTATTTGCCTTAAAACCGACCCCCCTAGTACGACCCCGCGCGCGTGCGTAATCTCAAAAGCTATAAACTATGAACGTCGGGGCAATTTTGGCTTTTTTCTACCGGATCCAGATCCACGATTTTTCCTGAAACTTTACTAATTCCATTTCTGACCGTCTGGTTTTATGGAAATACAGAACGATCAATTTGCTACACTTATTCAAAAATATCAGCTGATACTCTCTCTTCTAGAAATTCTGAACGAAGATGCAAAACATGGCAACTCTCAAGTGAACTTTGAACTTTTACAATCCAGCATAACAGCGTTAACGAAACACGCTGAAGAATTTGCAGCGTATATTCAAACGTTCAAGCTAGGATCCAAAAACGAAATTTCGGGTGAATCTATCGGTCTAGCTGTCGGAAGTAAGTGAAAATCGCTGAGGGAAAAACTATTCCCGTCGTTTTAATGCGTGTGAATTTCTACATACGACTCTTTATTTTAATGTGGATTTTCTCACACTCAATTTGAGCAAGCAAGGATTCTCCCTGAAGAGGTTCGTCGTAGATGCCGGAGCTATGGCGATCTTCTGGATTATCCCTTACACTCCGGTATTCCTTTACACTTCAAAGACGCTCGAAGCTGTCGCTCTTGGATTAGGATCCTCAACAATTTTGGAAATTCTCTTTGGCGGAATATACGGCCGGTTCTTGGACTGGTTCAGAAAGAAGTTTGGGATAGTTCCGCCAAAAACGATAGCTGAAGTCTGACCCATGTAGATTTCCCGACTATTAACAGTCAGTTTTTCTTACCGAGTCCGGGAATCATGTCCCGTTAATTTGAAAGAACCGTGTATCATGATGGTTTTATAGTAGCCTTAAAACCGACCCCCCTCTGATCATTCCATCCAGGAGCGTGAAACTGTAATTACTTTATAGATTCTTACAATTCACGATTCAAAAACTTCGATTCCAGTGCTCTTTTTGATCATCGGCGAAAACTTGCCGTTGAACGTCGTCGCCTGCACCCGCTTGTCGTCAATGTAGTGGTAGTTACCGCCGCGCGGCTTTTCGAAGATTATCTTGTGATACTTGAACCCGTGTACTTCGAGCCAGTTTTCTGTAATCTTTCTGTGCTGTTCCAGCCTAGCAGTGAAAAAGCAGATGTAATTTCCCGCGTCATACTGCCCGTTTATCCAGGCTTTCGCTCCAGAGATCTCTTCGGCGCTCCCCATTAGATCCGGTCGCTCGTTCTCGACGTGGGTGCAGACTACCCCGTCGATGTCAATCATGTAATTTTTCAAAAACGAAAATCCACTCAGGGCTTGCCAATTATCCGGCTGTCGACGATTCCAACGAGTAGAGCAATGACGCCTATAGTGAATCCCACTCCCGAGAACGCAAGCTTGAACGCCCATACTTCAAGGCTGGCGATGGAAGAAATTCTGGTGATATCCAAGAGAGTGGTAACCCGGAGTGAAATCAGGCTGAGTAGAATCAGGACGGCGCTGAGGAGGATTAATTTGCGCTCGTGCGAAAGATGGAACAAGCTTCCAGAACTCTCTTCTGGGCGACAGGATGCTCAAGAGGCTCATTTAAGCTGTAAGATGCAAATTCTTCACTTTCCCGTAGGTTTAAAATCTGTTAATTAAAACGGCAATAGCAGACTGTTCATTCTTGCAGCGAAAAAATATTGTCATAGTACTCTCATTCCTTTTGATCCTGGGTTTGTCATCTTCAATTTCCCAGCCGGGATTTTCAGGCAGCTCTCAAGTTTCAGTCGCGGCAGCTTGCCCCGCAAATGACACGCTAAAGTTTACCACCTTCCCGTTACCTGCAAGTTTCAACATGCTCACTTCAACCACGCTTTCCGGTTACATCCTGGCGGCGATGCTCGAGCAGACTGTCTACCCGTATGCGACTTTACCCAACGGCAGCTTGTACTGGCAGAACTCGGTCACCGATGTCGTCCTTCACAATGCGAACTATACTCAGTGGACCTTCCACGTAAAGCCTGGACTCAAATGGTCGGACGGTACGAGCGTATCAGCGCAGGACATTTTGAATACCTATGGCAACACTTACGCTTTCAACTCGTCGTACGACCTCGTGCATGCCGGACCCGAGGTTGCAAGCTCTCAAGCTATGAACAGTAGTACCGCGGTGTTCAACCTGAACCAATCTGACGCGCATTTTGCCGAGCGAATCTCTCTGATGATCTTCGAGAACGTACAGCCGCCGTCTGCGTTCCAGAAGGGACCGGCAGCAAACCTGTTTGATCAGAACGTCACCAACGGACCCTTCTACATTGCCACGCCGTACGTTTCGGGAAACCCGCAGGTCCAGTTCGCGCGTAATCCATACTTTTCACCTGTGCCAGGCGCCTGCGGCATGATCGTTAATTTTGTCGAGTCAAGCAGCCAACTCTCGGAGTTCCTTGCCTCGGGCACGACTGATCTTGCCGGTCCACTAGACCCCTCGAGCGTAAAGGCGATCTTGCAAAACCAGAACGTGCACATCCTGGACGAAAAGGGTCAAAACATAATGTCGCTCCAGTATAACATTACCAATTATCCATACAACATAACCCAGTTTAGACAAGCTCTAGTATATGGTGTAAACCAGTCGCAGATCCAGGGTCAGGCGCTCGCTGGGTACTCCGTAAACGCGTACTCTGCGGAAGGAGATGTTTCGCCGGTCTCCCCGCTTTACAACTCGAACGTTGCTAGCTATTCCTATAATCAATCCAAAGCTCTTACTCTGTTGAATCAGATCGGAATTACAAAGCAGTCCGACGGAAAACTGCACTATGCAAATGGTAGCCTGATTTCAATTAACCTGGTCACGGACAGCGATCAGACCTTTGACGTCCAGGCTGCAAACGTAGTCGCGGCAAACCTGCAGAGTCTTGGTATGACGGTAAACTCGCAGGTACTCTCGGGTTCCACGATCACCGGAGACTTTCCTACAAATCAGAATGGTATCCAGCAGGCAATGATCTTGTACACTTCAATTGGCGGAGCTTTCTTTGGCAACGCCTGGGCTGATTCGAGACCGGGAAATATAGTGTACCAGCTTTCGTATGGAGTTGGAGCCAACAATTGGGAATACCCCCCCAGTGTTGACGCGCAGTACAATGGAAATGTAAGCGCAATTGACAACACGTCCGATACTGCCGCTCAAAAGACCGCCATCTACAATATCCAATCATTAAGTGCGCAGAACCTGCCTACAGTTGTACTTGCTTACCCGGATGAGCTGTGGGCGTTCAACACGCAGAGATGGACGGGCTGGCCGAGCTCTCCTGGTTCATATTTCTATGACGGCGACTGGGTGAATCAAACCTTGCTCGCGAGCCTGCAGCCGGTTTCATCGTCATCTTCGTCCACGAGCTCTACTACCTCGTCTTCAACGACCACAAGCAGTACTTCCGTCATCGCCACGTCCAGTTCTTCTTCGTCCTCTGCTTCTTCGAGCAGTCAGCCCACAAGCAGTAGCTCTTCTCAGTCAACGTCGGTCGCTCAAATAACATCTATCACAAGTAATTCATCGTCGTCAGGAGGAGGGGGAACTAGCACTGCTCTAATTGCGGGTGTAGTCGTCGTTGTCATTGTCGTCGTTGCGGCGATAGCAGCAGTGATGATGCGACGCAGACCGAAAACTTCTCCCGCCACCTAAAAGCAAGACATAGTCAGAAATTTCGCAGACTACCTTATCCCAAAGACTCTTCGACATTCCTTAGCTAGATTTGATATTGTTCGTCACTGACCTTCTCCAACCAGTCGACTGTCTTGCCGTCAAGCTGTTCCTGAATAGCGATGTGGGTCATAGCTGCGGTCGCTTTGGCTCTGTGCCAGTCCTTTTCTCCTGGTGGGAACCATACCACATCACCGGGGCGGATTTCTTCGATCGGACCACCCCAGCGCTGCGCTACTCCGCAACCAAAGGTAACAATCAGCGTCTGCCCTAAAGGATGGGTATGCCATGCCGTTCTAGAGCCGGGTTCGAATGTGACACTTGCGCCGACCGACCGTGCAGGATCGTGCGCGTCAAAAAGCGGGTCAATGCGTACCTTACCTGTAAAATACTCTTCCTGACCTTTGCGCGATGGTTGCGAGCCACTTCTTTTGATGTCCAATTCTGAAATTCTTCACTTCTAACTCCAATCTATTTCCTGGGAGCTGATAAAAGGCTCGTATCCCCAGTTATTCTAACTATTCACAGGTACTAATATTGGATAATTCATTATCTAACGCAGAAAATGTACCTAATTCTGAGTTTCTTGGGATTCAAACCCATAGTGAGTTTGGATACCATCAGCCAAAATTTTTTGTTGCTTGATTTAGGAAATCGGAAAAAGAAGTCGGCTGGAAAGATATTGTTCCTTCCACTGGTCTTGCAAGATGAAAAAGGATAAAATCGAACTGGGATCTTATCGACTCTAAACCGATTAAGCTACCCCTTGCAACTCTGATCTTCTGTCAATTTCGCTCTTTAGTATCGCTATCCTGACTTGCCTGATGAGTATATCATGGGAGATTCTTCGACAGTCGTCGTTTGATGAATAGCTATTTAGATCCGCTTTTACTTGATCTACCATGAAATCTAGGTCGACTATCTGCGACGCAATCTCTGCATCAATTTTTGACGAGGGCATTTTGCTGACTGAACGAATGTAATTCAATAATCTTTTTTCGGCACCACCTATCAGCGATTTTTCTTCCCGAAGAAAAGGTAGCTGTTGAAGTATGGTCTTATTTTCCGAGTTGTCGGGATCGAATGTGTCTGCCATTTTTGAGCAAGAATATAATATCACACATTCGGGCTTTTAAAACAATAAGTTGTCCCCAGCGGGCCGGAGGAGGTTGAGTTACTTTTGCTTTAATTTCCACGGTGAAGGAGCGCTCTAGTACTAATCGTCGGATTATCTATCGACACTAATACACTAGAGAGGATCATTTCCGAGCTTCCCAAGAAGTACCGCGCGAGTGTTGGGAAAGAAACCTAATTCGGAACGGATGTTGTGGCTCTTCTTGACATTGCTTGCTTGGAAGAACCTGCGGACTTTGGAATTCTAATCGTTTCGGCATAACTGCTCCAAGCTGGCTTTGAAGAACCGTCTTTGTCTTTTCATTCCGAAATAATTTTCCTGCATAGGCGAGGATTTCCAGCCGCTATCTGAATATCGCCAAAATGAGACTCCATTCAAAGCATCCAGGGACAGGGCCTGCTGAGAAGCTACCGTGACATATAGCGCTTGATTGGCTTCGCTGTATCCTTCCAACTTGGGCCCAGACGGGTAGCCGGTTTCTGCTATAAAAATGGGCAAACCTACCTGGGTTTTTACCTCAGTTGCTAAAGCAAAACTTGCAACATCAATGGGTAATGGCTTCATGTAATTTGGATAGAAATCTATCCCAATGACATCACAATATTTCGAGTATGATTTCCAATCTGTCCTCTTTCGATCGGCTTCTAGGTTTATAGCTATCGTCGAAGAAGGGCTCTCTTCCCTAACTACATTATGTAATATTTGCAGAACAGCATCTTGAAATCCCTGAGTTTCCCAAATTTCGCCTCTCCTCCAACCTGAAGCAACATGGGCAAACCACCAATTGGGTTCGTTTTCAATCTGCCAAACCCCAATGGAGTTTGAATAATGCCGGACGATTTCTCTAGAGGCCTTGGTCAGCGATCGCAGATATCCTGCCGGGTCATTTTCATCTATTCCCAGGGGTAGAAACCTTGAGTAACCATTGCCTAAAACTGCCACGATTTCAATATTTTTTGATTTCAGTTTTGAGACGAAATCATCTAATGGAAATCTAAACGATGCAGAAGAAATATTTGGCTGGAAAAAATTCCATTGAAACCAACATCGGACATAATCAATATGAGCCAGTTCTAGTTCCTTAGCTAAATTTGAAACTGCTTCATTGGCAGATTTCCGGAGTTCTGGGAACTCTCCATCATAGTCTTCTGGTACCGCCGGATTGCCGATGGTCACGTTACGATGAGAGATTCCACGCCAACCACCTTCAATCCATTTTGATACTACCTGTTTTCGATCAATGTTAGTTGGTTGGGGAAGACCGGCATACGTCCACATGTCATCAATATTAACTCCCCACCTGAAGGCAGAAGTCTCGAAATAATTTGTCAGTAGATGCCCAGCTCCGACCTTAATCGGCATGTTGATGATTTATTTTTAGGATGAGGATGCTGGAAGTCCATGGACTCTGAAACGTAAGAAAACAGTCCACCAAGATTTTTGTTTCTCGGAATTAACTCCTCCAACTCCCTTCCTTCGTGTCGAGTTGGTTCTCGAAATGGATCCACCCGTTCGCCGCATCCAGTATTCATTCTTATGATGACGGGTTTTTTTGTGGGTTGTTAGTTATTCAGATAAATCACGACATAATCAGACTTGCAAGGAATGCTAGTACAGGGAAAATCCTTTCTCTTACATAAAGTTACAAAAACGGCGACTTGAAATAATTTCTCCATCCTTTAGGCTCTTCAAAGCCTCATTCGAACCGTCTATCGGATAGGTCTCAGAATTCGTTCTAATCTAATTTTGTAAATAACAGTACCCATTTCAACCGGTTTCACGATATCACGAAAATGCGACAATGCGAGGGCTCAAAATTGTACTCACAATTACAGCATAAACTAGGATGAAATACAATGAAAGATGATCGGAAAGAAAATTCCAGAGTTTTTTCGACCAGCGTCTCCGCGGCTTTGTCGGGGAAATGGTTCGGTCTGGCAAAGGATTGTCGAGGTAAGAATTGATGCTTCATGCGGCGCAAGAGGAGAAACAACCGGAACGACGGCAGCTCCGGAGTCAGCGCCTTCGGAGTATCAATTACCAGGGAGACGCCCTCCGTCTCGGGATGAATTGGACCGAAGAGGATCTGTCAAAGCCCCAGGTTCTTGTAGACAGTGCCTATGGCATGGGGCATCCGGGAACCTTCCATTTTCGCGAATTGATCGATGAGGTGAGCAACGGCGTTTACGAAATGGGTGGCAAGCCCGGAGTCTTTTCAGTGAGCGACATTTGCGATGGGGTGGTACAGGCAACCGAGGGTATGAGCTACTCCCTAGTTTCAAGGGACATTATGGCTGCTATGGTGGAGATTCACGCCATGGCTCATCCACACGATGGCATGGTTCTCATCTCGGGGAATGATAAATCAGTACCTGCTCATTTGATTGCCATCGCCCGTTGCAATTTACCGGCTATTCATGTTCCGGGCGGAACCCAGCTGAACGCGCCGGATTATCACACCTCCAACGAAATGTGGTCAATGGGCGCAGCAGTGGAGCGAGGAGAGCTGTCAAGAGAAGATCTCGAGCTTGCACAGCGCGGCGCCTGTCCCACGTGCGGAGCTTGTCAGTTCATGGGTAGTGCTAGCACTGGCCAAGTCCTTGCTGAAACGCTGGGTCTTGCTCTACCCGGCAGCGCCTTGGTTCCTCAACCACTAACTAAACTCCTTCGCTACGCTCGCGCTGCGGGTAAACAAATCTTGAAACTCGTTGATGAGGATCTCACACCAAAGCAAATTTTGACGTTTGAGGCTTTTGAAAATGCGATCATGATGCACGCGGCTGTAGGCGGTTCTACAAATGCCCTAATTCATTTGCCGGCAATCGCCCGCGAGGTCGGAGTGAATATCACTATTGATGACTTTGACCGCCTTCATCGTAGGATCCCGGTGCTGGCAAACGTCAAGACGACGGGAAAGTACCCGGTCGAGTATTTCTGGTACGCGGGAGGCGTCCCAGCGGTCATGCTAGAGCTGCGTGATGTGCTACATCTTGATTGCCTCACGGTAACGGGTAAAACACTTGGGGAAAACTTGGCTGAGATCGAACAGAGTAAATTCTTCTTCGGTGAAAGGTTCGGATATCTAAAAAACTTCAAGATTGAAAGGGAGGAAATTATCCGTCCTTTAGCAAATCCCTTTGGCGCAGATGGGGGAGTAGCGATTCTGCGAGGAAATCTTGCTCCAGGCGGAGCAATGATCAAGACTTTTTCTGTCCCCAAGGAGATGCATATCCATATCGGTCCGGCACGCATTTTCGACTATGAGGAAAGCGCTCTCAAAGCTCTGATGAAACGAGAAATCAATCCCGGCGATGTTATTGTCATCCGCTATGAAGGACCCCGAGCGAATGGAATGCCCGAGATGTATTTTGCCTCAACCTTTCTCTCTTCGGATCCGAAGCTCAACACAACTACTGCTCTTGTCACCGACGGACGATATTCAGGTGCGATGAAAGGGCCATCAATTGGCCACGTTTCCCCTGAGGCACTCGAGGGCGGTCCCATCGCCTTGGCCGAGGACAACGATTTGATCGAGATCAATGTACCTGGAAGATCTCTCTCGATCGTTGGCATCCGCGGAGAGCAAATTCCAGAGGACAGAGTAGAGCGTACTCTTGCACAAAGGCGCGATCGCTGGTCGCCACCGCCGCCGCGCCACAATAATGGAATTCTTTCTTTGTACTCTCGCGTTGCTCGCCGTGCCTCAGACGGTGCGTCGATTACCTAAGAAAATTTAGACCGAGCGAAATAAGAAAAATGGGAAGCGCAAAACAGACCGTTGTAATATCCGATTACGACTATGGAAACGTTGACATCGAACGAGCGATCGTCGAGGGTGCCGGGTTTAATCTGATCGCGGCTCAATGCAAGTCCGAGGAGGACGTGATACAAGTAGCGAAGGATGCGGACGCTATCATCGCTGAATATGCTCCCATCGGAACGAAAGCGATTGGGGCCTTTAATCGGTGCCGCGTCATCGCCCGCTACGGTACCGGTGTGGACATTGTGGATGTCGATGCTGCCTCAAGAAAGAATATTCTTGTTACGAACGTCCCGAGTGCGTGGTGCGTTAACGAGGTAGCCGATCATGCCATGGGACTCCTGCTCTCAGTCGCAAGGAAAATCGTGAATTATAACGACGCCACGCATGCAGGAGAATGGCGGTGGCAGTCGGGGCAGCCGATCCACCGCCTAAATGGAAGCACTCTGGGGCTTCTCTCGTTTGGTGCAATCGCGCAGGCGATCGGAAGAAGGGGAGCTGCTTTTGGGATGATGGTCCTGGCGAATGATCCATACAAGCCGGATTCGGAAATTACTGCGGCCGGGGCAACGCCTGTTTCTTTTGGTGAGCTGGTCGAACGTTCAGACTATCTCATCATTCAATCGCCGCTTACTCAAAAGACGCATCATTTGATAAACGAGGATGTATTGCGTCGAATGAAGCCGAGCGCGGTTCTCATAAACACAGCCCGTGGGCCGATCGTAAGTGATCAAGCGCTGTACCACGCGTTGAGCGAGAAGTGGATCGCTGGAGCTGGCGTTGATGATCTCGAGGAAGAGCCTGCAAAAGTACGTGACTGGAGACCTACAAATCCCCTCTTTGAGCTGAGCAATCTCCTCGTCACTCCGCATGCAGCCTACTATTCGGAAGAGTCGATCAGCACAGTGCGAGACTTTGCCGCGAACGAAGTGGTACGAGTACTTACCGGAAAGGCACCGCTTTCGCCAGTTAATGCAGCTGAGATCAAAAATGTTAACGTCCAAGCTTCTTTGTGATTCGAGTGGCCTCCTAACGAATCTCCTAACATTTTTCTAATTCGTTGCGGGCTTGTAGCAAAGGAGCACGTTCCCGTTTGCAAATACTCTTGTCTTGACAAGTTTGAGTTTGTTTTTCACACCCTTGAATAATGGTTTTCCATTTCCCAACAAGAGTGGATTGATAATCACCCTAAATTCGTCAATCAGGTTTAGATTTGCTAATTGCTGGACGATCGTCCCGCTGCCGAATATTGCAATGTCACCTTGATCTTCTCGTTTCAATTCCATGATTTCCTCCGGTTTTATTTCATGAAAGAGCCTGACATTCTTCCACCTCGGACCATCCTTTACTTCTTGAATTGATTTTGAAAAGATGATTTTGGGAATATTGTTCATCATGTCCGCGACCTGAGCTTCGCCCCTTGCAGCTTCCGGGGTCGGCCAGTAAGATGCCATTATATCATACGTAGTTCTGCCGAACATGAGCGCGCCCAAGGATTTCAATTGTTCAATGGAATATCCGCCCATCTCTTCATCATAATTGTGCCAGTCAATCTCTCCATTTGGTCCTGCGAAGAACCCATCCAGCGTCACCAGATTGAACACGATAATTTTTCTCAAGGTCTTTTTGTCATTAATTCCGGTCTATCTATTATTTTATTCCCCTTGGTCACTAGCAATTTCATCCAGCCTCCATAAAGTAGGAAACTCGCGTTGTGAGAAGTACAGCAAGATTATGCTTTTTCGCTGACTTTGGGGGACTCGGCACAAGATTTCCGAAAGCAGGTTCCCTCAGATGAGAAAGTTGAATGTCTTCTAAGCGGATGTCCTCATAGTTAGGATTTAGAAAAGGCTTTCAACTTTGTAACAATATCGAGAGGAAGCGGTATCGATCGACCGGTCTCGATAGACAGCGCGACGCACACAATGTACCCCTCCGCGGCTAGAATATCTCCCGCTATATTGATAGCACGAAATTCTTCTTTGAAGGTTTTTTCTTTTATGTCGTCAACCAATACACTAACCTGAATAATGTCGTCATGCTTAAGCGGGGCCAGGTACTTGCAATGTGCCTCGACCTTGGGGATTCCGATGCCGTACTTCGAACGGATCAAAGAGTAGCTTAATCCAATCCGCCTCAGAAGATCTTCCTCGGCCCTTTCAAAGAATCTAAAGTGATTACTGAAATGTACTATTCCAGCTGCATCTGTATCAACCCAAGTTACACGGATTTCAGTTTTGAATTCGGGCATGGACACATAAGAAGCTGGATCAACGATATTTAAGTTGGGATTTGGATGCCCGGAGAAATTTAGTATTCTGCCACAATAATAGATAACGAGTAGCAATTAGGGCATATAGTCATTTTTTCTTACAAAACTACAATGTCCTTCCCTTCAACTTACAATAGGGTAGTGATTTCTGAAGAGATCCGGCTGATTTCCAAATAAATCAGAAGCAATGTAGTATTATTGTAAAAAATGACAAGATAAACAAATTCATATCGCGCGAGACTGGGAAAGCTCAAGACACTCATCTGAAGTGAGAAATGGTAGAAAAAGTCACAGTTCCGCTCGCCCAAATACACTGGAAGCCCAGCAAATGTGACATCCTCTAATGATGAGTTGGCTCGCAAGAAATTTCGTTACTACTAGTGAGTGGTAACTATTAAAGGAGAGTGATTTCCATGATTTGCCGAGATCAATTGGACTTGGAAAGCACCCTCGTCCATGAAAATCCGTTCTCGAGCGAAAAAGAACTGCTCGGATGGATTAGTGATGCCCTTGACGAGGGTTTCTCCGGCGCATACAACTTTGAGGATTCAACGCTCTTTGTTAAAGAAAGGCGACTGGATCTTGTGAAATCGCCTTACTGGATATTTGATTCCCTTGAGGGCGAAGATTCACACTTCTTTGCATCTTCGGAACAAAGCATTCTAGGAGTAGGCGTCGCGAAAGAATGGGTATTCTCAGAGTCTTCGTTTGGCGATGTGGATGCTCTACTAAATTTAGAGCATGTTTCCCAAAAGATGGCGAGAAAAATCTGGTTAATGGGAGGTTGGTCTTTTCCCAAGCGAACGCAAGCTCGTCGAGCCCGCGAAAAGCGAACTTGGAGTGGTTTCCCATTTTCTCGCTGGGTTATTCCGGCATTGACACTGAATACTGTCAGTAATGAAAGAGAAGGGCGCCTTGTACTCGCCTTCTGTCCCAATGGTTATCCCTCTTCTTTGATTCAAAGCAAATTGAGAAGTTATTACGAGAAGCTTGCGAGAACCCTGATCGCTCCACAGAGAAAACCGCATCCATCACCCGCCGCTATTCATGTAAAGAACCGACCGTCCCGTGAACGATGGAAATCGCTTGTTCGCCGCGGATTGAAGTCAATACATGAGGGTGATTTGAAAAAAGTCGTCCTCGCCCGTTCAATGGAGATCTTATTCGATCATGATCTTTCTTGCTCGACAGTTTTGCAGAAGCTAATTGAATCAAATCCTCAGTCGACAATTTTTGCTATAAGAAAGGATGACGCGGTATTCATGGGTTGCACCCCTGAAAGTTTGCTGATCCTGAAAAATAGAGAATTGATGGTAGATTGTCTTGCAGCTTCGACTTCGCGAAGCTCAGATCCCACAACGGATGAGTTACTAGCCCGAGAGCTCTTGGAGGACCGGAAATCGCGCTATGAACATCAGCTCGTTGTCGATCAGATAACAAAATTGCTTTCAAACATATGCTCTGAAACCAAAGTTCAAGAATCACCTAGTGTGAAAAAACTTCCCAAAATTCAACATCTACATACAATTGCCCAAGGTCGTCTTCGACCCAAAGTAAGCATATTGTCAGTCGCGCGGACTCTATGGCCAACGCCTGCGATTAATGGAGAACCCAAGGAAGCAGCAATGAGATGGATACAAGAGTTTGAAGGTATCGACAGGGGCTGGTATTCGGGTGTTGTGGGTTGCCTAAACGGGAGTGGCGACGACGGCAAACTCCTAGTTTCTATCAGGTCGGGTGTAATCCGAGGGAATCGCGCCGTCTTGTTTGCGGGCGCCGGGATAGTGCCGCAATCGGATCCCGAGAAGGAGTTCGAAGAAACTGAGTGGAAAATGGCAACTATGCTTGACGCATTGGCATCCACTCATTCCACAAGATGATCGAGTAGATGGATCTTCACGCGGTCGCAGTCCAAAAGTACGTAAAGTCTTTCGTAAATGGGTTGTACGATGCGAAAGTCAGAGAGGTAGTGATTTGCCCTGGATCGAGATCGACACCACTGATCCTTGCTTTTTCCAAGGATGAAAGATTTCGGACCTGGATCTTGTACGATGAGAGATCAGCCGCGTTTTTTGCCCTTGGAAATGGAAAAAGTTCCTTGATCCCTTCTGCACTTGTCTCAACTTCGGGCACCGCAGCGGCAAATTTCCTGCCAGCGATTGTTGAAGCGAAACTTTCTCGCGTTCCCTTGATCGCAATAACCGCCGACAGGCCACCTGAATCGAGGGATTTTGGGGCTCCCCAGACCATAGACCAGGTTCGAATTTATGGTTCGTATGCAAAGTTTTTCCAAGACATGCCAACCGCCGAACATGAGGTACCATCACTTTCTCGTTACTCGCAGCTTGTAGGTGCCAGGGCGTCATACATTGCACAAACCGTCCCAAGGGGACCTGTTCATGTCAACTTTTCTTTTAGAGAACCAATACTTTCTGCAGAAGATCTTATGGCAGATTTTGAAAGTTCCCCGCACTTATTGATAACCAGAGTAAGAACAACACCTGAGAAAAAGGACGTCATTGAAGCTCTGAAAGAGATCAATGATGGATCGAAAGGCGCGATAGTTGTAGGGCCTGGAAAGTATGATCGTGACCAGCTTTGCGACAAACTCTCACAACTTTCAGGATTGCTCGGATGGCCGATACTCGGAGACCCGCTCGCAAATCTGAGGAATGAAAAAGCGCCTTTCGGATTGGTGAGGTGCTACGAATACCTGCTTCGAAACAAGAGCTTTCGAGAATCCAACTTGCCAGAGTGGATGATTCAGGTAGGAAGTGTACCCACGTCAAAAGAGCTGAATGCCTTCACTGAAAATGCGAGGAAGATAATCTTGGATGATGCGGTTGGCGAGTGGCGCGATCCAGGATTTTCCGTATGCAACATGATCTATGGGGACTTCGAAATTTCGCTTTCAATTATTAACGAGGCATTGAGAAATTTTAGGGCGCAGACGGAGTGGCTGGACTCATGGCGTGAGGCAGATGATAAAGCATCCAAAGCAGTTGATCAATTAATGGAGAGAATAGATCAACCATTCGAAGGGAAACTGTTCCACCATCTCTCCAAGATACTAAAACCCTCTTCTCCACTGACCGTTGTAGTCGGAAACAGCATGCCTGTTCGAGATTTGGACGCTTTCTTTCTAGACGGTGACAAGAATATCGAGCTTGTGGCAAACAAGGGAGCAAACGGTATCGACGGCGTAGTGTCAACAGCAATGGGAGTATCCGCACTCGAGGGAAACGTCCTCCTGATAATTGGCGACATCTCTTTTTACCACGACATGAACGGACTACTTGCCTCGAGGCTCAATGACCTAAAAGCTACCATCATTGTAGTAAATAACAAGGGAGGCGGAATTTTTTCTTTCTTACCCCAACACTCTTTGCTACCTGAGCAACTCTACGAGAAGCTGTTTGGTATGCCTCATGATCTTGATTTTTCCGGAGTAAAAACAATCTACGGAGGAAAATATTACAGAGTTGACAAGTGGGAGACTTTTGATCAAGCTTTCTCAGGATCCCTAGAATCTGAAGGACTAAAAATTATTGAATTCATTGCGCTTGATAGAGAGGCAAATCTTGACATGCATCGCTCAACTTTTCAGGATATTGCATCAAGAGTGATGTAATGACGCAGCAAGATTTGGAGGGAAAAGTTCTGGACAATTGCAATTTGTGGTTTGAAACCTATGGAGAACGACGGTTACAAGAGAAATCATCCGTTCTTTTACTTCATGGTTTTACTGGGTCCCATCTTACCTGGAAGAGGCTCTGTGGCAAATTATCCAAGGAGCATTATTTTCTGATTACGCCTGACTTACCTGGGCATGGAAGGTCGGAGAGGGCCGCACTTCCAGCTTCCAAAGATTTGACTATCGATGCGACTTCAGACATACTCCAAAACCTTCTAGACGTTTTAGATGTCGGCAAAACTGCGCTTCTCGGTTATTCACTTGGTGGTAGGATCGCGCTGAATTTTGCGCTGAAACATCAAGAGCGCCTAACATGTCTTATCCTTGAAAGCGCATCTCCGGGAATTCAAGATCCCGAGGAAAGAGAGAAGCGAAAAATGGAAGATGATTCGTTGGCGAAAGAGCTTGAGAACAATGGCCTGGCCTGGTTCGTAAACAGGTGGGAGAATTTAGGACTTTTTGCGACTCAAAAAGATTTAGATCCGAAGACCTTCGAAATAGTGAGAAGAGAAAGACTTTCACATACTGCTAGTGGTCTCGCGATGAGTCTTAGATCTGCTGGCACCGGAACTATGGAGCCCTTGTGGTCACAGCTTGGCAGACTTGCGATTCCAGTGCTGCTAATAGCAGGAGAAAAGGATGAGAAATTCCTGACGATTGGAGAAGAGATGGTGAAAAGGATGCCGTCCAACTGTACACTTAGTGTTATGAAAAATTCCGGACATGCCCCGCATCTCGAAAATCCTGACTTTTTTGAAGAGACTGTGAAACAATTCCTGGATGGTATCTACAAAAATAGATCGTGAGCGCTTGCAAGAGATGAAGAAATTGAAGAAATGGGTAATAGTGAAAAAGTATTCAGACATTCTCTTCGAAAAGAAGGAAGGAGAGGGCATTGCCAAGATCACCATTAACAGGCCTCACGTGAGAAACGCCTTTCGCCCGGAAACGTTGTTCGAACTCTCAAGCGCTTTCTCAATAGTTCGTAACGATCCTTCTATCGGTGTCGCCATCCTAACCGGGATGGGAAACCAAGCTTTTTGCTCCGGTGGTGATCAGAAACTACGCGGGGACAGCGGGTACGTCGACAACAAAGGGATAGCAAGATTGAACGTCCTGGATCTCCAAAAGGAGATACGCGCTCTTCCGAAGCCTGTCATCGCAATGGTAGCTGGGTATGCAATTGGTGGGGGTCACGTACTCCACTTGGTATGTGATCTCACGATCGCTGCGGACAACGCCAAATTCGGACAGACGGGTCCCAAAGTGGGGAGCTTCGACGCAGGCTATGGCGCGGGTCTTCTCGCAAGAACCGTCGGGCTGAAGAGAGCGAAGGAAATTTGGTTTCTCTGCCGCCAGTACACGGCGCAAGAAGCGCTTCAAATGGGCCTCGTAAACGCTGTAGTGCCACTGGATCAACTGGAAGAAGAGACCTTGAAGTGGGCTAGGGAAATAATGGAGAAGAGCCCTATTGCAATCAGGTTCATGAAAAGCGCTTTCAACGCCGACACTGATGGATTGGGGGGCATACAAGAACTTGCAGGAAATGCAACCATGCTATACTACATGACGGAAGAGGCGAAAGAGGGGAAAGACGCATTTGTGGAAAAGAGAAAACCGAACTTCAGGAAGTTTCCTTGGCGGCCTTGAAAAAGAGGAGTAAGCGACTGCCCGCTCCGAGATCTCCAGAGAAAGCGACGATTGTCCAGGACTGGTTGCTTTGGCGCTCAAATGTATCTCCCGAACTATTCGCACTAAGGTTCGGGACTCATCAATACAATTACAAGCAGCTTCAAGAAATGGTGAGCAATATTTCCGGACTCTTGCGTTCCTGGGGTATCAAGAAAGGGGACAGGGTCGCTCTTCTACTCAATTCCTCCGAGCTTTATGTCATGGCTATTCATGCGCTGACAAGGCTCGGCGCCGTTACCATTCCCCTTAACGTGAGACAATCGTCTTCCGAGCTCTCGTGGCAGATCTCAGATTGCGAACCTTCGCTCATACTTTACGATTCAGCCCTCGCTGATTTGAAGAAAGATATCGACAAAAAAAATGGCGAGAAAGGTAGCAGGATTAAGATCCAATGGAAGAGCGCCGACGAACTCAAGGAGAGTTCTATCTACCATTCAGAGCCAATGGAGGGTGGAACGATCGATACTTCACTTCTTCACTCAATTATTTACACATCCGGATCGACTGGAACTCCAAAGGGGGTTGAGATAACAGTTTCTAATTTGCTCTGGAACGCGATTTCATTTGGAATCCGACATGGCGCTATAGCTTCAGATAGATGGTTACTTGCGATGCCAATTTTTCACGTCGGAGGTTATACTGTTATTTTCAGAAGCGTTTTGCACGGTAGCGGTATTGTTCTTCATCCCAAGTTTGAGCTAACAGAGGTATCGAGATCTATTGTTCAAGACGGCATAACTCTCGTCTCGTTAGTTCCAACAATGTTGGTAGGTCTTTTGGAGAAATTACTTCCTGATCACCTTCCATCGAACTTGCGGCTTATCTTCCTTGGGGGATCCAACGTCTCGCGTCAACTTATGCATCAAATCATTGAAAGAAGATTGCCAGTTGTCCTCACCTATGGAATGACTGAGAGCTGTTCACAAATTGCTATTTCTGACCCACTTCGCGGGGAGGCTTACAATTATTCATATCAGGTAATGTTTCCCACGAGCGTTACAGTAAGAAAAAATGCTGGTGAAGAAGGTTTTGCGACAAACCGCCCAGGGATCGTTGGAGAGATTTTGCTACGCGGACCGACGATCTTTGGCGGGTACTGGGGCAAACGGAGGGATGCACTTTCTGTGTTCAAAGGCGGGTGGTTTCACACCGGCGACCTCGGATACATCGATTCACAAGGGGGATTAGTTGTGCTAGGGAGGGAGAACGACATGATAATCAGCGGAGGAGAGAATATCTATCCAATGGAAGTTGAATCCAATCTGCTTGAACACGAGGCAATTGAGGACGCAATCGTGTTTGGGAAAGATGATCCGAAATGGGGACAAAGAGTGGAAGCAATTTTGAAGGTCAAGGAAGGTTTCAATCGTCCCAGTGCTTCGGAGCTCTCACTGTTTCTAAGAGAAAAAATTGGAAGTTACAAGATTCCAAAAGCCTACCATTTTTTGGCATCATCATCATTTTCAAAAACTCAAAGCGGAAAAACGAAGAGGAGCCGAGAGATCATCGAAGAGCTCTTGTCGAAAAACTTAGAGTGCACGAATCACGAAGGGACCGCAACTAGATGAATGTTGGACAATTCATCAGACTAATACGGGTCCCTACTCTTGCCGCTACGGCAGTTCCGTTGATTGTGGGCGGGGCTGTTGGATACTCTGATGGAAAAACGTTCGCGCCGCTGCTCTGGCTGGACATCTTTGCCGTTGCACTCCTGATGCAGATTGCAACCAATATATTGAACGAGTATGGAGACTACAAACACAAGATTGACACGGTTCCTTCTGCAGGATTTGCGGGGCTCATCATTTCCGGGGAGGCGACGGCCAGGGTAGTTCTTGTTGCCTCAGTGGTTTGTTACGGCGTGGCAATTATTCTTGGAGTAACACTTGTCCTCTACAGGGGTCTTCTAATTCTCCCTCTGGGAATGGTTGCAATACTAACCGGGATTTTTTATTCGGAAGGTCCGTTACCAATATCTTCCACGCCGTTCGGTGAGCTGGTCGTCGCATTTGTCATGGGACCAATCGAGGTTGCCTCGGCCAATCTTGCAGCCTCTGGGCAAATCTCAATGGTCGGTCTTGTCTATTCTGTTCCTGTGAGTCTGATGGTAGCAGCGATCCTACTTACCAACAATCTCCGCGATATCGATAAAGACCGGGACCACGGTAGAAGGACGCTTGCCGTAGTAATTGGAAAGAAATACGGATCCAGTCTACTTTTGATATTGATCGTTCTCACATTTCTTTGGTCTATTCCAGCTTACGCGATCTTCAATACCTCCGCTTTGGTGTTTTTGATATGGCTGGCGTTCCCAATTTCTTTACGCAACTATTTCCGGATAACGAAGGGCAGCGCTTGGTCCAAATCGGTTGCAATAATCTCAAGACTTCATTTGATAATTGGGGCATTGCTCACTGTTTCGATTCTTTTACACTTTTGAACCGGGGAGCTACGATTCTCTGCAGAGGAAACACGAAGCATAAGACGTTGCGGTCGGGCAAAACAGAATTTTGACATCTTCCCTAGAAATACTCCAGGTAGAGCTTCCTCTGCTAGCTCCTTTCAGATCCAGCCTTGCTGTCGAGAAAGTGAGGAGTGCCCTTATTCTTGTTTACAAATCGAAGGACATTACAGCATATTCTGAATGTGTTACATTCAGAGATCCATACTACTTGCCTGAGGACAATTCAACTGCAATTCACATGATCAGGGATCACTTGGCGAAACTCTTGATCGCTGAACCAACCCCGGACGAGTTTGTGAAACGGTCAGCTCGGATCAGAGGGAACAATATGGCAAAAGCTGCCATTGAGATGCTCATCTGGGATTTTCGTTGCAAGAGGGAGAACAAATCGATCGCTCAGGCACTCGGAGATTCGAAGGGGTACGCAGATACGGGGATCTCTCTCGGAATTAACTCGCCGGAACTGTTGGTGAAGAATGTCGCGGCAGCGCTGAGCAAGGGGTATGAGCGGATAAAGATCAAGATCCAAAGAGGCAAAGAGTATCCATTGATCAAAGCGGTCAGAGATTCATTTCCTGACGTGCCTTTGAGTGTTGACGCAAACGGCGGTTATGCTCTAAGAGATGTGGTTGCACTTAAGAGACTTGACAAGTTTGGCCTCCTCTATATTGAGCAGCCACTGGACTATGATGACCTCCTGGATCACGCTAGTTTGGCAAAGGAGATATCAACTCCCATATGCCTTGATGAATCGATCACGAGTCCAACAAGGACGAGGCAGGCTTTCGAGATATCCGCCGCAGAAATTGTTAACATCAAACCGGGCAGGCTCGGAGGCCTTGCTAACTCGCTAGAGGTGGCGAGAATAGCTAGAGACAATGGGGGACATGTCTGGGTGGGGGGAATGCTGGAGACCGGTGTCGGAAGGTCATTCAATATCGCCTTGGCATCGCTTAAGCTGGTGGACTTGCCGGGAGATACATCTCCCAACGATGAGTATTTTTCACGCGACATAGTTATCAATCCGTTCAAAATGGAAAAGAATGGTCACATAACTCCGAATTCGGGACTTGGGATTGGTGTGGAACTTGACGAGGAGTTTCTCCGAAGATCCGTGAAACAAAGCTGGAAGATTGTTTTGTAGAATCACAGTTTCACTCTCCCCGATGGATTGATCTTAGGGGGGTCGGTTTTAAGGCAATTATTTGAATATTAGTTAGTATCGACTGATTAACGGAATCCGTCAGGCAGGTTTAGAGCATTTGCATCTTCAAGGTTCGCCATTTAATCCAGTGGACCTGGATGCCGGAAGTCAAAAGTTCACGTATTCAGTTGCTCTGTTACTCTCGAAGAGAGCCTTCACTCCATCCAGGAAGACGATTCCGTTTTTCGTAAGAACGTACGTCAGTCTGCCATCTTCGACGACCGTTTCCAGGTAACCACTTCTCTTCAAGAATTCTGCGTAATCTTTCGTACGCTTGTGGTTCAATCTGGCGTAGAACGCGATCTCGAACGGAGTCATCGGACCTCGCTTCATGAGCTCGAGGATCTCGACGTAGATTTGGGATCTAGATCTCCGCTTGGAGGAATCGAGCCAAAGGCCCGGTATGGCAGAAGTTACAGATGCAAAAGGTACCGTCGAAGATGAGTACTGCTGTAAACTCGAATTGGCCGGATTTCCAATGACGACGACCTGAAAACTCCCGGAACTGATCGCAATACCGGAAAACTCGGGCGAACTCGAGCTGATGATATCTCCACCCGTTTTCATGAAGAAACCCTGCGATTCTTTTAGGGCTGGACCTTGAATCGCGACGGCTCCTCCTTGTTCAGCTGAAGAAGAAGTGGTAACTGAGACTGAAGAACCGAAAAGGAAATTCTGTACTGAAACTAGAAATTGCTCATACGGCGGTGCTCTAGAAGACTCTCCCTGGACGCTCGAGGCTATTTTCAGAGCTGGAAAGGGTGGCGCAGCTAAGGGCGAGTTAGTGATCAAAACCTTGCCCCCGGCTTGAGGAGGAAGAAAATTGGGGTTTACAATTCCCCCGGGAAAAACTGTTACGGGCTGACCTTGAAACTTTGCGTCCACCACCAATGGCGGAGAGTAGCGCGAAGCAGATGCAGAAATTGGATTAATAAAGGTCGAGGACACGAGAAGCAACGCTCCAAACACCAAATACATCTGCCTCAATTGGCCAGATTCCTCCAGAAACGTCCGATAGCTCGAAAACGCTTCGAACGAGTATAATTATATTGTGTACCAACGACGTTTTTCTCCATACACGGGATAAAGCACTACCGTTATCTTTTCGCGAATTATCCAGATAGTGTACCATAGTGACGTACCATAGGTACGCCAGAGTTATGGTTCTCTTTCATCTCTCCTATTTTCGACAATCTAAGATGAAAAAACTACTGATCGCAAGTGTAATCCTATTCGTTGCTGGACTCGGTCTCATTCTTTACAGCGACCCCGTAATTTCTCTCGCGAGTGGAAATTTAGCTCCAAACAATTCAACCGGTTTCCAATTGGTAGGAAACTCAACCTCTGGTGGAGGCCTTCCCAGCGGATGCCATCAATCGAACGGCGGGGTAATCTGCGACAGCCAGAAGACTTCTGCAGGTACGTTCTCAGGCCCAGTCTTGTTCACGCTTATCGGAATAGCTCTTTCGGGCGCTGGAATACTTCTGGCTGGAATAGAAACTGTCTCCAAATCTCAAGCCCCGTACCAGACGAAGGTTGTGACCTAGAGAATTTTCGAGGCTGGTTCTAAGATGGAAAAAGTTTTGGAAGTTGACAATGTGATGAAAAGATATGGAAACGACGTCAGTGGAACGATTGCACTACATGGAACGAGCTTTTCAATTTCGTCAGGAGAGTTCGTTGCAATAGTAGGTCCCTCTGGGTCGGGAAAAAGCACTCTCCTGAATATTATAGGTGCACTTGACCGACCAACATCGGGCAGGGTCTTTATTTCCGGTCAAGATCTTTCGACGATGAATAACGTAGAGCTTGCGAGACTGCGTAACGAAAAGATCGGATTTGTCTTTCAATCATTCAACCTCATACCGCGGATGACCGCGATGGAAAATATCGCTCTCCCCCTGATGATTCAGGGTTTGAAACCGAAGGACAGGAGACTCAGGGCTGTTGAGTTGCTCGAAGAATTCGGCCTACAGTCCAAGGCTGACAACAAGCCAGGCGAGCTCAGCGGCGGAGAGCAGCAGAGAGTTGCTGTCGCAAGAGCGCTTGCAAATGATCCCTCGATCATTCTTGCGGATGAACCAACGGGCAACCTCGACACGAAGAATTCTGAATTAATGATGGAGACCTTTGAAGGACTCAATTCGGAATCACAGAAGACGCTCGTGATTATCACGCACAATCCTCAGCTGGCCAGCAGGGCGAAGAGGACGGTCTCGATTCGGGATGGCAGGGTAGAGGAAATCAGGGAGAACTAGACGGAAGATGAAGAAATCTAATTCTTTTAGGTCAAGAGTCCGAGGCGGGGCAACTACCTTTTTGATTTTGCTTACGCTTGCGAGTTTCTTATCACCGGTAGCCTTCGGAACTTCAACTCCGCCATACCAGGCAAACGGTTTCAACATACTTTCTGTCGTGTGGGGGACCAGCGCCGTTCACAGTCAGGCAGGACCGGGAGACACGGACGTTCCCCTGACAGTTACGCTCCAGTACATTTACCCGACGAGCACTGCGGTGTCAACCTCGGGAACGCTCGATACTAAAGGTACGGGATTTTCCGCCTCCAATGGAAGTCCGAATTCAACGGTGTACTATATCGGTTCACTCACACCCGGCAGCATATTCGAACTCACGTTCTATCTCGATCTAAATTCAAGCCTGAAAGCGGGGAGTCATTACTCGATTCCGCTGACTATGCTGTGGAGCGCGGTTCTGACCAATTCATCTGTGGAGCCGGAGACTTCTCTGATACAGTCGGCGACGATATCCGTTTCGATCAACGGCGATGCGTATCTGACTTTTAGGGCGTCGCAATCATACCTTACTTCCGGTCAAGTAAACCACCTGAATTTTACGGTATCCAATAATGGAACCGGTCCCGCTGCTAGCATACTCACTACACTCTCCTCGCAACAGGCGGGAGTCCAGAGTGTCATTCCCGAAATTCAGAATTTGAGTCCGGGTTCAAGTGCGACATTCCCGCTTGAGATTTACGTACCACAAAGCTCTGCAGGAAGCGTGACTCCCCTGTCGGTTCTTGCTACTTTCAGAGATCCCTACGGAAATAACGCGTCCACTTCGCAGATTATCGATCTTCATTCATCTACTACTAGCCAGGCAAAACTGGTGTTCAGTGCGGAAAAAGAAACCCTAATTCCGGGAGAATCAAACAACATCACGCTTACGCTAACGAACATCGGCCTCGGCAACGTCTCGGACATTGTTACAACAACGTCATCGTCTTTGCAGGGCATTAGCACTCTTGTGGACCTTGCAACTCTATCCAGTCTGGGTCCGGGCGGCTCATACACTGCAAACATCACCGTTTACATCTCCGCTTCAGCAGCCGGACAGGGAGTCACTCTGACGTTTTCTTCCACGTTTCTCGACGCCTACGGAACATCTGAATCCAGCAGCCAGCAATTGGGTTTCCAGATTGCCGCATCAACTAATTTTCTTTCAAGCACCTTCTCAATAACGACAATTTCCAATTCAGTAGTCAGCGGAAGCATCTCCATGGTTACTTTTCATGTGAAAAATACTGGAAGCGCGACAATATACACTCCCGACTTTTCGATCTCTGTAACGCAGCCACTCGTCGTTGCTGGAAACTCGACCTCGTCTTCTACCACAACGAGCATTGCTCCGGGGCAAAGCGAGGACTTTACTACGGAACTAACCGCATCTCCCGGTTCAGCGAGCGGAATCTATCCGGCTCAACTTGAGATCAGTTTCTCTGATCAATATGGGTCTACCCACAACCAGAGCTATCCCGTTGCAATTTTGCTGTCAGGCTCGATTCAGCTAGTGGTACAAAATGAGGCGTTCTCACAAAACGCAACGGGAATCACCGTCACCGGAAATCTGCTCAATGAAGGATCTACTTCGGCATCTTACCTCTCTCTATACGGATATCTCAACAATTCAAAACTGGCTGGTTCTCCAAACTACATCGGAGAAGTGGACGTAAACACTCCGGTTCCGTTTACGATAACGATCCCGTACCAAGCCCGAAGTTCGGCGATGGGAAACGTCACGATTGCGCTTCAGTTCAGGAATAATTTAGGGCAGTTGCTGAACTCCTCGTGGTCTGAAACGGCTCCACTCAGATCATCCTCGGGTATTCTGCCACCTGATTCGACAACGCCATCGGGTACGACAGGTTCTACGACAGGACCCAGCTTTTTTGAGCTCGCAATCATTCTTACTGTTGTACTTGTCGCGGCCGGCGTGGGAATCTTCGCGATTTTGAACCGAAGAAAGGTCAGAAAGATAAAGTCCCGGTCCAGCACGCGAATTGAAAGCAAATCGATCGCGTAGGTAATCAACTTTCAAGGATTGGAGAAAAAGAATTTGAGAATCACGGACGTTGTTTCGCTCGCCGTGGGAGCATTGGCAGACCGGAAGTTCAGGGCAGCTCTCACCATACTTGGAATAGTAATCGGTCCGGCGACAATCGTTGCTCTCGTTGCCGCCACGCAAGGGTTTAGTAATGCTTCATCCTCACAATTCGAGAAGCTAGGCGCGACTACGATCTTTGTTTCAAGTAGTATCAACCTGACTCAAGCTGATTTGAATAAGATTCAAGCACTGCCTGGCGTCGCCGCTGTTGTACCATATGACCAGTTAAGTGGAACGATAAACGTAGCAGGCACGCCGGAAGGCCTGCAGATAATAGCAACTGAAATATCAAAACTGGATTCCGTACTTCCGGCATTGACCCTTCGTCTGGGATCAATTCCTTCGGCTTCAGACATTACCGGCGCCATCTTGGGTGCGTCGGTCGCGAATCCAGACGTGTCCGGCGCGAAGAACCTAACCGTCAATGAAGAAGTAACAGTCTCTCAAATTCAATCACAATCAAGCTCGTTCTCTACAATTGGGGGCGGTGTACTGTTCAAGCAAGGTATTTTGAACGGTGGCGGCTCCTCTGGTGCAAATAGGACGTTTATCGTCAGCGGAATCTACAATCCATTCGGACAGGGGATCCAGGTTAACCCGGATGCTACGATATTTGTTCCCCTTGCAACGGCTCAGAGTATAACTCATGTTTACACCTACACTAGCGTCCTCGTCCAAGCTTCAAATGCAGGGCTGGTAAATCAAGTCTCAACCGAAATTACAAATCTTTTTGGCAGCAGCAAAATTTCCGCAGGAACCGTGAGCTCGCTCGTTTCCTTCCAACAAACAATTTCACAGGGAATTAGTACTCTACTAGAGGCCGTGGCGGGGATTTCAGTTCTGGTTGCGTTCATCGGTATAATGACTACGACCTTTACCTCCGTCCTAGAAAGGACAAAGGAGATTGGAATTCTGAAGGCGCTGGGTGCGAGCGGAAGAAACATTATGCTAACTTTTCTCTCGGAAGCAGCTCTGACAGGCTTTGTCGGAGGTCTGATTGGTGCGGGGGCAGGATCAGCTCTTTCATTTCTCATAGTGATTCTTCTTCAAGGCAGCAGTAATGGTTCGCCTGATAGAGGAGGTAGTTTTGGAGGGCCGAATCAAATTCAATCGACATCCTCGACGCTAGCCATAACACCTGCAATAACCCCGGAGCTCATAGTTGCTGCAATCGTTCTCGCGAGTGTGGTTGGAATGCTAGCCGGTCTCCTTCCATCGTGGCGTGCGTCCAAGCTTCCACCGGTGGACGCGTTACGCGCTGTCTAATTTGGACTATCGGTAGGTTAATGTTTTGCAGTATCAGGTCCTAGGTATGATGGCATCCACCGATTAATCAATCTCTTTTGCAAAAAGCCCGAAAAAATTAGAGCAGTGAGGTTGATTTACAGATACATTTAGCACTCGTCTGCATTTCTGATAAGTGGACTGCTCTAAACCTCTAGAATCATGCGGACACAAGGGTTTCATTTTGAAATTGTGTTCGAAAGTCTTTGACCCTAGATTACCCTATGGATCTCTTTTCTTCTTGAATCTAATCCACGGGACAACGTTAGGTAATACTTGTGGACTCGCCGTATATTACCAGTTTGATGTTTTCGTCCATGCCATGACGGCCGGAGCCCTAAATCCAAAAACTGCTGGTTTGTATGCAAGACTTTACTTCGAGACGATGTACGAAGTAATCTATAAACCTCGAATTCTTTTGAATGGGGTCGTAAATCCTGTTTTTGCTTTTCTATTAAAATTTCTTCACCCGGTATTATTTCTAAAAGAGCCCCTTGGGAAAAGAATCAAACTCGTGAGCCCAGTATCTTTCTATAGGACCAATTCATCTCGAGATCACTGACGGAGCATCCCAAGGATGGGCAATTGGCCTAGATTGAACGATTATTTTATAACAATTGTACTGCATCTACTTATAGCCAAAGCGCCTTTAGATTCTGTTAGGAGTTGAATTTCAAGTCATGATTGCTCTGGATGCTTTTCTGTTCAGCTTGGTTCAAGGATTACCAAACGCGTCCCTCTACTTTGGAGAAAAACTTCTTAACGGAGTGGCAGATATTTTGGGCGGCATTATCCTTCTAGTCATAGGCATTCTGATTATCGTTTTGCTAGTTGCGGCAGCTATAGTACTTCTGCCGGCGATCATCGTCGCAGTTTTGATCTGGTTCTTGACTGGCAGTTTCTTCTACGCGGGAATAGCATTCCTCGTTGTCGCTCTGATCAGCCTCGTTGCTATGGCAGACTGATCAGTTGCAAAGCTGTCAAGTAGTTGGGGAAGTTATTTTACTTACTTCCCTCTTTCTTGACAGGTCGTAGGACATTCTGAACAACTCTATTGCGCGTGCAACATCAGCCTCCTCTTTGAATCGAAATGTGATCCAGCCGCTCTTCGGCAGAATGTGGTGAGGCTGGGCTTTTTTCTCTTCTACTAGCTGGTTTCTAACTGTTAAAGGAAAAGCAATGTCAGCCTGATAATCACCGTGTATATGCCCAATTTCTCGTCTTTCCACCCTGAATTCTGTTCCTCCAAAGCGGTGAGGAAGAGCTTCTACGCCGCTCCACTTTGAAACTTCTTTAACTATCCGGTCTTGCGCCCGCGGTACCAAAAAACTCACTACTATTGGATAGAGAAAATGCTGCGATCCATATAATCAAATTGGCAGATTTACTTATGATCGGAATTATCTATAGAGGAGGATCATTGCAGTGGACTGACCAGAGACGTGTCGACATTCATGGAACCAGTTCCTACTGAAAGACTGACGTCGAAAGATGGACCGGATTGATTGCCCGCAGAAGCTTTCAGCGCGTTATTCGTGGATTGCGAGATTGCAAATCCGGGGAGATTCTTCGATATTGATCCAAATCCGTTCGAAGCGCTCAGACTGACGCCTGCAGTTTTCAAAAATGCTACGTTGAAATTCAACGAACCAGTTCCGGTCGATACTGTCACAGGGACGTGTGGGCCACTAGGAGAAAAATAGTTCGAGACAAGGCTGATGTTCCCCGTTCCATCCTGCAAGTTGAGATTGGATATATTCGTGGCGTCGATATTTGTGCTGATGCTCCCGGTTCCAGTGGACAAGGAGATTTGACCAAATCTCTGAACTGGAGAATTAGAATTGATATCGACGCTGTCGGTTCCCGCACTGGCATTGATATCGACCAGATATCCCGGACCCACGGTTACGGTGATATCATCAGTAGATGAGTACGCATTCAAGATCAGAGCACCGTGGCTTGTAACGTTAGTGAAAGAGGTCGACGAATTTCCGAACGGTTGAAGGAAAAATGGAAATTCGTAGGCTGTCTTATTGAAAGTAACAACGTACCCCAGATCCGCATTCCCGGAGAATTTTATTGCGATGCCCCCAAAGCGCGTGGTCGCGTTAATCATTATGGTCGATATTGTAACTTCGCTTCGAGTCGCAGAGTAAGAATGGGTACTCGTAGTTGAATAGTTGTAACTGCTAGCAGCGCCTGCAAATACGACCAGGCTGATTACCAAGATAGCAATGTCAGGTCCTCTTGCTCTGTGACCTAGAAATCCGATCACTACCACGGCAAGTCCGGCGAGCACAAACACAACGGCAAATGACAGACCAAGATTTACCTTAAGGTAGACAAGCAATCCTGCAAGAACGATGACTAGACCCGCTACCAGCCTCAGAATAGGAAAATCACGGATATTCAGAGACGAATCATTTGTAGCTCCTGTCATTTACCTTTCCTTTCTTGGAGTACCCTCAAATCCATACATCTTGGTATTAAGCGATCACACAATTCGCAAGGCCGAGAATCATTGCATAATTTAAATTAGGGCTTATCCAATCAAAAACTTGCCCTTGTCCAGCACAGATGAAGGCAGTTCTTACTGCCATGTTTGTGGAACGAGACTTCCTCCAGGAGCCACGTTCTGTCCAAGATGCGGAACTGCAGTGTATACTCCTACGAGCGGTGTACAGCAACCAACTCAAAGCACGGCAGCGCCACCACCTCAACAACCTCCACCACCCTACTATGATCGTCGATCTTACCGGGATTACAGACGAGAGCTAAGGAGGCAGGAAAAGGGCGAAAAAGGTGAGAAAGGTGAGAAAGGCGAAAAGGGAGAGAAAAGCGGCGGCGGGACGTTAGTTGGGCCAATAATCGGGGGTGCAATCCTCGTCTGGCTTGGCATCTCGTTTTACCTTCAGCAGGTCGGTTACTTTCCCTCCGGGAACTGGTGGGCATTTTTCATTTTAGGTCTCGGCGTAATCATAATGTTTCAGGGCCTTCTCCTCTATACACGTCTTCACAGACCGGTAATTGGACCGTTCATTGGTGGCGGGATTCTTTTTGTGATCGGGCTGTCATTTTTTTCCAGTTCAGTTGGGAACATCTGGCCATTGATCCTAGTGATAATTGGGATTGCCGTTGTTGCCTCCGCCTTTATGGCGAGACGCCGTACTCCAAGCCCTACGACCTAGCCGATGAACCGTCCTGTTAGGGCATTATACAAATAATGCTCAGTGATGGTTCGAGTTCGGTCTCTGCCGAAGACTCGAAAGTAACCACCACCCAGTGATTCAATCAGGTCCCTGATTTCATAACGTGGGAAGAGGACGGAAGAAATGATCAGTCTACCCCACTGGTTTTTTTCAAGCTTATGCAAGAGCTTGACGCCACTTCCGGTCCTGACCTCGAAGAGATAGATATCGTAATTGGGGCAAACGTACGGATTGTCGTCGAGCTGCTGGGCAAAGACACCCTCGGTCGCGGTGTACATCTCGACTATCGGGACAGAATCACCGTAGTAGTACTTTAGTTCAGGTGCGTATTTTGACTGGATTTTCGGGACACTGGTGCAAAACAGGGCATCCATTTTCCATACTTGATTCGGAAACTTGTGGTACTTTCTGTTTACAAATCTTGAAAACTCCAATATTACTGGGGTAACGCCTATTACACTTCCGACGTCCGCGTGGTTTGCCTTTTCGTAAGCGAGCTCAAACCGCCTTTCCCAATCCGATCTAGTGACACCACTGCCCAATGAGTCGATCTCTTCCTGTTTCGGAATGAGAGTTGCCGCTTCCAGAGATGGGTGGAGTCTTGCATATGTCCCGGAGCTGTAGCCGTACGTTTGTTTTGCACCATCGGGAGAAATTATGGTCGAGACGTTCGAAGGAAAGTTCAGGTTGAGCACGTCTCTCTTCAATATTCCGAGATTGTTTTTTCTTAGGGCAAAATTGACAATTCCTCTCGCTCCTGCAAAAAGAATCTGAGAAAGATGGGTCTCGTTTGTCGGAATAACCTTTGGCGATTTTCCGGTGGTGCCCCTGGTCATTACCCACTCTGTTACCGGCTCTGTAAAAATACAATCGTATCCCTGTACTCCGTTTTGGATATCCTTGAAGTACGGCTTCAAGGATTCATAGCTCGAAACCGGAAACTCGGTCTGAAATTCCCGGATTGAATGGATTTTGTCTGCGCCGAATTTTCTTCCAAACCCGGTTTTTGCATATCTTTCGATCAGGTACTCAAAAGCTTCTGTCTGCGCCTTTCCTGGATCTTTGAGTGAGGAGTACCATGGGTCGACAAAACTTCGAAGAGTCGAAGTCGAAAGAGAATCCAAAATGACAAGATCGAGAATGTTTAGTGTTAGATATTTGGATTTCTTTTCTCTAAAAGCAAAAAGGTGTGCGGGATTCCAAGCGACTTTCAATATCCTTACAAGCCGCTAGAACTCATTTTCTCTAATCGAGAAAGAAATGAAATCCCTTCCTGATTCCGTCAAGAAACTAATTGAATCAAAGTCGTATGCTAACTTCGCTACTCTGATGCCTGACGGGTCTCCACATGTCACGCAGACCTGGGTGGATCACGACGGCGATACGGTTCTGATCAACACTTTCGAAGGAAGTCAAAAGTCCAAGAACGTTCGTAGAAATCCAAAGGTAGGAATGGATATTGTCGATCCTGCGAACCCCTACAACCTTGCGATGATCCGCGGGCTGGTAGTCGATGTTACGTTTGACGGCGCGGAAGATCATGTTGACAAGTTGGCAAAAAAGTACACGGGAAAAGACAAGTACGAAATGCGGCGGCCGGGAATGAGACGGATCTTGATCAAAATCGAACCCAGTCATGTAATCGCCCCGTGGGACGACACTTCGTGGCAAGCCTGGAAAGAGAAAAAGCCTCAACAGTAGAAATTTTACTTCACCCCTTCACAGGGAATGACGTTCACCTCTGAAAGTGACTTTCTGCCGGAAACGCTTCATCCCGCCGTGAATATCGAAGCAGGACGTTACCCGACGGGTATCCCTTTACATCTTTGAGTTCGAGGGCGGTCGTGGCAGAGACGCCGCTCATTAGAGGCATACCATTTCCGAGCAATAACGGAGTGACGACAAACTGATACTCGTCGATCAAATGGTGCTGTGTAAATTGCGACACAATAGAACCACTTCCAATTATGATCATATCTTTCCCGGGCTGCTCCTTCATTGCCTGGATCTCCTGCGGATCGAAATTTCGAATGAGCTGGGAGTTCTTCCAGCCCAAATTGTCCAGAGTTTTGGAGAATACAAGTTTAGTTGTCTCGTTCAAAGTCGTCGCCATTGCCTGCATCTCCGGCGGGAGATTCGGATTTTCAAGAGCATGCGGCCAGAAGGCTTCCAGAACCTGGTATGTTCGCCGGCCGAGAATGATTGCGTCGGTTCCTTGTCCCTTGGTTGCATCTCTGTCCAGTTCTTGATCAGGCACAGCTAGACTTTGCCAGTTGCCTCCCGGTCCAGCAAAGTACCCCCTCCATCGTAACTCGGTTGAACATTATGATTCGACGCATGATTGTTCCCTTAACGATCGGAGTGAAAAGTTTAGTGGGGGTTATTGTTTCCGCTTCTGTAGAAAACTAGGACGAAAGGATGGTTTGAAAGGATAGGCTCTAAACCTGCAGAGTAGCCTTAATCTCGCGATGGAATATCGGCTGCTTGCAGGTATTTTGCCGCCTGCTCCTTTAGTTTCTTTATCGCTTCCTCTTTCTCTGGATGGGTGACCAGCGCGATCTTTGCAACATCCCAGAAGTCTCTTGCCGGAACGATCTTGAGGCCTTGCTTTTCAAAGAACCCGCGATCTTCTACGCTTACTCCTGTAAAGTTCGATTCTGGTATAATGATCGTGTCCACGCCATCGGTGTTTAACGCGGCAACAAACTTGCCCATGCCCTTAAAGTCGAGCCCGCCTACCTGAACAAGCTCGCCCTTTGGAGTAACTCCTCCGGTTATCACGACGTTCGGAAGTACTTCTTCCTTTGCCGCAACCGAGTACTGGGCGAGCGTTATCGCAGCTCCTGCGCTGGGTCCCTGGATGACTTGCGAATCCAGCCCCTTTGCAAACGTAATAAAGTCCAGGAAAAATTCGTGGTTTCGCATCGACCAGTCGCACTGCTCGTTCAAGAATACTCTAGCGTGCTCTGCGCTTGCTCTTACTGACTTTGCGATCTCGCTTCCGATTACAAGCGCTCTACCTCTACGGCCGAATGGATTGCACACGCACTCTATTACTGCAACGGTTCCTTCCGATGCCATCCCGCCACTGCC
>Ga0207060_10077_pt1 | contig 36786 bp, 24 predicted proteins | sample Alteio_BWMinCont_30_FD_153270 | JGI IMG/M metagenome (GOLD analysis project Ga0207060, IMG submission 153270) | Enriched cells from forest soil in Barre Woods Harvard Forest LTER site, Petersham, Massachusetts, United States -... | ecosystem: Environmental > Terrestrial > Soil > Temperate forest >...
CAGGCGTCGGCGCAATCATTAACGGAGACCTGGGTGCGCCCGTCGTGGCGAATGGAATGGTTTATTCCGCCCTTTTTGACAACGTGCCTCTTGCGTTGAACGCCAGCACCGGCGCGACGTTGTGGAGCTTTAACAAGGCGGCTGGCGGCACCCCGCCCGCCGTGGCGAATGGCGTGTTTTATTTTGGTGGGGAAGATGGAAATCTGTATGCGCTGAACGCCAGTACAGGCGCCAAGCTGTGGAGCTTTGCCACCGGAGGCGGCCCATTCGTCGTGGGCCCATTCGTCGTGGCGAATGGCGTGGTTTATATTGGCTCGCCTGATGGCAACGTGCATGCGCTCAACGCCAGCACTGGCGCTAAGCTGTGGACCTTCACCACCGGAGGTAAAAATTTCTCGTTCGCAGTGGCAAGTGGGGTGGTCTATTTCGGCTCGACCGACAACAATCTGTATGCGCTGAACGCCAGCACCGGTGCCAAGCTGTGGAGCTTTGCCACCGGAGGGGAGGTGTTCTCCTCGCCCGCGGTCGCGAATGGGGTGGTCTGTTTCGGCTCGACCGACAACAACGTGTACGCGCTGAACGCCAGCACCGGCGCTAAGTTGTGGAGCTTTGCCACGGGTGAGAAATCCTCGCCCCAGGTGGTGAACGGGGTGGTGTATGTCGGCTCGGCGGCCGGCTATGTGCATGCGCTGAACGCCAGTACAGGCGCCCAACTGTGGAGCTTTGACGACGGGGTGTTCCCTGTGGGCCCACTCGTCGTGGCGGATGGAGTGATTTATCTCGGCTGCAGCCCCGGCCTGTGCGCGGTAAATGCCGGCACCGGCGAACTGATGTGGGGCACTGACCCAGCCTTTGGTGGTCTGTCCGCCGTAGCGAATGGCGTCGTATATACCGTTTCCGGAAATTCCGTCTTTGCACTGAACGCCAGCACCAGCGCCCAGCTGTGGAGCTATTCCGTACCAGACATCATGCGTCCCAATGGTATGTTCACCGATTTCACCGCGAGCACCGTAGACGATGGGACGCTTTACGTCAGTACTACGATAGGCGTCTACGATCCTCAAGCCCCCGGTGAGTTTTCAGTTCAGTGGGTTTACGCGTTTTCCTTGGGTGCCGATCTCTTCCTGCGGATTCAACCCACTCCGACGACGGTCCATCAGGGTGATCTGATTACCTACGCCTTCCCGGTGTGGAATCTGGGTCCAGCCAACGCGGTCCATGAAGTGCTGAACACGCAAGTGCCGGCAGGCACGACGTTCGATTACGTGAGAATTTCAGGCACTCCGGGGCTGGGAACGTGCACGACGCCGCCATATCAGGGAACAGGACAAATCGTCTGCCACGAAAACGGCAGCATGGCTCCCAACACAACGTGGACAGTGCGCCTGACCGTAAAAGTGACTGCGCCCTCAGGCACAGTGATCACTGAAAACGCAGCCACGCTGGCGGCTACCACCGACCCGAATCCGGCCAATAACATGGCGACGGTGAGCATCAAGGTGCAGTAAGCGAAAAATGGAGGCTGTGCGATGAATTCCCCGATTTGTGTGAGTAAAATCTGTGTCACTAACAGGAAACAGATTGCCTCTTTCTGGATTGCACGCTCAATGCTGGCAATCGCACTGCTGTGGCTGATGCTGGCTGCCGCCAACACGTCTGCACAGACTGGCACTGACGTTTCCAGTTCCTCCACGACCACCAGCCCTGCGCCCCCGCCCTCCAACTGGTCGCAATTCCTTGAAGACAACATGCAGCGCTCGAACCCGAATGAGACGATCCTTAGCGTCAACACTGTCGCCAACCTGACTGAGAAGTGGGATGCAGAGTATTCCGTGGGGTGCTGCGAGAGTCCCCAATCTTCGCCCGCTGTGGTGAATGGGGTGATTTATTTCGGCGTCGTGAATGGCATGTCTGCGCTGAACGCCACTACAAGTGCCAACCTGTGGACCTTTAGCACAGGAGGCTTCGTATCCTCGCCCGCCGTGGCGAATGGGGTGGTCTATTTCGGCTCGACCGACAACAACGTGTATGCGCTGAGCGCCAGCACCGGTGCCAAGCTGTGGAGCTTTAGCACCGGCAACGAAGTGGCTTCCTCGCCGGCAGTGGTGAATGGTGTAGTTTATATCGGCTCGGGGGACCACAAGGTGTATGCGCTGAACGGCAGCAGCGGCGCCAAGCTGTGGAGCTTTACTACCGGAGGCGCTGTGGATTCCTCGCCCGCCGTGGCCAATGGGGTGGTATATGTCAGCTCCCATGACGGCCACTTTTATGCGCTGAACGCGAGTACTGGAGCCTACCAGTGGAGTTGGCCCTTCAACGCTCTGAGCGCCTCGCCTGCAGTGGCGAATGGGGTGGTTTATATCACTGCGGACGACGGTACTCTATATGCGCTGAACGGCAGCACCGGCGCCAGGCTGTGGAGTGATGCCCTGGGAAATGGTGTAAATTCCCCGCCCGCAGTGGCGAATGGGGTCGTGTATATCAGCGCCGAAAAGCTGTACGCCCTGAACGCTGCCACCGGCGCCCAACTGTGGACCTTTCCCATCGGTGGATCCGCGCCCGTAGTGGCGAATGGGGTGGTCTATTTTGGCGCCGACAACTTGTATGCGCTGAACGCCAGTACAGGCGCCCAACTGTGGAGCTTTCCTTTCAGTGGATCCTTACTCGTAGTGGCGGACGGAATGCTTTTTCTCCATAATTCGGGAGGAGCAGACCCAGTCTCTTGGGAGGATGGTCTCCAGGCGTTTTCGCTGGGAGCCGATCTTTTTCTGCGGATATTTGCCACTCCGGCGACGGTCCATCAGGGCGACCTGCTCACCTATGAGTTCCCGGTCTGGAACCTGGGGCCAGTCGCCGCCGATCAGGAAGTGCTGATGACGCAGGTGCCGACAGGCACAACCTTCGACTACATCCGCATCTCCGGCACACCGGGGCTGGGCACCTGCACGACTCCGCCATACCAGGCAATAGGGCAAATCGTCTGCCACGAGAACGGCAGCATGGCGCCCAACACCACATGGACAGTCCGTCTGACGGTGAAGGTGACAGCTCCCGCAGGCGCGATAATCTTCGAAAATGGAGCCACCTTGGCGAATAATCCAACTGATCCGAATCTGGCCAACAACACTGCGTCAGTGCGCGTCACCGTGCAGTGATCGAAGATTAAGCCGAAAACGAATCGCATCCTCGCGGTATGAGGATAAGACCCAGCAAGAAGGACTTCAGGTCATCACGTGCAGCAGGACATCGGCAGTAATGGGCAAAACTCCTTTCTGTCAATCAATCCGTAGTTCCGGTCGGATAACCGGCTACCCAGAAGCGATCCTGCGTAGTGCCTGCAAAGTCACCTTTGCGGTAAATTGCTTCCGAAGCGGGTGGACGGCTGCAAGTTTCCGGGAACACCGTTTCTCGAACCTCGCGACGGCAGCTGCGTGGGGCCAAATTTCCGAGTCCGCAACGACATGGCAGATCTTTCGAATAATAGAGTATGCTGCGGGCATGCCGCAGGACATTTTGTTGCCAGCCAGGGAGCAAGCCGAGCAATCGGACCCGCAGGCACTGCAATGGGTTTCTCCTCAACGTGCCCTGCGCCTCGCATCTTCCATCGGTGACCTGGCGTATGGAGGAACGGACAGACTTATCTTCGGCACGCTGAGTCACGAACAAATTGGAAGAACGAGGGCATATGTCATCACAAAATGGCGACAAAGCGAGATTCAACAGGTTAAGGAAACAAAAGTTCCGCCGCCGCGAACTCATGGCAAAGTTGGCGACCCAGTCGGCGGCCAGTGCAGCGCGGTTAGGTAAAAACTCCGCCCGCAAAGTTGGCGCAGCGGTAGCAGCAGAACACGCTCCTTCACCAACACCATCGATGGGTGGGCTGCGCTCGAGAGCGTATCGGAGGAGGTTTTGCTTCGCCCTTGACACCTGATGTGGGATAGTCCCCGATCATGCAAAATTAAGGTTCCGCTGGTACAAATCAGTTGTATATGTTCCTTTCCATTCTTTCCGTCGCGCGAAGGAGATCCATTGGGACGCGTTGCCGATTCGGATTGCAGAATTGCGAATTCTTGGGCCACCATGATTCGGATGTTGTTTTGATTCACGTCGGTGTGTCCAACGATTTCTGCGGCAGATCCCAAGGATGAAGTTGAAGGAGAGACTGACCTTCCTGCGAGCGCTGAGTGCAGATCCGGGCCTTGTAGGCGCGATCGCACCCTCAGGTCCTGCTCTGGCCAGATTGATAACCAGCGAAATACGACACGACTCCGGGCACATTGTTGAATTCGGCCCGGGAACAGGCGTATTTACCCAGGCGCTCCTTGCTCAAGGTGTAAGAGAGAAGGACCTGACGCTCGTCGAGTACCGTTCCGATTTCGCAAAGCTGCTGCAGGAACGATTTCCCGAGGCGCGCGTTCTGCGCATGGACGCCGGATCTCTACACAAGCATGATCTATCTCATGATGGATCGGTTGGCGCTATTGTCAGCGGCCTTCCGCTTCTCAATATGTCGGATAGAAAAATAGTCTCTATCCTTAGCCGGGCATTTCGCTACATGCGTCCCTCTGGTGCGTTTTATCAATTCACTTATGGTCCGCGCTGTCCGGTGCCTAGGAAGTTTCTTGATCGACTCGGGCTCCGGGCGACGTTCCTGGGTCGTGCGCTCGGCAATCTTCCACCAGCAGCGGTCTATCGAATCACGAAGCTCGAGCGGTCTGGATCCGTCCACCCCAACCGTCAAGAACAGTCTGCGTACCCGCGGCTGCGTATCTCCGAGCCCGTGACTGCCGAAGACACGATTTGAGTGCAGTGGGCAGCTTTGTCTGGTCTACGGCAGCTTCTGTCTGTCGGGGCACGGGGCCCTGGTCGCTGCAATCACCCACGCGTTCAGAAACGTGATTCCGGCCTGGAGGTATAACCGGCGCGCGGGGACACGAAATACTCATCGGCCCAAAATTTCACGCTGGGGGCAAGTGCCACCGCGCTTTTTAGAATGACTCACATGCCTAGGACGGCGAATAGATTCTCGGAGGCTCCTCAAAAGTCGCATTTCCGGTAACTTGCCCGATGACTGCCTGGTTAACAGGTGAAGTTACCTGAAATCCCGTTTTCGGGGAACCACTCAGTAACTTCAGGTGCCTGTAGGCGACGGCAAACGAATCAACGGAGAGAAGTCTACCTTCCAAACATCAAACTCGAACAGCGATCCATACTGGTCGACGTTGATGGTGATATTCAGCACCACGCCGTCCACATCCTGAAGCTCTGCCTCGGCCAACTGCTGACCGAACTTTCTTCCGGCTGCCCCTGTGAATCTCAGGCTCCCCATGCCGCCGTCCGTCATCTCTTCTACAAGAGCCTCAGCAAGTTCTTGCCGAAGCGACTGCTCTTCCCGTTTGGAAGCGAGCATCGCAACTATCAGGTTGGTTTCATCGAGTCTCAGGTGTCTTGCTTGTTCGTCAGACATGACTCAATCCTAATCACAGCCGCTCTTCCTGAACGTTCCTTTCAGACTGTTCCCGAAAAGTCGCAATTTCGGTAAGTTCCCCGTTTGGGGCAAATCACCGGTTGAACTTACCGAGATCCCCGGCGGTCTCAACCGGTCGGTGCAACACCATCTGATATGAATTCATTTTCTAAAGGTGGTGTTTATGGCACAAGGAAGACGGGATAGGCTTTCCGCGGAGCAGAGGATCGACATGTGGCGCCGTTGGAAGGCGGGAGAGTCGTTGCATGAGATTGGCCGCGCCTTCGGCAAGGGCCATGGTTCTATTCGGTTCCTGTTGACGCAGCGCGGCGGGATGGTTCCTGCTACTCGTCGGCGTTCGCTGCGAACGCTCACGCTGGCCGAGCGGGAAGACATTTCACGAGGAATCGCTTCCGGTTCGTCGATTCGTGAGATAGCGAAAGGGTTGCAGCGGGCCGCGTCGACCGTGAGCCGGGAGGTGGCGCGAAACGGCGGCGGTCAACTGTATCGAGCCAATGAAGCCGATCATCAGGCCTGGGAGTCGGCTCTGCGACCCAAGGTGTGCCTTCTTGCCATCGACCAGAAGTTGCGGACGATCGTTGCCAGTAAACTGAGCCTGGATTGGTCGCCCGAACAGATTTCGGGATGGTTGAAGATACGGTATCCCAACAACGAGAGCATGCGCGTGTCCCACGAAACCATCTACCGCAGCTTATTCATCCAGGCACGAGGAGCGTTGAAAAAAGAGCTGATTCAGCACCTCAGGTCCAAGCGGCTTATGCGTCGCTCACGGCACTCTCGGGCTGACGGACAGTTCCGCGGTCAGATCGTCGATGCCATATCTATCCGGGAAAGGCCGGCAGAGATTGAAGACCGCGCTATTCCCGGTCATTGGGAGGGCGACCTGCTCAGCGGCACTAAAAACAGTCACATCGCAACCCTGGTGGAACGACATTCGCGTTTCACCCTCCTGGTCAAAGTGCCCAGCAAAGACACAGCGACCGTCGTCGCCGCGCTGAGCAAACACGTGCGTAAACTCCCCCTGTCCCTGCGGCGCTCCTTGACCTGGGACCGAGGGCTGGAAATGGCCAAACACAAAAGCTTCACGGTAGCTACGAATGTAAAAGTCTACTTCTGTGATCCGCAGAGCCCCTGGCAGCGAGGCACCAATGAAAATACCAACGGCCTACTAAGACAGTACTTCCCCAGAAAAACCGACTTGTCCGGCTACTCTCAATCCGATCTCGACAAGGTAGCTCTGCGCCTAAATCAACGCCCGCGCAAAACCTTGGGCTTTGAAACTCCGGCGAGTAAACTCCAAGCCAGTGTTGCATCGACCAGTTGAGCCGCCACCGTTTTTCAGGCACTAGTTATACAGCCCGGCTTCTCAACGACGTGATTACTTCAGGATTGCCCAAACAATACGTCCTCGTCAGCTGGCGAGTTGGCAAAATCTCGGCGCAGTCGCTGAGGCGCTCAGGGCAGTAAGGCGAATCCGTTTTATTTTATGAGGTGGCGGTTCACGCCGAGCGACACTTAATTGCCAGATTGCCCGCAATCCCACACCTGGTCATGGCGTGAGCACACCAGTGATCAATAATCTGAAACGTCAAAAAAGAGAGTTTACGTAGATGGTTGGCGTACGCCCGCTTTTGTGCGCGGCCAGAAAATGACGGTCAGGGTCATCACCTCCTGGGCAGGATGGACCGTGATTCCCCCAATATCTGCCGAGCCTGAAGGCCCGGTCATCAGCAAACTGTACGCATTGTCCTGGAAATGGGGATGGCCATACGCATCGTGTATGTTCTCTACAATTTCGGCAGGATCGAGCAGGATCACAATGTCGTGCGCCAGAAAGCCGATAGTACTGACGCGGAACTCTTCTTCCGAGAGCAGGGCCGAACCGGTTTCGGCCACGCCAAGGGGAGAACGCACAATCGTAACGTCGATACTGCTGGCGTCGGACCAGCGAGCGAAATCTTCTGGTTTGGTGTTGCCGGTATATTCGGGAACTGCCGAGCAGATCGTCTTCGCGTCGGGAAATCGTTCTTTCAGGAATTTGTCAAAATCAGCCGGAGGATCGGTGACCACCCCACCGGCGAGTTCCTTCAGCGACGCGGTAAACAGTGTCTTCCGGTCGACCGGCTGCTCGGAATGAAACTTTGGAACTTCAGGCAATTCGCGAGGCGAGGGCTGACTGTCGCGAACATTCCCTAGTATGGAAGTTCGAATGGCCATCTGGAGTATGGCTCCAACGAAGGCCGTATACATTTGCGCAGACCAACTAGTCACTCTCACTTTTCGCTTGCGACAAGGCGGCGGACCATACATTCCTGTTTGCCGACCATACAGAAGTGGAGCAAGGTCTTGATGCGCTTGTGCCAGATTTCCGAGAAGGCGGTTTGAGTGCGGGTGATACTCAGAGAGTCAGCTCGGGAGTAGAATCGGCGCTGGACCCAGTCGGCCACCATCTCTTCCCATGTGCCGACCGCGGAAGGTGCGCGGTCGTCCCTTTGAAGGCCGTGAGGCAATGGTTGAAATCGCGAGACGATCCTTATGGCGAGCACGGTAGCGAAGGACAAGGAAGGTTTAACTGGCGGAGATGAGACATGGCAAAGAGAGTAGCCGACATCTTCATCGAGACTTTGGTGAATGGAGGCGTAAAAAGAATTTATGGCGTCGTTGGCGACAGCCTGAACGGCCTCACAGATGTGATCCGTCGCCGGGGCAAGATCGAATGGCTCCATACGAGGCATGAAGAGGTAGCGGCGTTCGCCGCCGGCGCGGAAGCCCACCTCACTGGAAAAATCGCCGTGTGTGCGGGCAGTTGCGGCCCCGGCAACCTTCACCTCATCAATGGCCTCTTCGATTGCCACCGCAATCGTGTGCCGGTCCTTGCGATTGCCGCGCAGATTCCAAGCCACGAGATCGGAAGCGGCTATTTTCAGGAGACGCGTCCTGACCACCTCTTCCAGGATTGCAGTCACTACTGCGAGCTGGTCTCGCAGGCGGAACAGATGCCGCGGGTATTGGGCATCGCCATGCGCACCGCCATCACGAAGCGTGGCGTTGCCGTAGTCATTATTCCCGGCGATCTGTCTCTCCGCGAATGTTCCGCACCGGCGCTTTCGCTCGGCATCGAGCATTCCGACTCGTACCTTTTTCCTTCGGAGGATGAGGTGCGCGCTGCAGTTGACATTCTTAACGGCGCGCGAAAAGTCACGATCCTTGGAGGCGCGGGCTGTGAGGGCGCTCACGCCGAACTGATTGCGCTCGCCGAGAAACTGAAGGCGCCGATTGTCCACGCTCTACGCGGCAAGGAATTCATCGAGTACGACAATCCTTATGACGTGGGGATGAGCGGGCTGCTTGGCTTTTCTTCTGGCTACCACGCGATGATGAACTGCGACGCCCTGGTCATGCTGGGAACGGATTTCCCCTATCAACAGTTCTATCCTAAGAACGCCAGGATCATTCAAGTCGACAGGCGAGGCGAGCAGATCGGACGGCGCACTCCGGTTGACCTAGGCCTGATCGGAAATGTGAAGGACACGCTGGACGTGCTGACTCCGCAGATTGAGAGCAAGACAGACCGGTCCTACCTCGATACATGCATCAATCACTATCAGAACGCGCGCAAGAGCCTCGATGATCTTGCCACGGGCGAGCCGGGCCGAACGCCGATCCATCCGCAATACGTCGCAAAGATTGTGGATGAGCTTGCAGCAGAAGATGCGGTGTTCACCTGCGACGTCGGCACGCCTACTGTCTGGGCAGCGCGCTACCTGCACATGAACGGCAAGCGCAGGCTGCTCGGCTCCTTCAATCACGGATCGATGGCGAATGCCCTGCCGCAAGCTATCGGTGTACAGGCGAGCCATCCGGGCAGGCAGGTCATCACGCTTTCGGGCGACGGCGGCTTGGCGATGCTGCTGGGCGACCTGCTGACGCTCAACCAGCTCAAACTACCGATAAAGGTCGTGGTTTTCAACAACAGCTCACTCGGGTTCGTGGAACTGGAAATGAAGGCAGCCGGTCTGGTCGACTTCGGCACCGACCTGGTGAATCCGAATTTTGCAAAGCTGGCCGAGTCGGCGGATATCTTTGGTGTCCGCGTAGCGAAGCCGGAAGAGCTGCGTCCAGCGCTAAGCGAAGCGCTGCAGCACGATGGTCCGGCTTTGGTGGAAGTGCTGGTGAATCGGCAGGAGCTCTCCATGCCGCCGACGATCAATCTTGAGCAGGCCTTAGGGTTCAGTCTCTATCTGATTCGTGCCGTGCTGAGTGGTCGCGGCGACGAAGTGATCGACCTCGCCAAAACGAACCTTACCCGGTAACGAGCTAAACCGAATCCAGGAGGGATTAAATGACCCCGCAACTGCAGGAAACAGTAAGCGAAAAAGCCTATCAGGTTTCTCTTTCGGGATATGACCTGGTCAATTCTCCCCGTCTCAACAAGGGAACCGCCTTCACCGATCACGAACGGGACATATTCCACCTGCACGGTTTGTTGCCGCCCCACGTGGGGACCCTCGACGAACAACTCGACCGGCGGATGCAGGCGCTGGATGAGCAATCGACCCCTTTCAATAAATACGCCTTTCTCCGCGACATGCAGGACATAAACGAGACACTCTTCTATGCCCTTCTGGTTCGCAACGTCGAAAAAATGCTGCCTCTGGTGTACACGCCCACCGTGGGCGAGGGTTGCCAGCGCTTCAGTGAGATCTGGAGAAAGCCGCGGGGACTCTTCCTTAGCTATCCGAACAAAGATCGCATCACGCGGATCCTGAGCCATCCCCGCTACGACGCCATTAAATGCATCGTGGTCAGCGATGGCGAAAGAATCCTCGGACTAGGCGATCAGGGCGCAGGAGGTATGGGTATTCCAATCGGAAAGATGGCCCTCTACACCGCGCTCGGAGGGATTCACCCGGAGCATTGTCTGCCGATTCTGCTCGACGTTGGAACGGATAATGAGGAAAGGTTGAAGTCTCCCATCTATATCGGATGGAGGCATCACCGTGTTCGCGGTCAGGAGTATGATGACTTCGTCGAGACCTTTGTCTCCGCCGTGAAGTCGCGCTGGCCGCACGTTCTGTTGCAATGGGAGGACTTTGCCGGCACGAATGCCGCTCGCCTACTGGCCCGCTACAGAGACCAGCTCTGCACCTTCAACGATGACATTCAGGGTACCGCGGCTGTGGCTGCCGCAACGTTGATCTCTGCTATCAACGTCACGGCCGTTCCGCTCGAGCAGCAGAAGATCGTGGTCGTTGGATTCGGAACCGCTGGTATCGGCATCACCAACCTGTTGGCGCAGTTCATTCAGGACCGGGGCGTCTCGCCAGAAGAAGCCCGCAGCCGCTTCTACGCAATCGATCGCTACGGTCTGGTTACCGAACATGGCAAGGATGTGCGCTCCGAGCAACTGCCGTACGCACGGAAAGAAGAGGAAGTTAAAGGCTGGAGCTCCCAGAGGGGAGAAATCACCCTCACCGACGTGGTTCGCAACGCGAAGCCCACGGTGCTTATCGGCGTATCCGGCCAGGCGGGTGCTTTTACTGAAGAAGCAGTACGTGAAATGGCGAAGCATACGGCTCGTCCCGTCATCTTTCCGCTGTCGAATCCCACCTCGCGCAGCGAAGCTACTCCGCAGGACCTAATGGACTGGACGCAAGGACGCGCGCTGATTGGCACCGGCAGCCCCTATGAGCCGGCAAATGTCGGGGGCAAGAAGGTCCACATCGCGCAGACCAATAACTCGTACATCTTTCCCGGGCTCGCTCTCGGAATCATCGCATCCAAAGCAAGGCGCGTCACCGATATGATGGTCAAGGCCGCGGCTACGGAATTGACGCATCACCTGCCCACCCAGAAGGACAAAGAGGGGAGCCTTCTGCCACCTATCTCCGAAGCGCGCCAGCTCGGTCGCCTGATCGGCCAGGCGGTCGGAAAACAGGCGATTCGAGATGGACAGGCACAGGTGGCTGACGAACAGTCCCTCAATAGGGAACTCGATGCGAACATCTGGGAGCCCGTCTACGTCCCGTACGAATATAAACCCTAGGCCTCTCGGCAGAGCATCTATCAAAGCGGGGAGGCCCTGATATGGCGAGTAGAGAGACGGAAGCCCATTCCTTTCGCATCGAGAAGGATTCCTTAGGAGAGATCCAGGTTCCGGCGGATCATTTATGGGGGGCGCAGACACAGCGGTCTCACGTCAACTTCCTCATCGGCGTGGAACGTTTCCGCTGGGGCCGTCCGGTGATCCGCGCTCTCGGCATTCTGAAAAAATGCGCCGCGCTCGCCAATGGCGACCTGGGCCAGCTTCCAAAGGATAAGGTCGACCTGATCGTGCGCGCGGCGCAGGAGGTGATCGACGGCCGTTGGGACGATGAGTTTCCGCTGGTTGTGTTTCAGACCGGCTCGGGCACGCAGACCAACATGAACGCGAACGAAGTGATCGCCAACCGCGCGATCCAGCTCGCCGGCGGCGTGGTCGGCTCGAAGAAGCCGGTTCATCCCAACGACGATGTGAATCACAGCCAGTCGTCGAACGACGCGTTTCCGGCCGTGATGCATATCGCGATTGTTGAAGAAATCGAAAACGATCTGATTCCCGCCGTTGACGAGCTTCGCGATGTGCTGGACGAGAAAACCGGCAGGCATCGCGACACCGTCATGGTGGGCCGGACCCATCTTCAGGATGCGACTCCGTTGACCGTCGGCCAGATGATTTCCGGTTGGGACGCGCAACTCGACCAGGCACTCGACACTATTCGCCAATCACTTCCATTGGTGTATGAACTGGCTCTCGGGGGCACGGCAGTCGGCACAGGTCTCAATGCCCATCCACGCTTTGGCGAAGTGGCAGCCCGGCACATCGCCGAGGAAACCGGCAAGCCATTCGTTTCGGCTCACAATAAGTTCGCGGCGCTTTCAGCACACGATGGCATAGTCACCGTGAGCGGAACGCTCCGTACGCTTGCAGGTGCGCTCATGAAGATCGCCAACGACGTTCGCTGGTACGCTTCGGGGCCACGCGCCGGCATAGGCGAGCTCAAGATTCCAGAGAACGAGCCCGGCTCCTCCATCATGCCGGGAAAAGTCAATCCGACCCAGTGCGAAGCTCTCACAATGGTCGTTGTTCAGGTATTCGGTAACGATCATGCTGTCGCCTTCGCAGGCTCGCAGGGCAACTTTCAGCTTAATGTGTACAAGCCCATCATCCTGCACAACGTTCTCGAATCAATTGAACTCATCGCCGACGCTTGCCGTTCTTTCACCGAACATTGCGCCAGGGGAATCGAGCCTATCGAAAAACGAATCAAGGAGCATGTCGACAATTCGCTCATGCTGGTGACCGCACTTAATCCGCACATTGGATACGAGAAGGCGGCAAAAATAGCCCTGACTGCATACCATGAGGACATCAGCCTGCGCGAAGCCGCTCTCAAGCTCGGTTTTCTCACTGCGGAGCAATTTGATTCATGGGTCCGCCCTGAGGACATGACCCATCCGCTGGAAAAGAGCGAGTGTTAAACGCCATTTCGCTAAAAGCTAATTCGGCGCAAGCCACCCGGACGTAAAAGCGCCTGGTGCAATCCGAGCGGGTGTGGACGACACATCCGTTCGTTTCAAAGTATCGCTGTCTGCTGCGCAATGAACTTTCGATCGCATTGCAAACTACTGGTTTTGGAGATGTGCGATGGCTCATGCCTACCGAGAGTGGCTTCTATCAACCCTTTGTTTTGGCAACACGGGTATGAAGTTCCTGCAAAGTCAGTTTTTGAGCAAGTTCCCAACGGTACAGCCCACCTGGTCATATCCCCTTTTTAAGGAACTCTTCTTGGGACACTCGCCGCGATTTTAACCTTAGCCGGCCTGACACAAGACCGATGATCGTAGCTTCGCATCAAGGCCTTTTCGATTTTGACTTCCAAGATTGCCGCCTGATCCTGCGTAAGTGTGCCAAAATCGGTCCCAGGCCAAGCGAAGAGATGGCTGCGTAAAAAACTGCAATCCCTGGGCAGTCTTGCAGGTACGAACTGGTGACCAGCAACGGGGGCAGGATTTCCGGACATTTGACCGTTCGCCCAAACAGAGAGGAAGTATGATTCAGCGTCTCGTTGCCGTCTTCTTGCTGGCGGGCTCTTGCCTGGCCCAGACTCCCGACCACAAAACGATCACGGTCTCCCCGAGCGTCCTCTCGAGATACGTTGGCATCTATGCGATAGCGCCGAATTTCAATATGACCATAACTCTCGTCGACGGCCAATTAATTTCACAGGCGACGGGACAAGGCAAGGTTCCGTCTTTGGCCGAGTCGGAGACGATGTTCTTCCCCAAGGGCATCAATGCCGAGATTGAGTTTCCCAAAGATGAAAAGGGGCCCGCAAGCCAGCTGATCCTTCATTAGAATGGCAGGAACATGACGGGAAAGCGGCTGGACGATGCCGAGGCAAAAAGGGTGGCCGATGCCGCGGCGGCATTCGAAAAGAGATTCAAGGACCAAACTGCAGAGCCGGGGAGTGAGGCCGCAGTGCGCAGGACGATCGATGAGTTACGGACTGGCAAGCCCAATTATGACCTAATGAGCCCCCAACTCGCCGACGCAACACGCCAGCAGTTGCCTCACCTCCAGTCAACGTTCGCCGCGATGGGCGCTTTGCAGTGTGATTTTTAAGGGAGTTGGACCGGGCGGAGCCGACATTTATCAGGTCAACTTTGAGAACAAATCGGTCGACTACCGCATCTGGCTCGGAGCAGACGGGAAGACCGAGAGTTCGAATCTGCGCCCCAGCGAATATCCCATACCCATCGTGGCCACAGCTGAGAGCCTACATTCGCAGCTCGTGAAGATCGATTCAATTATCGCGTCCGAATTTGCAACGCGCCCGGTGATCCTCCGTAGTGGCCTGAAAAGTCACGTTTTCAGGTAACTTGCCGGCGTCGCCGCGCCGGGAGAGTTGAAGTAGCTAAAACCGAGTTTTCCGGGAACTACGGGTACCACTTATCCGAGATGGCGACTTTTACGTCCGCAGGCCAACAGTTCGGGGCGGGGCGCCGGAGTTCCTAGGGAGTTAAATCACCATACCCTTCATTCATAGCGCAGCGCCGCATTCGGGTCCACGCGCATTGCGCGGCGCGCCGGGATGAAGCAGGCAAACAGCGCCACCGCGCAGAGCAAGATCGCCACGCTCGAAAAGGTCAGCGCATCGGTGCTCGTCACGCCCAGCAGCATGCTGCGCAGATAGCGCGTAAGTGCGAAAGAGGCCGCCAGTCCGAGGACCACTCCTATGATCGTTAACCGAAGCCCATGTCCGATCACGAGCCGAAGAATGTTATTTTGGCTCGCACCGAGTGCCATGCGGATGCCGATTTCATGCGTGCGCTGTCGCGTGGTGTAGGCCGTGACGCCGTAAATTCCCACCGCGGCCAGAACCAGAGCGAGCAACCCGAACGCTCCTACGAAGGTTCCGGCAACGCGCTGGCCAAAGCTGGCAATCTGTTGGCGCAATTCGAGCGTGGTCACATCGAACACTACCAGGTCGGCGTTCAGATCATGGATCGCATTCTCGACCGTCTTGCCGAGCGCCAGCGGATCACCCGTCGTCCGCGCAATGATGATCATCGTCGACCCACCCGGATGATCGGTACGGTAAACCTGGTATTCCGGCAAATACAGGAAAGGCGTCGGCTTTTCATTCAGGCCGTTCACCTTGCTGTCGCGCGCCACGCCGACCACCGTGAACCATTCGTGCGTCAAGTCCGAGTTCAGTTGCTTGCCCACTGCTTCCTGATGCGGCCAGTAGCGATTCACAAATGTTTCGCTGACGATCACCACGCGCTGGGATTTCATCGTGTCCTGAAGCGCGAAGTCGCGTCCCTTCACAATCGGAATCTGCATGGTCTGGAAATAATTCGGCGCGACGATGGCCACCTGAGTCTCCATCGATTCGTTCGCCTGCGGTACGTAGCCCTGGGGCTTCACGGCGGTCGAGCCACCACCGAATCCCAGCGGTACGCGGTTCGATAGCGCCACCGACCGTATCCCCGGCAGCGCTTCCAGTTTCGCGAAGAGTTGACGATCGAATTCCGCCCCGCTTGCATCCGAATATCCCGAGGTAAACAGATCGTAGGAAGCGATCAATACATTGTGCGAATTGAATCCCGGATTGATCTGCTGTGCGCGCATGAAGCTGCGAATGAACAATCCCGCGCAAATCAATAGCAGCAGCGACAGCGACATTTGCGCCACTACCAATCCGCTCGCGAGGCGCGCCTTCCGGAGGCCACCCGACGCGCTTCCCGTGTCCTCTTTCAAGACTGTCACCGGTGCTGTGCTCGAGGATCGCAGCGCGGGTAAAATCCCGAAAATCACGCCCGTGAGCACAGAAATAACCATCGTCGCAAGCAACACCGCTCGGTCCACGCGAATACCCAGCGAGATCGGAAAATCCGTCGTCGGCAGGAACTTCATGAATGTTCCCGCAGTCCAGAAAGTGATCAGCAGTGCGACTACACCTCCGCCAATGGCAAGCATCAGGCATTCCACCAGCACTTGCCTCACCAGCCGCCACCTGCTCGCGCCCAGCGACATTCGAATTGTGGTTTCGCGCCGCCGTATCACCGACCGCACCAGCATCAGATTTGCGACGTTCGCACACGCCAGAAGCAGCACCAGGCCCGCGATGATCATTAGCATCGGCAGCAGCACCGAGAGAAATTGATTCGCACCAAACGGGCTGCGCCATAGCTGATACACCGTTACGCTGTCGTGCCCTCGGTGTTCCTCGGGATAATTTTTTACCTCCCGTTTCAGGAGCAGTGTCATTTCCTCTTGCGCCTGTTTCGGGTCGACGCCCGGCTTCAACCGCCCCAACACGACAAACCAGAAATAGCGGTAGTCATGAAGCAGATCGTTCCGCGGCACCAATTGTGCTTCCATCATGACCGGAACCCAAATTTCCGAGCGTATCCCGGTCTGGCTGCCCTGAAATACCGCTGGCGTTACACCAACAATCGTGTAGGGGTGCTGATTGATCTCGATCGTCTGCCCCAGCACGCCGCGGTTCGCGCTGAAGTGTGTTTGCCACAGCCGGTAGCTGATCACCGCCACCGGCGCGCCTCCGGGCTTCTCGTCTTCCGCGGCCATAAAACCCCGCCCAAGGATCGGCCGGACACCCAGTACATCAAAATAGTTCGCGGATGCCACCGTACCCCAGATGCGTTCCGGCTTGCCCTTGCCCGTCAGACTCATGGGAGTGGGATTGCACCCAGTGAGACCCGCGAAACTATGCTGTCCGTTGCGCATCATCTCGAAATCGGGATATGTAAACGGAAAGGGGTTATCGGAGGGCCGGCCAAGCGACAGTGCCACCACCTCGTTCGGGCTGGCCAGCCCTGGAATCGGATTCAGCAATGTCGCGTTGATCCAACTGAAAATCGTGGTGTTCGCGCCGATTCCCATCGCAAGCGTCAGGATAACAATCGCCGCGAATCCTGGCGCCTTCGCGATCACCCGCAGGCTATACCGTACGTCTTGCCAGAATGAGTTCACCAACACACCTCCACGGGACCTGTTGGAGTGCCCCAACGACTTTGGCAGCGATTTCCGTTCCAGAGGAGGTTTTACCTGCGGCCTAAATTGGCTGCGGGTGAGCGTTACGTGCTTCAGTTACGTTCGTCGGACTATCCAAAAAAGACTTTCCTGGGGCATAAGCGAATTTCTCATGCTTGGATCCGACCTTGCGGATCGCATCATGCCACCCGTCATCCCAGGTAATGCGCGCCTCCCCATCTACGTAAACCCATGTGCCATGGGCGGCGCCAATCGACTTGGTGGCCTCGCCATTCTCTTCCAGGGTGATGTAGAACGAATCCCCGTTTCCCTGCCCTACCAACCATTTGCCCACATAATGGCGCTTGCCCGACACGAGCGGGGCAGGAATCGCGATTGACGTTGCAACTCCCGAGGCCGATTTGAATTCCATCGACGTGATGGCGGAAACAGGAATACTTTGCTGATGTCCGTCCTTGAAGGTGATGACGACCGTGCCGCCGTCTTCTTTCGAAACGGGAGCCGCATTCGCATGGTGATCTGCAATAGTGAGCAGCAACAGCCCAACCAGAGCAGCAGAAGAAATAGTCGTCCCCATAATCACTCCTCGCACATCTCCCGAGGGATCAGCTCCGGACCCGGTGTTCCCAGACTTTGCAAGTTCCCCTCTTTGATCCGGTACGAAAAAGGACTGCGGATTGTTCCGGTAAGTCTCGCCGAGCGCAAGAGCCTCGTCGCCGCGCGCAGCCGTCGATAGGCGAAGTACAAAACGAACGAGCATTGGCGGCGCGATATCGCGCCCGCTTAGTGTTTCAACACTGGGCGATTACCACTTGACTGCTCAGACCTATACGCCAGATCAGCACCCAGCCCCCCGGCCTCAATCTCTTGACGAACAACGGGCTGACTCATACTGGGGTAGTGTCCAGAGTTTTTCGCACATTCGATCTTAGTTAGCAGACAGGAAGGTTGTTGGGTTGGTTGATTTGTTCTGGTCCCCATGGGGACCAGAGCAAGGGGTCAGGCGATGGCCACGACGTCGGCCAGCCGGTTCATCTGCAGATAGCGCTTCGTACCCCACCTGGTAGCAGCGACATATCGTAGGCGAGCGGCCACCAGCATCAGTGCCGACTTGCCATCCGGGAAGGCGCCCACCACACGCGTTCGTCGTCGAATCTCCCGCATCAGCCGCTCCAGCGGGTTGTTGGTCTTGATCGAGCGCCAGTGCTCCGACGGCATCGCGTAGTAGCTCAACGTTTCTTCCACGCCGGCTGCGACCATCTCCGCGGCCCGCGCCAACTTCGTCGCCTTCAGCTTCTCCACCACCTGTGCGGCCTTTTCTCGCGCCGCCTGTGCGTCTTCCTGCGCGTGCACTGCCTTCAGCATCGCCGCCACTTCTTTCACCTTGCCGGTGGGCACCGCCGTCCACACGTTTCTATAAAAATGAACCACGCAGCGTTGCCAGGAGGCTTCCGGATAAAACTCGGCCAGGTTCTCCACCAACCCCAGGCACTTATCAGAAACGAACAACTTCACGCCCTTGAGCCCGCGCTCCTTCAGCTCGCGCAGAAACCGAGTCCAGCTGGTCTTGTCTTCCTGGCCCCTTCGCTTACCGCCAGGATCTGACGGTAGCCGGTCTGCGCCACGCCAATCGCCACCAGCACGGAGACGTTCTTCACCTCACCACCCCAGCTCCGCTTCAGCCAAAGGCCATCCAGGAAAACATACGGAAACTCGCCCACCAGCGGCTGCTGGCGCCACTCCTCGATCTGCTGGTAGATCTTCTGGTTCAGATCGCTCACCGTCGAGGCCGACACCCGCGTGCCCCACAGCGCCTGCGTGATGTCTTCCACACGACGCACACTAACACCGGCCAGGTACATCTCCACCAGCGCCTCTTCCACCGAAGACTCACGCCGCCGGTAGCGCTCGATGATCGCGGTCTCAAACGGCAGGCTCCGCAGCTTTGGCACCTTCAGGCTGACTTCGCCGGCCTTGGTCTGCAACTGCCGCTCATAGCTGCCCGCCCGTGTATCCTTGCGCCCTTCGGCCCGCTCGTACTTCCGAGCACCGCATAACTGATCGGCTTCCGCATCCAGCAGAGCGTTCAGCGTCTCTTCCACCGTTGACCGCACCACCTCGTCCAAATGCGCCTGGATCTTGCCTTCGTCGATCTGTACCACCGACCCCAGCGTCTTCGTCTCGCTTCCTGCTTCGGTTGGCTCCATCACCCGTCCGTCCTCAGAGGTCTCACTCCTCCTGCTTGTACCAACCTCCACAGCTCCAACTCAATTCAAATGTGCGAAAGAAATCCTACGTTATCCATACTGGCTGAAAAGTCCGGGATTTCGGTAAGTTGCCGGTCAGGGACAAGTCGCCGGGTTGAACCTACCGAAATCGCCGTTTCACGGGAACCCGCTCAACTGGCGGAGATCCACTTATCCGAGTAGCCGACTTTTCGGCCAGGTGGAATCTGCACACTCGAGGTCAATAAACACTCGCGCGCTTCCCAAGTACAAGGGCTCTAACTACCTGTCATGTCTGAGGAGGAGAATCTTGACCTCGGCCGCTGGCGCCCGAAGGAATAACTGGTAGCGTCATTTCAGACGGATGCATGCTGTCATGGATGATCGACTGATTCGCAGCATGCCATTTTGTGCTAGCGCCAAATACTTCGCCTGTATTTGGATTGGGGGCGAACTGAGGAAAATCGCTCGAGGAAATTTCCAGACGAATTCGGTGACCAGGTTGGAAGAGATTGCTGGTCGGCCAAATATGAATATGGTATTGGTATATGCGGCCTGGTTCAATGGGCGACGGATCTGATAGTGATTCACGAAAACGGGTAGCCTGTATGCCATTGTTCAGGTTTACGGCGGTGCCGTCGGGAAAGACATCGACCAGCTTGGCTGTGAAATCGGTATCCGGCACCGAAGAGCTGGCATAAAGCGTGACGGTTATCGGTCCCGTTACTTCAAGAGGAACTTTTAGCGGTTGGCTGGAGTAAACCAGGATATCGCTTCGCTGCTCTATCGCGGATTGGTCAAACTGCCCTTGCGGACCACTTGTCCACGAGCAGCAGGAATGGCCGCCGACGCTAGGTGCCGGATTCGACGGGTCGTAGACGAACTCATCAGATTCTGCGTTCGCTGTCGCTGGTCCGCTCGCATCACCAGAGGTCGCATGGTCGCTTGTGCCGGGATGCGTCATAGTCAGGACCCCATCGCCCATCACGGATGCGGCATGTCCTCCGCTCGCCAGATACCATTTCTGATATTGCGTATCTCGCAATGGCCACTCTGCGGAGCTATGCCATTTGTTCTCTCCCATCTCAAAGTAGTCGACGCGGGGTCCCGTGATAACGCCACTATCTTTACCCTTAAGGAAATGATCGAACCACGCGAGCATCAGTTCATTGACCGGGCTGTTGGCAACCGGACCAATAGCTTTGAGCCGTGGACTTACGGGACTGTCTGGACGGCCCCATCCCAAATGCTCCCACGGGCCAATCACGATGCGTTGGTTATTCCGCGCGAGTTCATTGGCACCCTCCGTGCGCATTCCGTTAAAGTTCCGCAGGGCGCCATTCAGGAAGGCATCATACCAACCGTCAAATGCCAGCACTGGCACATCGACCTTACTGTACCTTGACTCAATGCTGAATGCCTTCCAATACGCGTTCTCTGACGAGTGCTTGATGGCGTCGAAGTAGTACGGTGCGACGGCTGGATCGCCTGGATGAAACGGAGGAAATTGGTCGTACGGCAGGAAGTGCATCCATTTTGCTATGTCTTTACCTTCCTCACGGAGCGACGCACTTAGCTTCGCGTCTCCACGGTTCGCGGCTGCGGAGCTGACAATTGTTTCCATCATCCAGTTCTGGATGAAGGCCAGGCGAAAGGCTCCATCTTCATAGGTCCAACCGTCGTAATAGTCAGACGCTGTGTTAGAGGGGACGATCGTCTTGAGGGAAGGCGGCGTGGCGGTGGCAGCCAGCCACTGGGTCGCTCCCACATAAGAAGAGCCGTACATCCCGACCTTGCCGTTAGAGCCGGTAAGATGCGCTGCCCACTCCACTGAATCGTAGCCATCATCGCGGTCGTTCGCATACTCATAGAACGTCCCCTGAGACGCATATTGTCCGCGAATGTCTTGGATCACGACGAGGTAGCAGTGAGACGCGAACCAGGCTGGCGTCTGAAAGCGCGATGGCTGCACCTGTGCGGCGGCTTTTCCGTACTGCGTCCGCATCAGTATCACCGGAACCAGTTCCTTGGTTGCGGGGCGGTAGACGTCCGCTTTTAGAATTACTCCATCTCGCATGCGTGCGGAGACATCCGCCTCTTTGGTGACACCGCATGGTCCTTCGCCACCAGGAGGTGGCCATGATGGAAATGCGAAGGTCGAACTCACCAACACCAGCGGCACAAACAACAACCTGAAGTACGCTGTGATCGGCATCGTGATTGGCTACCTGGCCTGTGGCAACGTGTAAATCTGTTTCTTGTCTAGTGTCCGCCAGCTTGTCGCTGCATAGCCGAATTCGAAGGCAAGCTTATGAGGTTCGAAAACAGTCGATACGCGCCGGGTACCCCGAGCGGCAGCTCCCGGTAAAACGCATAGGCTGTGTACACATATGCTCCTGCTCCATAACGAGCAAAGAGCATGCCACCCTTTTGCGGCTCCTGACCGGGATCATGCGTTTCGAGAAGCGGCTGGTATTGCGGATCCCACGACTGCATGAACTTTGATCCGCGCTCCTCGATCCAACCGTCAAAATCCGCCTGAGTGATCTTATTCGGCCAGGAAAATACGGGACTGGATGGGTTCAGAAGAGTAACAACCGATTTCTCGTCGGTGACCTCTTCCGGGTCGGACGTCATTGTGTATGGGTAAGGCCCGAAATTATGGTCGAACTCCGGTGTTTGATATTGCACGATCACAACGCCGCCCTTCTTGACGTAGTCCAGCAGGCGTCCGTTATATGTTCGCAAATCCGCGCGAACGGCGTAGGCTCGAATGCCCACCACGATGACGCTGTACTTTCCCAGGTCGCTGCCAGCGAGGTCTTCCCGATTCAAAAAGTGGACATTCACGCCTAAGTTCTCAAGCGACTGTGGTACATCATCTCCGCTGCCCACGATGTAAGCCAGTTGGAGATTGGGAGCTACTTTTATGTTTGTGCCGGTTGTCTTATAGTCGGCGGCTCTATAAAGAAAATACGACCTCAGGCCGGGGTATCCGGTTTCTACATAGCCCTCTTTGTAATCGTGATTGCCGTATGTTGCGACTGCTGTCAACTGATAGGGCTGTTCTGCCAGATGACTGGGAAATACCCGGAAGCTGACGACCTGTTCTTCACCATCCTGAGCAAGCGCGAAGTTAAACGTTGCAGGCTCTGACCGCCAACCATCAGGGATTTCAAGATGAAGAGTTCCCTGCGCTGTCCCTTTTACATTGCTGTGAACTTTTACGCTCACTGGAAACGATGTCTGGTCCAGCGGCACGATTCCTGCGCCCTGCAACATACTCACGGAAATTGCAGGGCCCACCGGCATCGGATGAAAGACGATGCCAGGTCCAACCTCGCGCTGAATGGTTTGCACTACTTCACCGAGATGGATCTGGACGTCGTGATAGGAAGCAGTCACCCACGCTTCGAGGGGATACGGCGCAAGTGGCATCTCTCGATATTGCGGGTCGCGCAGGTCGTAGTACGGTTGCTCGATGCTGGGAAGTTCAAAGTACGGTCTGGTGTAGCCTGCGTTATCCGCAATGTGGACGTCAAAGACCTCATCAAAGGTCCTGCCGCCCTCGAGTTGGCCGGATGAGTTGCCTCTGACTTGCAATCCCCAGCCGGTCGTCCCAGGTGTTTTCAACTCGATGCCATCGATCTTGATTGGAAGCGGGCCCATTTCCGTCACATGCACTTTGACGGGGAAGCTTTGGCCGGGAATCGCCATCGGAAACGTCGGAGGGTCGCCAAAAAAACGGGCGAACATCCCCGTCGGAGGATTTGCTGGAGTGATATTGGATGCCACAGAAAGCCCCAGAGCCAGCACGAGGGCATCGTTGAACTGATCCTGCTTTACTTTCAACTCATGCAGCACATCGTATTTTGCTCTCGCAGATAGTCCGCTGCTCTTGACTGCGTCTACAAGCTCGTTTGTGGCTTCGAAACCCTTGGCGAGTGTGTCCGCGATCTTGTCTGGATCGCTGATCGAGTAGGTATGAATTGCCTCTTCGATCAGCCCATTGATTGTGCCTAGCCCTTTAGTCAAAAAGGCGTGATCTTCGCCTTGAGCCAGATCTCCGATCCCGGCTAAAGATATATCGATGCCATCGAAGAATGAATTCTCCTCGTCCTTCGCAGGGATGCGCGATCCAAAGCGGTGGTAGGGAGAACTATCCGGCCCTGCTGCGGGAATGGCAGCGCCTTCATTCTGAGATTTTTGAAAACCGAGGCCCTCGCGGGAGATTTGCAGGTAATTCAACCCGCTAGCGCTGCTATAGGTGCCAGTCGGAACCTCCACAGTCGCGCTTACCGCTCCTGGCTCGAACTTACCGGAAATATAGTTCTGCACGCCGGCTGGCTGCCAATGATGCGTTGCATAGTCATAAAGGCCTTTGGGCGAAATGGTCTCCTTTTCTAACGAGAAAGGAACGCGCGCATATTCTTTCAGAGGGTTCCACGGTTGCAGCCCCTCCTTGATCTGATCGGGGAAGACAGTCGGATCACCCGCAGCGTTAAAAACCTCTTGCGCGAAGAGGCCTGCGGCGGCATGGTTTCCGTGACCGTCAGAGGGACCCCCTACGAAAACCGAGGTGATGACCAATGGGCGCGTGAGGCGGACAACGCGTACGACATCATAGAAGATACGATCGTGGCCCCATTTCTGCAGGGCCTCATCGAGGGTCTTAGAGAAGCCATAATCAGTCGCGATGGTGAAATATTGGCTGACGCAATAATAGCGGTCGGCCTGAAGCAGTTCCTCAGTGCGAACGAGGCCAAGGGCATCCCATAGGTCTGAGGACATGACGTTGGCTCCGCCCTCGCCACGATTGAGAGTCAGGAGGGTAACGCGTGCGCCCAGAAAACGCGAGGTGTATGCCAGGGTGCCGCCATCTTCGTCATCCGGATGCGCAGTCACCATCAACATGCTGGCCCGGGTATGAAGCTTCTGCAGCTCTTCGAAGAGTGCGGTAGCACCACGATTTTCAGGAATCGCCCGATGGTCCTGGCGAGCTCCGCTTTGCACGGGACACGACGATTGCGCAAATGACTCGGGTAATAGCACGCTGCACGGCATCCACGCTATCAAGAAGATGAGAGCGAGCCTAAGTCTTTGAATCATAGCCACTCATTCCTTTTGTGAGCCTGCCCTGGGTCAAAAGGGTGCGGAACAGAGGCCGCACCCGTTAAGGCTTTCAGGTGATACGTGATTAAGTTGGCTGGTCGCAGAAATTTGAAAATCACACCGACTCATGCAGCTAAAAATAGAACTTCGCAGCTAATTGAATTTCACGCGGATCTATGACAGTATTCGTGCTCTTTCCAAATGATCCGGGTGATGAGGTATCCGCAGCAGGATTAGCAAAGTTGGGGTGATTGAACGCGTTAAAGAATTCTCCGCGAATTTCGACACGCATGCTCTCTTTAATCGGGAAACTCTTAAACAAGCTCATATCCACTTGTTGAATTCCGGGCCCGTGGAACATGCGCGGACGGCAGGTGCCGAAATCGCCCGGCGCAGGCTGAGTAAAAGCTGCAGGGTTTATGTAGAATCCCGTGGCAAAACTGCCCGCGTAGTCGTGAGGATTCTTTGAAGCTCCTGCAAGTGGATTTCCCGTGCAGTCCGGATAAGACTGATGGTCGGGCCCGGTAAAACTCGCGTCCGGAGCCGTAACGTCGAACGGAATGCCACCCTGGAAGCTCAGAATCGTATTGAACTGCCAGTTTCCGAGCAAGCGTGAGCCAACGCTGTCGTTATTCAGCACCCACCCTCCTTTGCCGATGGGCAGTTCCCACATGGCACTGGCTACAAACCGGTTACGGACATCCTGCTGTGAATTACTGAATTCATGGTAGTAATCGTATGCATTCTGGGGGAATGCATTTCCGGTCAGGTTGTCCACGTAGTCCGCCAGATTATGGGACCATGTATAGCTGATCAGGTACATTAGCCGATGCGATAACTGGCGCTTAAGGCTAGCTTCCAACGCTTCATAGTCGGTGATTCCATCATTTGTTCCAAGCTCCAGAAATCCGTGTTGGCCGGCGCCCTGTACTGATTCGCTTATAGTGTTTAGGTTTGGATAGGGGAACGTAACGACCGGCAGGCCCCCGCTATAGCTGCTCACGACTCCCTGATTCGCATTCCGGAGACGGTTCATCTTGCGTCCCCAGTTACCAACCCACGTAAGGTTAAATACGGTGTCGCTACTCACCTGCAGCTGCGAACCGAAGCTCGCTTGCTCGACGTAGCCGGTGCGTTCATTTGGATCCTGCGCCCTGATCTGCAACGCAGGCAGGTAGACGCCAAGCTCCTCAAGCTGCTCGGACGGGAATCCATTTTTGAGCTGAAAGACCGGAGTGGTGCTGCCAAGTTGCTGAGAAACCGAATCGTTGATCAGGAATGGAGGATTCAGCTGCAGCATCGCTTCCGATCCAATTCGATTGATGAACTGATGAAAGATGCCGAACCCGCCCCGAAATACCAACGGTGGCGCAATGTGATACGCGAAGCCAACGCGCGGCGAAAAGTCCGTCTTATCCGGATGAATGAGCGTACGGCCATACCATCCGTTGCTTCCGGTCGCCGTGATGATTTCTCCGCCGTTGGCCGGGCTGAAGTTGGAGGTTTCATTCGTGCGGTTCAGCCAGAAGGGTGGATATAGCTCGTACCGGAGACCATAGTTAACGGTGAGGTTCGGCGAAACGCGCCAGGTGTCCTGACCATAAAACGAATTGCCCCTGATGTAGTTATTTACCTCCAGAGCATTTTCATAGATAGCTTCAGTGACATCACCAAGAAGAAAGTCGGCAGGCGCAAATCCTGGGGTATTTGTATAGATACCCTCAGTCAAGATCGCGCCCTGCGGCGCTTCAAGATCGAAAAAGTTTAGCGAGTTCTCATGAAATTCGTAACCGAACTGGAGGCTGTGATTTCCCTTGAGAAGATAAACATCATCGACAAACTGCCACACCTGGGCCACTTGGAACTGGGGCCGGTAAATCGATGATCCAAGTGTGGTCAAACCGAAAACATACATTGGAGGAAGGCCAGCGGTCTCGGGAGTCACGGGAATACCAGTCAGCCCGAATTGCGGTGCTGCAGATTCGCCGAGCGTCAGCCCGATGGGATCGCTGTGTGAGTAATCACGAAGAAATCCAAAATGAGCGGCATTCACCAGTGCCGACGATGGGGTGTACGTCCATCCCAGGGCTGTGGATTGGTCGTGAAGTATGTACTGGGTGGAAAATTCTCCGTTCCCTGCCAATGGATTGGCCGTCCAGAGCGGCGATTGGTAATTGGACCAGTCATAGCTGTAGCGTCCGAAAATCGCGTTGTGCTTGTTCAAGGTGTAATCTACACGCCCAGTCGCAATTTGTGTGTTTGTGGGTACAGAGGTGACGAACTGATAATTTGGCGCGCCGGTATATGCAGTTCCGATATTCGGATCTGGATAAAGAGCCATGAGCTTGGCTCCCACAGGATCGATGCAAGCTGGCTGGATGACGTTGTTCACGATGCAACCCGTCTGCCCGTTGGCCACAGCCTGCAGCTTATAGGTTCCCGAGAGTGCGCTGAAGTCGCCCGCCTTCATTGCCGGGGTCGGTACCGTCGAATAGACACTTTGCGCCTGACTGCTCAACAAGCCTTGATAGGCCGCGAAGAAAAATAGGCGGTCGTGAACGATAGGTCCGCCAATTGTCCCGCCAAACTGATTCTGATCGAAATGGCCTTTCGGCGTCCCCGTATAGTTGTTGAAATAAGTGTTGGCATCCAAAGCGCTGTTTCTTAGATAGTCCCAGACGTCTCCATGGAAATGATTACTGCCCGATTTTGTGGAGGCATTGATGACCGCTCCAGCTGATGTCCCGAATTCCGTTGAGTAGGTTCTCGTTTGTATACGGAATTCCTCCAGCGCGTCCGGAGGCGGAATAACGGCCTGTACAGATTGCTCTTGCAGGTTTTCCGACCCGGTGTTGTTGTCGATGCCGTCGAGCGAGAAGTAATTTTGCAGCTCGAGATTGCCGTTGGCGCTGAAACGTCCCTCAGCTGGGTTTGCCACTTCTACATCGGGATTGTGGTAAACGCCCGGCTCCAGAAGCGCGAGTTGATCGTAATTACGCCCGTTCAGTGGAAGGTCGTTAATCTGACGGCTGTCGATCAACCCCCCGACATCCGCCGATTGGGTTTGCAGTCCTTGCGCGCTTGCACTTACTGTGACTTGCTGTTGCAGATTCCCGACCCGAAGCACAAAATCAGTTTGCGCCCTGGTCTGTACATTGATACGCACGGCGGGCTGGACCTCAGTGGCATAGCCGGTAAACGACACCTTCACGCTGTAGACGCTTGGAATCAGGGCTAGTCTCTGATAGGTGCCGTCGGAATTCGTGAGAACGGTATCAACGACATTGGTATCGGTATTCGTGATTTCAACCTTCGCACCGACAATGACTGCGCCACTGGCGTCGCGCACGGTTCCCACAATTGAGCCAGTATCGATCTGGGCGAATGCATGAGCTGACAAGACGAGGGCGGCTGTAGCCGCAAGGATTGCGCGCTTACCAATGACTATCAAAAATGCTTTTTTGGATGCACCTCTGGGTTGCACGGACTGCCTCCTGGATACCCCGAGCCTGATTGGATGACTGTTGAATTAACTCGTTCGTGACGACCGAAGGTACATCGGGAAACAGTCGTCTTAGAGACACAACGATTCCGAATTGTCGACTGTGCACGCATCGGTCCAAGTCCAGATGAAGCTGACGACAATAGATTGACCAGAAAGTTACGTTAGCATTAACGAAAACGCAAGAACTTTTATCGGGGAAGTTCCAGCTCTTTTGGAAGCGCGGCCTTCGGCATGCTAGATTGCATCAGTATAGGAGCGGCTCTCACACACGGCAGTGTTTTTGAACCACGATTTTGGCGCGCTCTAGGATATTTAATGGCAAATGAACGTTAGCGCTTAACTAAAATGCCTCTTTCGAGTGCAAATGGCTTTCATTCGACCTCCGACACCGCGATGAACGGTTCTGAACCACAACCAGCCACGGCGGCATCTGTGTACAAACAGCAGACGCCTGAGCTGGAGCGAGGTGTCGGGCTCTGGGGCGCAATATCGACCAATGTCTTGAATATGGTCGGTATCGGACCTTTTCTTACGATCCCCTTAATTCTCGCCGCCATGGGTGGACCGCAGGCCATGCTGGGCTGGATTCTCGGAGCTCTGATCGCACTATGCGATGGGTTGGTTTGGGCCGAACTAGGCTCAGCAATGCCACACTCCGGAGGACCGTACCACTATCTCCTCGAAGCCTTCGGTCCGCGTAGCTTAGGGCGCCTTCTCAGTTTCCTTTTTCTGTGGCAGACACTACTCGTGGGGCCGCTTTCGATTGCGTCGGGAGCTGTGGGCTTTGTGCAGTATGCAAAGTATCTGGTCCCATCGATTCACGGCTGGCAATTCCCAGTGCTTGCTGCCACTGTGTGCCTATTCAATACGGCGCTACTTCTACGCAGAATTCGAACGATCAGCGGACTCTCGGTAGTGATCGCGATTATTGTTCTCGGAACGGGTGGCTGGATTCTTCTTACCGGTCTGCTGCATTTTCGTGCTGCCCTGGCTTTCGATTTTCCCCACATGGGCTCGGGTCTATCCCGTGGCTTTTGGACTGGTCTCGGAGCCGCGACGCTGATCGCACTCTACGATTACGGCGGCTACTTCAACGTCTGCCTCATTGGCGGAGAGGTGCAGTGCCCACGTAAGACTATCCCGCGATCCATCCTGATCAGCATCGGCGTCGTGGGACTGTTGTATCTGGCTATGAATATTTCTATCCTGGGCGTCGTCCCCTGGCGCGAGGCGATGCATTCGGACGCGATCGTTGCTGACTTCATGAGGCGAATTTACGGCATAGCGGGTGCACGGATTGTTTCCGTTCTGATCTTGATTGCGACTTTTGGTTCGGTTTTTGCCGTACTTCTCGGATATTCCCGCGTTCCATTTGCGGCTGCTGCCGATGGACGCTTCTTTTCAGTCTTTGCCCGGGTCCATTCAAAGGATCAGTATCCCATCGTTGCCGTCTTGACCATGGGGCTGCTCTCGGCGCTGGCTTGTGTCTTCAGCCTCTCCGAACTGATAAATACGCTCATCGTCGTTCAGACGATGCTGCAGTTCATCGCGCAATGCGTTGCCGTGTTCCTGCTACGACGTGGTTCCCATAACAATCCTTTGTCCTATCGCATGCCGCTATTCCCATTGCCAGCACTGGTGGCGCTGGGCGGCTGGATCTACATCGTTGTAACTAGTGGTGCGCGATACATTGGAATTGGCGCGCTGCTGATTGTGATCGGCGTAGCTGCATTCCTGCTGCGGTCTGTTCGTACGCACGAATGGCCTTTTGGGGTGGCATGAACAAAGCGTGGGATGTCGCGGTGGCGGGCGAGATATTCGCCGATCATGTGTTTTCAGGCTTTGCGCGATGGCCTCAGCCGGGGGAGGAACTCTTTACCGATAGTTACGTGCGCGAGGTAGGCGGAGGTGCGGCAATTACAGCATGCGGTCTGGCGCGATTGGGCCGCAGATCCGCCCTCCTTGCAGTTGCAGGTCGAGAAGACGCATGGATCGGGGCCCGCCTGCGCAGCTGCGATGTCATCGTAGAAGGCCTCAAACTGATAGAAGAAGGCACGGCGGTTACCGTGAGCCTGTCAACTCGTGACGATCGTTCTTTCTTTACGTGGCCGGGCACGAATAAGCAACTTGCTGAGCATCTCCGCGACCCTGATACACAAGCCCAACTGGCTCAGGCGAGACATGTACACTTTGCCGTCGCACTGGATCGGGCGTTAGCTATAGAGCTCTTTCCACTGCTCAAGCATAACGGCTGTACGCTCTCTATCGATCCCGGCTATCACCCGGATTGGCTCACGGAGGCAGAAAACTGGGACACCTGCCGGGAAGTCGATTTTTTTCTTCCGAATGAAAAGGAAGGACAGATCATGACGAGTCGCGAAAGACCTGAGGAGATACTCGCCGAGCTCACGTCCGCGGGAATTCATGGTGCCGTCCTGAAGCTAGGCCGCAACGGCGCAGCTGCCCTGGTGAATAGCCAGATGATTCGGGTACGCCCCCCAGTAGTAGAAGCCATAGACACCACAGGCGCCGGAGACGCCTTCGATGCCGGACTCATTGACGCGACTCTCGATTCACAGTCGGTGCCCGCAGCATTAGAGAGGGGCTGTCTCTGTGGATCTCTTTCCACGCGCCGGGCGGGTGCAATCAGTGCTCTTCCAGGACGGGAGGAACTGGACCTCTATTATGAGCAGATCAGGCAATCTTAAGCTCGCTTTGATTGGCGGTGGCGGTGTGCGTACCCCGCTGGTGATCTTTGGCATCAACGAGTCTGCACGCCTGCTTGGGGCCGAGGAACTCGCTTTGTATGATCCCGACTCCGAGCGCGTTCGCATCATGGCTGAATTAGGTCGTGCAATCGTGGCCCACGAAGGCGGAAGTTTGCGCATTCGCGTGGCAGCATCCGCGGAGGATGCTGTTATGGATGCCAGATTTGTGCTGAGCAGCATACGCGTTGGTGGAATCAGCTCGCGGGCGCAGGATGAGCGAACGGCACTGGACCACGGATATCCTGGACAGGAAACGACCGGCCCAGGCGGAGTGGCTATGGCCCTGCGCACCGTAGGCCCTTCACTCGAATATGCGCGCCTGGCGGAGAAGCGGAGTCCGAACGCATGGTTCATCAACTTCACCAACCCGGCAGGCCTGATCACTCAAGCCATCTCTCAGCACACCGGTGTTCGTGTCGTTGGCATCTGCGATACTCCGGACGAGCTTTTTCATCGCATCGCCGCAGTGCTCCAGGTTTCTTCGCAGCGCCTGCGCTGCGATTACCTTGGTCTTAATCATCTGGGCTGGATCCGGCGCGTGCTTGTAGATGGAAAAGATGTACTAGCTCGTCTGCTCAGGGACGACACTGCGCTCGATCGGCTTTATCACGCTCGTCTGTTTAACCCTGATCTTCTCCGCAGCCTCGAATTGCTTCCAACCGAGTACCTTTACTTCTATTACTGTCGCCGCCGCGCCCTGGCTAACCAGCAGGCCGCAGGTACGACGCGAGGTGAGGAAGTAAGCCGCCTGAATGACCGGCTGATGACTGACCTTGCTGATCATCTGAAGAGCGGCAGCCCAGAAGAAGCGATCCCCCTTTACACCAACTATCTCAACCAGCGCTCGGGCTCATATATGAAGCTGGAGGCGAGCGCTGGTTCGGCATTTGACGAGAGCAATGTGTTGCAGGAAGACCCGTTTCGTACCGCCACTGGCTACCATCGTATCGCCCTCGATGTTATGAAGGCTCTTTGTGGACTGGAGCCTCGCCGGTTGATTGTGAATGTTCCGAATCGTGGCGCTATTACCGAAATTGGCGAAGCAGATATCGTAGAGGTTCCGTGTACGATTTTCAACGATTCGATACAACCTGAGGCATGCGGGGCGCTTCCCGAAGCGGTGAAAGGACTGGTGCTCGCAGTCAAGGCTTATGAACGCGCCGCGATCGGAGCCGTCGTCTCCGGATCGACCATGCTCGCTCGCAAGGCCATGCTGCTTTATCCTCCCATCGGAGAATGGGAGCCGACACATGAGCTGCTGAACGACATGATCCAACACAATCCCAGTCTGCAGTACTTCCGCGCCTGCTCGCATGATGAAACAGACTGAAATCTTCGGAGGTGCGCTTCTGTGCCTGTTCGTCTGAAAGATATTGCGCGCGATCTCGGTGTTTCCGTGGTCACTGTTTCCAAGGTACTGCGGGGCAACACTGATGTCGGCAAAGAAACACGGAACCGCGTATTAAGGCGAATGCAGGAGCTGAACTACCGTCCCAATATGATGGCGCGCGGTTTGGCGAGCGGACGCACATATACGATCGGCCTTGTCGTACCGGATCTGGTGCAGCCCTACTTCGCTGAACTCGCCAAGTCGATCAGCGGCAGTTTGCGCAAGGCTAATCGGGCTCTCATTCTCGCTTCCTCTGAAGACGATCCTGAGATAGAACACAGTGAGATTCGGACGCTTCTATCACGTGGCATCGACGTTCTTCTCATCGCATCATGTCAGCAGAACCTAAGGAACTTTTATGAGCTGGGAGATCAACGCACCCCCTACATTCTCGTAGACCGTGATGTTCCTCATCTGGCCGCCAATTTCGTGGGTATCGACGATTTCCGTGCAGGCGAGATCGCCACCGAACATTTGATTGAATCGGGGAAAAAGCGCGTCGCGCATATCGCAGGCAAGGAAATTCAACCTTCCAAGGAACGTCTTCGTGGTTACAAGAGCGCTCTGAGCAATCACCGTATCAAGATTCCCGAAGACTACGTTGTGCTGCAGGACAGCTTAGAGCAGAAAGGAGACATAGTCGGCTACCGCAGTATGCAGCGACTGCTAGAGTTGCAAAACCCACCCAACGCCGTCTTTTGCTATAACGATCAGGCTGCCATCGGAGCCATGCACGCGGCCTTCGAGGCCGGGCTCAGAATCCCCGAAGATATCGCATTTGTCGGATGTGGAAACATTGGCTATACCGAGTATCTGCGATGCCCCCTTACGACAATTGACCAATCAGTGTCCGAACTCGGACGAATCGCTGGCGAGCTAGCTTTGAGCCTTGATCAAGACAATACCCAGCCACCAAGGACAATTCTGCTCCAGCCGAAACTGATCGCGCGCAACTCAACCATCCGATTTCCGCAAGTTGCCACGTCCGGCCGCCCGGTGAAAGCTGGCAAGCGGTTCGTCGCGGGAAAGGTACGCGGGATTCAAAATAAGTCAGTGTTGTAAGTCCGCTGGGAGCACAAAATCTCCATCTTAATTAGCACTATTCGAGGTTAGTCCGAAAAACAAAGCGGCCGCCAAACCAAACTCTTTGGCGGGCAACTGTTCAGGGTTCGCTGCGTTTCTTCAAGAGGGTGTTTTTCGAAGCTCGGCGGTCATGAGGTGTTTCAGCGGCTCTATCATTTTCTGGATGGCTGCGAAAACGGCATTCCTGGCTCGTGCCGCAAGGAAACAAACTTCTTCGCGATTAGCGTTAGCGTCCGCGAAATACCTCCTCTCCTCTCCGCTGTTCTATATTCGTCGCCGCATGAATAGCGGGACTCTTCGGTGCAGTTTGGGAACCATTGTTGGACACCTTTATAGGATCTCGCGATGGCCTTGAAGCCTCTAGCCGCCTGGTTGTCTGAGGGCGCTGCGATTCACCATAAACTGTGACGCGATCTCATCGAGCAGGTACTCAAGAGAGGAGCCCTCAGCGCCAGCGTCGCGGAGAGCCCGATCGATCGCGATGAACAGGTCTTCCTTGTTCGAACAACCTTCCGCGACGGCCTGCTGCATGGCCTGGTTGATTGCCGCGTAGAGATTCTCATCGCTTCCCAGAACTCCCGTTCCGGCAGGAATCGATAATGCGCCCCACTATCTGGATGAAGGGCTTCTCCCAGTGCCCGGGGCATCACCCGACGCACGAGTTTGTTGTTACCTTCCCGGGCCGGTGAGGCAATACATCTGCGCCATCCGCTCCTCCCTGGAGCGGATCAGCGGCTGCGCGTGCCCCGCGCGGCACCCCACATCAAGGATACGACGATGCTTACGTCAAGGAACACGCACGTCTGGCAACTTCATCCCACGTCAACCGTCAATCGAATCAGGATCGCCCCCATCCTCGCTGCCCTCCTCATCCTTATCGGCTCCGTTGCCGTCCACGCACAGAGCATCAGCTGGGTCCAGAAGGCCAAATCCCTCGGCTCCAAATCCAATGGATACTTGCCCCGCGTCGCCTCCGACGGAGCCACCACCGGTCTTGGCTCCTCCACCGTCACCATCTACCAGAACGCCACCAACTTCGCCGAGTTCAAGTACCAGACCGGGCCAGTCCTACTCGCTCTACGACTCCGAGCTGAGCTGGGAAACCACTCCCAATAGCATCGATGGTGAGGTCGGCCACGAGGCCTCTATCGCCATGACCGCTGTGGGCGAATACGGCATTTATACTGATCTCGCCTTCGAAGCGCATCAGGGAGGCCAGGACAATGGCGCAGAACTCTGGTATCGCGCCGGACAGGGCGGCTACGGCATCCAGTCCTACCCGTCGACCTCACCTGGGGCGGCGGCTTCTCCTATGACACCGGCTTCAACCCCGCAGTCGCCCTCGACCAGACCTCCTCCATCATCGTCGAAGTCCACCAGGCGGCATCTGGAGCCTCCACCATCTGGTACCACGTTGGCGAGATCTCCGCCGGAGGATCGGTTCCCTCCGTGTCCCTCCATGGCTCGCACTCCACCGGCTTCGTCGGCTTCGCCCCCTCAGTCACCGCCGCCAGCGGCTTCGTCATTCTTGCCATGCAGGGAGCCGACTCGCAGGGCACCGGCGGGGCACTCCTCTATTCCCTCGGCCAGGTCCAGATCGATGAGTCAACGGGCGCCCCAACCGGCGAAATCGTCTGGGGCCCCCTCACCAAATACGACAGCGGATCAACCCCTCCGTCTCGCTTACTCTGCAATTCGACGCTGATGCCACCTGGGTTCTGGTCGAAGCCCATCAGGCCGAGGGCGGCACCCGCCCGCTCTGGTACCGCATCGGATATCTGAACTACAGCGACTCCGGTGCCAACCCCACCGTCATCGCCTGGCAGAAAAACCCCGCAAACAAGTCATACTCCACCGAATACGCCCAATCCGGCTGCTACCCATCCGTCACCCAGACCTACTTCAACGGGCTCTGGAATGTGGTCGAAACCAACTCAACCGCCTGCGGTGAAGCCGCCGGGATCCAATCCTGGTTTGGCAACCTCGAGTAACGTCGGAAACTTGGAAGGGGCGAAACGGCTCTCCGACGAGAAACTGTCAAGCCTCTTCTTGAGGTAATTCCTGTATTCATTCGGTTTTAAAGGCTCAACGATCTTACCGGAATCGTTGCACCTTTCAAAAGTGAGCGGGAATCGAAGCTGTCACCGGTCCCGGTAGGGACGCTGATCACTGAGCGCCCCCCCCGGACGGATCCGTACGTGCGCGTCTACGCATACGGCTCTTATGAAGGATGAGTGGCGTTGAAGCGGGCGTGAGGGTAGGGATGCAGGATTCGGGGTATGGGTATCCACCTATTGAAGACCGGAGTCAGTGACTCCCACCTCATCTTGGCGCGTTGACTGCGACGAACCAGGACGTTCCGCCAGAGCCGATTGACGCGCTGTCTGAAGGTGCGCAGCTGATCGATGTTCCCGGGAACAGCATGGTATTGGTAGTAGCCATTGACCACCTTCCGAAGCCACGCACCGACCTGACTGATGCGATCATGCTTGCGGCGGAGAAGCTCAACCTTTATGGCTTTCAGCTTCGCCACCATTCGCCTTTTCGCCGTAATCCGCCAGACGGTGAAGGTATCGGTCTTGTGGCGACGCCCGCAGTAGTGAGTGAAGCCCAAGAACGTAAAGGTCTCCGGTTTTCCTTTGCCCCACTGTTTCCGTTTGTGGGCTGCAAAACGCCCGAACTCGATCAGCCGGGTCTTTTCCGGGTGAAGTTCCAAGCCGAACTTCGCCAGCCGTTCCTTGAACTGTTCAAGGAACCGTACTGCTTCGGCTCGATGTTGAAAGCCCATCACAAGATCGTCGGCATAACGAACGATGATGACATCGCCCGTTGCCACTTTCCTGCGCCAGGCATCCGCCCATAGGTCGAACACGTAGTGGAGATACACGTTGGCGAGCAGCGGTGAGACCACTGCTCCTTGCGGCGTACCCTGCTTCGTTTCCGACCACTGGCCGTCCTCCGATACTCCCGCCTTGAGCCACTTCCGGATCAGGCGAAGTACTCGGCGATCGGCCACCCAGTTCTCGATGAACTTAGTCGTCCACTCGTGGCGCATGTTATCGAAGAAGCCACGGATGTCCGCATCGAGCACCCAGTTCACCTTCTTCCGCTCCAGTCCGACCGCAAGCGCGTCCAGCGCCTGATGCGGGCTGCGGCCGGGACGAAACCCGTAGGAGAAGCCCTTGAAGTCGACCTCATAAATCTGATTGAGGATCGTCACCACGGCCTGCTGGACGATCTTGTCCTCCAGCGCCGCGATGCCCAACGGACGTTGCCGCCCATCGGCCTTCGGTATATAGACTCGCCTTGAAGGTTGCGCCCGGAACGTTCCGCGGTGAACCCGGCTATGAAGATCAACGAGGCGACCTTCCAGTCCAGATTCATACTCCTGCCACCGGACACCATCGACTCCCGGCGAAGCCTGACGCTTGAGAGCGTAGAAGCTATCGCGCAGCAGCGCGGTGTTAACGTGGTGGAGCAAGGAAGTGAACCGTTCCTGTTTCTTTTCCCTTGCTGCTTTTCGCACACCGTCCAGTCCCTGGGACATGCGGTTCCCGCTCTGTGTCAGGAGCATGCGTGACTGACCGATGTTCTCCTTCATCTGCGCCCTTCCCTCCCCCGCCTCCGCCGCAGCTATCGCTGCTTTGTTCAG
>Ga0207060_10078_pt1 | contig 36677 bp, 31 predicted proteins | sample Alteio_BWMinCont_30_FD_153270 | JGI IMG/M metagenome (GOLD analysis project Ga0207060, IMG submission 153270) | Enriched cells from forest soil in Barre Woods Harvard Forest LTER site, Petersham, Massachusetts, United States -... | ecosystem: Environmental > Terrestrial > Soil > Temperate forest >...
GACGTTCAGCGAATAGGTTCCATCCGCGAGGGCTGTGAAGCAATCCCGGAAAGCATACACACCTCGCCCAAGATGGACGAAGTCACGCGTCCATTCGATATCGTGGCTGATCAGCTGGCGGAAGCGTATCGCATTGCCGCTGGGAAGCTCGGCGCTCCAAATGCAGTGGGACATATCGTCGATTTTCCCGCGGTCTTCCAGGCGATCGGTCCGAATCGCGCTGGCCGAATTCAAATCGAAGCGGCCGCCGGTGATGCTTTCGCCGAGCCAGACGGAATCATGGGAATTGAGCTTCGCAACCACACCGGAGGGAGCGAGATAAGAGACGCCATTGAAAGCGATATAATCGTCGTCCGGCTGAAAACCGGTGCCTTCGGAAACGAAATAATAATCGCTCGAATCGATCCGCATCCTCGGATCGTTATCGACCGGATTGGGGGCGAAGTGAATGCCGTTCCCGGACTGGGGGATGGCCTCGGGCGCGCCGGAGTCCGGCGTGTACCGCCGCGTTTGTCCGAGATAGCGGAACTGAAAGTAGCCCTGCGGATGGGCCACTTCGGGAAGGTGATGCCAGAGCCATTGATATTCCGGTTTGCCCGTCAGGCAGGCCATAATCCCAAGCAACAGTTTCGAATCGCGCGGTCCGGGGGGATAGGCAAAATTGCCGGTGATAGGATCGACTCGCTCCAATTCCAGCGAACGATCCGCGTTGCCGCTGCCGAAAAATTCGCGATAGAGATCCTTCTCCAGCGCGAAACGGAACAAACTCGCATTAAGCTCCTCATCCGCATCCGGGCCCGTGGCGCCGGGGAGGCTTGCTGCGGAACGATGCTTCACAAAATCGGTAAGCGTCCGCTCCTTTTCCTGGCGCCGGAACTCGGCCAAGTCCTTCAATCCACCTTCAGGGGTGAGGATATCGGTGATAAATTCGGCCATTTTATAATCGCCCATCCATGGGGCGATTTGATGTCGGTTTTCGAGGGCGATCTGGCCGTAAGGTGGCGCGAACGTCGTCATCCACGACAGCTCGGAAAAAGTCATGTAATCGAAGAAATTCTGGGTGAGCAGCGAATCGATCTTCTGCACCTGATCGGGCGGAATGACGCCACTGACGTCCAGCATGTTATAAGCCCTGACCAGGAATTCGGTGATGTACTGATGGGTCACCCCATGCTCGTCGATGATTTGGGCCAGGTATTGTTCCTCCCGCTGGTGGTACGAATCCCAACCCGTCCAGTAGTAACCCATCGCATTGTCATACCAGCGGCTAACATTGCCATAAGCGGGTTCGGGCTTGGGAAGCCAGCCGTTGTCCGGCTTTTCTTTCCACTTGGCATCGTCCTGTTTGAAGAACGCGAGGCAATCGCCTTGAAGGTCGATTTCGAGGAGCCATGGCAGGCGCAATCCCTTGGGATCGGCCGGTGCGGCCTTGATCTTTTCCACGAATTTTTCCGTCCCCCGCCGAACGCCCTCGTCGGTGGTGCCACCAATGATCAAGTGGTTGATGCCGGTGTGAAAGACATTTGAGGCTGTGTGGACGGCATAGCCGTTCCCGCCGGGATAGAAGCCGTCGACTGCAGTAAGAAACCGGTTGTAGGCGGTCCAGAAGGCGCGGTTGTTACCGAGACGCCCCAGCAGGATGAGATTCCGTTCGCGCAACGGCTCCTTCAAAATCGGATAATCTTTCTCCGTCGCTTCGACGTCCGACAGGATGGGGAGATCGACCCCCGTCCGTGCCTTGACCGCGGTGGAAATTTGATGGGCAAGCTTGAGATAAGTCTCATTGCCGGCGGGAATAATAATGGTCGCCGCCGCCGCTCCGTCTTTAACCAGATCGGTTTGGCCGGAAAAAATCCGGCGCGAGGCGACCGTGGGCCGATCCACACGAATGAGCGAGATGTCTTTGATTTCCGCCGAGGCGGACTGCCCGTCGGTCAGCGAGTGCAGCGTCGCTTTGACCTCCATGGTGGCCGCATCACCACTGGGGCAGAGTCCCGCCACCGTTTGCCAGTGGCCGAGATCGTTGTAGGACATGGAAAGCTGGCCGACCTGGAAAACAACCGAGTCGTTCGACTGCACTTTCACTCGCAACAGATATTCGGTGTTTTTTTCCACCGGGCAGGAAAAGGAGAAGACGCCAGGCGCCCCGGTCAATCGCAGTCTCGTCTCGCCCTCTTCTGTGACCGGCGCGGAGGTTCCCCCTTTGGCGGAGGTGAGTTGCTGGGCAAAGGTCTGAAGCGAGACAACACTGTCGCCCACATAATGGAAGTCGAAGGGGGAAGGCGGGGCGGCGGGTTCGGCGCCGAAGGTGGAAGAGAAAACCAAGGGAATAGAGGCCAGGACGCAGAGATATTTAAACATAAGATCCAAGGAGATAAACCGGTTGTGTAGGGGCCGATTGTCACCACGTCCGCCTGCCATTAAAGCCACAGGAGATGCTTTGTCACATCCACTTCTTCTCAGCGGGAGACGTTTTACCGACCCTTCTACTTATAATTATAACTAACTGTTGTGATGTCAAGCCAAGCATATGGCTTCCGAGCATGCCACCTGCGTCAAGGAGCCCGGTAATCATTCTCGCCGCCGAGCGCCTTCCACTTGCGATAGACGATTATGCTCGTCACCACGCTTAACAGCGAAAAGAGCGTACTCCAGACCAGCAGGTAGCGGTAGTGCTTGATCCAATCCATCCACCATCCGCATGCCGGCCCCAGGATGATGCCTCCGACCGAGGCAAAGAGGGATCCGGCGGAGCCAAACTGCCCGTAGCGATCACGTGGATAAATCTCCACGGTCCACTTGGCCGCGCTGAGGAAGGCCAGGGCTATGGAAATATTGCGAAAGATGGTCCAGCCGATGACAGTTTCCTTGGTCACGAAAAAGAACATGAGGATCGAGGAGACCATCACGAGCGTACTGCCCAGGATATAGGCCTTCTGGCAACCCCAACGATCCAAAAGCATTCCATACGGATAGGCTAAAACCACGAAAAGCATCGAGCTCCAAGCCGCCATCTTGCCAATCAGGACGAGGGACAAACCCATGTCGTTGCGATAAAAAAAGACCAGAAATACATCACCGATCCCACCCCAGATCAGGGCAGAGCGGGCTAAAAAAACCCACCAGTAGTAACTGTGGCCAAAACATTCCTGACAATAGTTGCGAATCCCGCTCCACCAGTGGGCATGATCTTCTTTCAGAGGTGGGGGATACGTCCCTTCCTTCACCTGCCAACACATCAGGAGGATGAAGAACCCGTAGAGCACCGCCGTCGTCACGAAAATTATCTGCATGTGGGCCTGGGCCAGACCGAAGATGAAATAATTAAAAGTGGTGGAAGCAAGGGCTCCAAATACCCGGAAAAGCGCGAAAAACCGGCCGAGAAGTTCCGCGGGAACGACATCGGGGATCAGGTAATAATAAACCGAGGCCACGAACATGTTGAAAGTCTGGAAGCCGATCACAAGTGCGCCAAAAACCAGGATGAGCGGGGGGACCGGCCCCATCGAGAGAAGCTTCGCGAGAAAGCCATGCGAACTTATCCAGCGAAAGATTTCGGGGGCAAAAGGGACCGCCGACAGAAAGAGCACCACCAGGGGGGTGGTGACAACGATGAAGGGCCGTCGACGGCCCCAGCGGCTGCGAAAGCGGTCGGAGTTATAGCTGATGATGGGATTGAGGGCCGCGTTCATGACCATGGCCAGGGTGCTCACGATGATGACGATTTCGCTGTTAGTAGCCCCATTCGATTTCAAAAGCAGCGGCAGTAGATTCGGCAGAACCTGCTCCATCATCGTCAGGACAAAATCCCCCCAGATGAGCCAGCCGAAGAGGGTGATCAAGCCAGCCCGCGTGTAGGTTAGCGCACCCGCCGTATAGATACGCGTCCCAGAGGCAGTCATGCTTTCATTGAGCCAAACGCCTCATCCGGACAGGCCGCAAAAGCGTTTAAAATTCATCGGTAATTGGGGATAACTCCCCACAGTTAGCATTATAACATGCTATGATGAAGTCAAGCTTTCTGCCTCCGAGGCACGGCGATCTCGCTTAGTGAACTCCACACGCCAACCATAGCACCCGAGTTGCCAGAATAAGCTAAACGCTGGAAAAGCTTCTCGGTTATGAACGCTTCCCGATTGAAGGTGAGTTCACCTACATCAAACTAAACAGCCAAACGCCTTGCCCTTCTCGTAGCCCTGTCTCGGTTACGATAGGAAAATTACATAGCTCGTGAAACGGTTGCTCGGTAGGCAGCGGGCGTTACCCCCTCTTCCCTCAGAAACGCGCGGTGGAAGGCGCTCACGGCGCTATAGCCAAGCGATTGTCCGATCCGTTTGATTGGATCCGACGTTTCGCTTAGCAATTGCCTCGCTTTTTCCATGCGTTTCCGCTGCATATAGTCGCGCGGACTGCTTTCATAAGCACGTCGAAATTCCTGTCGGAAGTAGCTGGCAGAGATTCCAGATCTTTTGGTCAAATCCCTGACCTTCAGGCCAATTTCATCGTTGAGCGTGGCGGCGATATCCGCTTTCCATCTGTTAGTTTTTTTTATCAAAGGCCTTTTTAATGCCTCCTCAAAACCTAGAAGTAATAGCTCTGTTAGCTTCAAAAGAATGAGCGTGCGCTGACAACTGGGCCTAGTTTTCCATTTTGTTGTGATTTCAGTCAAAATCATTCTCGAAAATGGACTGTCACACGCGTTCCTGATGCAAAATGGCCGTTTTGAAGAGGCAAGTGGATTTTGCCTCCGCGAAGAATGATAATTTTTATAATGCAAAACCCAGATCATCACCCGATCGGTTACCACTCGCCCCTCAAAAAAATGCCTGGCTGGAATTGCCCACGCATCACCAGCTCCCACAAGTGATTTGTTTTTCCCGGAACTAAACTCAACTTGGCCCTCTAATACGGCTATAAGGTCGCGATGTGGAAAAACGACGGGGCCAAGTTTCGTTCCCATCTTATAGAGCCCGACTCCATGGTAGATAATCTTCATCAGCGAAAAAGTATAAAAAAAGGCGTTTGGGTAAATAAAAGGCCCTTTTGTCGGAGAGTAGCAATCTCAATAATGGCGATAAAGTAATTTCACGATTTTTAACAATGGAAACCAAGCGCATTCTAATTATTGGCACAGGCAGCATTGGAGAACGGCATCTCCGCTGTTTCCAAAAACGCGGGGCGATAGTTGCAGCCTGCGAGCCCAACTTTCAACTGGGAGAGCGCATAGCCTCCCAATATAACTGTCCCTGGTTTTCCGGTTTGGATGGTGCCCTTGCCGAGTCTTTCGATGCCGCCATTATTTGCACTCCGGCACACACCCATGTGCCTATTGCCTTTAAATGCCTCAAATCCAACCTTGGGCTTCTTATCGAAAAGCCATTATCGACTTCGACACAAGGCCTGGATGATTTGGCAAAGGAGTCTGAAGCCGCTGGTGCGGTTGTCCGGGTTGGCTATGTTTATAGATCCTTCCTGGTTATGCTCAAAGCTCGGGAGTTGCTCGCAACGGGTCTTTTGGGAGACATCAAGCATGTTGCCGTCGAAAGTGGCCAGCACTTTCCTACATTTCGACCCGCCTATCGGACCATTTATTACTCCCGGCATGAAAATGGAGGAGGAGCAATTCAGGACGCAATGACTCATTTTTTACACGTCATAGAATGGCTGATAAGTCCGATTCGATCCGTCTTTTGCGACGCCGCTCATCAGGTTCTGGAAGGCGTCGACGTCGAGGACACCGTGAATATATCCGCTCGTCTCGAGAATAAAGCTTTGGCCAGTTTTAGCCTGAACCAATTTCAAGCGCCCAACGAAACCGTTTTATCCATTCATGGTATCAAGGGCAGCCTAAGAATCGAACTACACAGGTCAAGAGTTGGAATTTATCTTTCTGGTGGAAATTGGGAATGGCATGAACTGGAAAAGGAAGATCGCGACGGACCATTTCTCCGGCAAGCAGATTCATTTCTCGAAGCCCTGGCGGGGCGTCCCGACGGTCTCTCTTCCCTTGCCGAAGGAACGCAAACACTACGGGTAAACATCGCCGCCCTTACCTCTTCCCGAGAACGCCGGGAAATTCAATTATAGATGAACACAGGAGCCATTTCTACAAGCCAAGTACAACGTAAAAACCAGCATGCTAATGAATAGCAAGATTCTCGCTCGCTTCGATCTCACGGGAAAAATAATTCTTCTCACTGGCGCCACCGGTCTTTATGGGCGTGGACTCGCCGCCGATTTGGCCGCGACGGGCGCACGCTTGATTATCGCGTCACGGGACTTGGAGAGGAGCAAAGTGATTGCGGAAGAGGAAAACAAACTAGGCTTTGATGTTGCCGCGGAGGAATACGATCAAGGTTCGGAGGAATCCATTCGAGCGCTTCAAGATCGCCTGGCCAGACGCTATGACCATCTGGATGGACTCGTAAATAATTCGGTTGCACGTCCCATGGATATGTCGAAACAACTCCGACCAGGCTGGGAGGAATCGATGCGAATTAATGCGACGGGGCTTTTCCTTATGCACCATCATTTCGGCGGCTGGATGTCAGAAAAGAAGATGGGGAGCATTGTAAATATTGGCTCTATTCAAGGAATGGTGGGACCAAACTTTTCTCTGTATGCGGGCACAGACATGCCCAAGCCGGCGCCCGATTATTTTTTTCATAAGGGAGGCATGATTAACCTGACCCGTTATTATGCCAGCGTACTTGGTTCCGTTAATGTTCGCGTCAACTGCCTTTCGCCAGGAGGCTTTTTTAACGATCAACCGAAACCTTTTGTTGCTCGCTACAGTGAGCAAACCTTCCTTAACCGGATGGGTGAGCCGGAGGATTTAGGAGGAGCAGTTATTTTCTTACTGAGCGAAGCGGCTCGTTATATAACGGGGATCAATCTTCCGGTAGATGGCGGCTATACTTCAAAATAAGGGCTGTTCGAATTTTAAAGCTTAACTTTGACCACGACTTTACGGACATGGCTTGGCTGGCCAATGGCAATTCCAGGCATGTGGGCATCATGAGGGAAAAAGATGACGAACCATCCTTTGGACAATTGGATCTGTTGCCCATCACCCTCATGGAGAGCATAATCCTGCCCGGAATCATAGGGCGTCGTGTTACGAAGTGAATTGACGGGCGCATAGCCAAACTGTTCCTCGCCTTCATACATAAAGTGGATATCAGCATAACACTTGTGGGATTCCCATTTCCCATCGGTAAGAGGTTTGCTCAGATATTCCTGATGCAGGGCAAAAATGGCGTCTCCGTCAATTTCTTCGCGGCCAGAAGTTAAAATGCCGGCTTTGAGGTTGGCAAGAAAGAGAAGTCCAGTGGCAATGCGTGGATGAAGAGAGGAGTACAATCCAGCAGTTTCGATTTGGTCGATGATCATGGGAAGGGATGTAGTGGGACTTTAGGAAGTTTTTTCGAGTCCGAGAAACCGCAGGGTATTTTGGAAAGAAATTCGGTTCTGGACTTCAGGCGACTGGGTGAGAAGGGGCGCCGCTTCTTCTTGGTAGGAACAGGTCAGCCGCATTCGTCGGCCACCCGCCGAAGCTGCTTCCGTCTCGGTGGCCACATAGCTATGAAAAGGAGCATCGCTTCCCCAAAGGAGTTTGTCGGGATAAGCCGCGGCGAGATCGGATAGGACCTTCGCGGGGTTGGTGTAGTCGGAAGGGAAGCGATCCTTCTCCGCTGCAACCGCAGGATGATTTTCCGCCGCCAGGCGGCACGCGATGACATGGGCCGAGCAGTCGAACCACGTATTGGAAAGCCGCGCCACTTCGTTAAGTCCCTGGAGGTCGAAGCGGCAGGAGTGAGCGAGGCAAAAGCGGATTCCCGGTCGCGCTCGAGCCACCTCCAGGATATCCGCCACTTGAGACCATGTGTCGGCGGGATGGATGCTCGTATGGATGAGGACGGGGAGATCGTGGTCCTCGGCAAAATCGAGCAGGCATTTCCCCACGTCGAGCAACGCGCGAATGGGCGATTGCAAAATCGTGGCCTGTATCTTTAGACCATAAAAGAGATGGCTCCCGCGCAACTTTTGTAATTCTTTCACCTGCTCCTGCGGCGCGCGGGAGGGATCGATCATCGCAAAGGGGAGCGTTTGCCGCCCCAACTCGGGAAAGAGATCATAGATTTCCTGCATCAAGCGCCGATTTTCCCAGGCGTAGGGAACCTTCTCGAGCGCATCGTCGCCTTCCTTGATCAATCCGCCCCGGAGGCCACGCAGGGAAAGCGCGGTGTGAGTCACCATGGGGAAAACCACCCAGCGACTTAAACCCGAACGGCTCCCTTCCAGAATAAGGTTCGGCAGGTCGAGGGCGTAGGGATAGCCGCCTCCAAAATAAAAGAGAAGATCGACCCCGACGTGCGTGTGAACATCGATGCGGTTCATTTCATTTGTTAAAACGCACGTTTTGTTATACGATACGCCCAACAAAGTAAAGATAATGAAAGTCGCCGTCGTTGAGAAAATTTTCCTCCTGCTGGAAACCCTGGCCCGGGCCGAACAGCCGATGCCCCTGAAACTGCTGACGGACTTGACCAAGCTTCCGAAGCCGACGATCTATCGTCTTTTGCAAACGCTCCAGCAGCTGGGATATGTGGTCCGCCATGACAGCGACTATTTAATCGGCCATCGCATCCAGAAATTGGCCTCGGGCCCCATTCATCAACGGCTTAAGGAGACCGCCCGCCCCCTGATGAGACACCTTCACAAGACCCTGAACGAAACGGTCAACCTCGGCATTCGCGAGGGGTTCCGGGTTCGCTACGTCGAATATCTGGAGACGACGCGTTCTCTGCGCATGATCGTGCGGCCCGGACAATCGGACGCACTCTTTTCGACAGCTTTGGGACGCGCTATCCTTTCCACTCTTCCGGCAGAGGAGGTGGATCGTCTCGTGGCGACCGTGGCTAAGCAAACCACGGGTGAAAAACCTAAGATTGCCCCCCTGAAAGCCTCGCTCGCATCGGTTCGCAAAAAGGGCTGGTCAGAAGAAAACGAGGAAACAACCGAAGGAGTCTGCTGTCTCGGCCTTTCCCTTGATTTTCTTGGTCACGCGGATGCCGCGGTCAGTGTCTCGGTTCCCACCGCCCGTTTTAACGCCAAGTGCCGCGATTCCATCCAAACCATTTTCAGGCAATACAGGACGCTTCATGAATAATCCGGAGAGCACCATTCCCTATCGTTTCGAAAAATCGCGCGCGCTTTATGAGCGCGCAACGCATTCCATCGCCGGGGGCGTCAACAGCGGCATTCGCAAGCTTGAGCAGCCCGTGCCTCTCTACTTTGAGTCCGGCTCCGGTTCCCGACTTCGGGACGTGGATGGCAACGAATATATCGATTTTCAAATCGGCCAGGGAGCGATTCTTTTCGGCCACGCGCCACAGGGCCAGGCAGAGGCCATCGCCAAACAGGCCCGGCTCGGAATCCATTGGGCCGCGCAATCGGAATTGGAGATCGATGTCGCGGAGCGTCTTCAGAAAATGATCCCGACTGCCGAGTTGGTGCGTTTCAACAACTCGGCGACCGAAGTGGTGGGCGCCGCGCTTCGCGTGGCGCGGGCGCATACGGGACGCTCACTCGTCCTTCGCTTTGAAGGGCATTACCACGGTTGGGGAGATGAAGGCCTGGTCGGATTTGCCAATCCCCCCGACAAGTGGGGCACTGAAGAGGACCCCGCCCGCATTCACCCGAGCCAGGGAATTATCGACGAGGTCCGGGATCATTTTGTCGTTGTTCCGTGGAACAATCCTGAGTTGCTCAAACGAGCGGTCGAAAAGCACAAGGGCCAGTTGGCCGCGATCATCTTCGAGCCTGTTCTTTGCAATACCGGTTGCATGGAACCGGTGGAGGGCCTGCTTCCGCTCATCCGCGAACTGTGCGACCGCGACGGGATCGTCATGATTGCCGACGAGACCATCACCGGCTTTCGTTTTGGAGCGGCCGGCGCTCAAGGCTACTATGGCATCACCCCCGATCTCACGATTTTGGGCAAAGCCATTGGAGGCGGTGTGCCTTTTGCCGCCTTGGTGGGGCGGAGGCCCTTCTTCGAGAAAATCATCAACGGTCAGGTCGTTCATGCCGGTACGCTCAACGGAAATCCTCTTTGCCTTGCCGCCAGCAAATGGAGTTTGGATACGGTGATTGCCCAGGGCGCTCAACATCCGAAATCGATCCAGGCCCTTGGTTGTAAATTGATGTCGGGTTTGCGGGCGCTGGCCGATGAGCATGGTATCCCTCTCCGCCCTCAAGGGCCGGGCCTCGTCTTTCATACCGTCATGCTTCGACCGGGAGTGGACGAAGGACTCGTCACGAGCTACCGGGATCTGGTGAGACGCCACGATGGACTCCGCTGGGCTCATCTCCGGCGTATGCTGCTCGAGCATGGCGTCCGCGCCATTGAGCGGGGACTCTGGTTCATTTCGTTGGCCCACACAGAATCCGACATCGATGAGGCGCTACAGCGTGCCCGTCCTGCCTTTGCCGCTCATGCCCGTGACTATCAACCAGTGGCCTAGGGGGAAATCTCCGAGGGTTCTCCTCGCGGGATGTTTTCACGAAACGAATACCTTCGCCGACGATCGAACTTCTCCGGGTGACTTTCAGGTACGGCGCGGCCCCGCCATTCTTGATGCGCGAAACGATGGCTCCCCCATGGGAGCGATCGTGGATTTTGCCCAAAAGGCAGGATGGGAATTAGTGCTGGCAGTCGACTACCGCGCTTTCCCCAGCGGCATGGTTGACGATGAGGTGCCGGAGAAATTTTGGACAGAATTTTCAGCAACGGCCAGGGAAGCCCTTCGCGAGGGGGTTGACGCCGTTTATCTCGTGCTCCACGGGGCCATGGTTTCCGAGTCTGTCGAAGATGTGGAAGGAGAAATCCTGGAGCGGCTTCGGCAATTGCCAGGCGCGCAGGATATACCCGTCTTTGGCGTCACCGATCTCCACGGTAATTTTACGGAACGGATGGCCCGTCACGCCAATCTTCTCGTGACCTATCGGGAAAATCCGCATATTGACGCGGCAGCTGCAGCCGTGCGTGCGGGGCAGCTTTTGGATTGGACCTTGCAAAGCGGGCGGCAGCCCAAAACGTATCTTCGTCAACTCCCTTTTATCTGGCCCCCGACGGGCACGGCGACGGCAGATTCGCCGATGCGGGAACTGGAAGCTGCGGCCCGTCGTTTCGAGGCCGCAGGCCATGCCTCCGTGGATGTCTATGCGGGCTTTGCTCTGGCGGATACTCGCGACACCGGGGCTTCGGTAACCGTGTCAACCACCCGTTCTGAAACGGAGGCCCTGGAGGTTCTTGATGCGATGGAGCAGATCGCCTTGGAGCACGCTTCACAAGGTTTTCCCCAGGAGTGGACGCTGGATGCGGCACTTGACGACATTGCCCAAAGAAGATTTTCCGGTCCGGCGCTTCTGGTTGAACCTGCGGATAATATCGGCGGCGGCGCGCCGGGCGATTGTACCTGCGTACTTCGCGCCTTAATTTCCCGGAAAGTCGCCAATGCGGCGGCGATCATCAACGATCCCGGCGCGGTTCAACAACTGGCAACGATTTCCCTTGGTGGCAAAATCCATCTCGCCATCGGCGGAAAAGGCAGCCGACTTGATCCCGGCCCCCTCGATTTGGAAGTCCAGCTTCTCAGCCGCAGCGACGGCGTCTTCGAGGTCGAAGACCGGCAAAGCCACCTGGTTTCGATCTTCGGCAGCCGCATCGAAATGGGGCCATGCGCGGTGGTTTGCAGCGAAGGAACGACCATCCTTCTCACGAGCAAGAAGACACCTCCCATGGACTTGGGCCAATGGCGAAGCCAGGGATTTGCGCCCGAGCAATTTAGCGTCATCAACATCAAGGCCGCGGTGGCCCATCGGCGCGCATATGACAAAATTGCCGCCGCCAGTTATACGGTGGAAACTCCCGGGCCCTGCGCCAGCAATCTCACGCTCCTTCCCTTCCGTCGCATTCAAAGGCCCATTCGGGCGCTCAACGACTCATTATCATTCCAAAAACAATGAAACCTCCATTCGAATATCCCAAGAGTCCAGCCACTCCTGTCTCCCCTCTCCCTTTTAGTCCATCGGTCGTCTATGGCGATTTGATCTTTGTCTCGGGCCAAGCCTCTGTGGACAGCGCGGGTAAGATTATTCCCGGAACATTTGAAGAAGAATTTCGCCGGTCCATGGAAAACCTGAAACAGATTCTCCATGATGCGGGAAGCGACCTTACCCACGTCTTGCAGACCCGAAACTACGTCGATAAGGCGGAAGACTTTCCTGAGTATCAAAAACTCTACAAAGAATATTTCAGCGAGCCCTATCCGGCCAGGACCACGATCTCCAACTGTTTCAACGGGGCGCTTCGTTACGAGATCGACGTTATCGCCGTCAGGAAAAAAGCTTAGGGCAGAACTTCGTCCAGAACGGGATTGGTCAGGGAGCCGATTTTTTCAATTTCGATGGTGACGGTGTCGCCAGCCTTAAGCCAGAGCGGCGGTTTGCGCGCCATGCCCACACCCTGCGGGGTGCCGGTCAAGATCACTGTCCCGGGTAGAAGCGTCGTGCTGCCGCTCAAAAACTCGATCAGGGCAGGCACATCGAAGATCATATCATTGGTGTTGGAGTCCTGCACCGTCTCTCCGTTGAGAATGGTTCGAATCCGGAGCGCATTGGGATTGGGAATTTCGTCGGTAGTAACGAGGACCGGTCCGAGTGGAGCGAAGGTGTCGAAGAATTTTCCACGGCACCACTGACCGCCGCCTTTCTTAAGCTGCCAGTCGCGCGCGCTGACGTCGTTGGCGCAGGTATAGCCGAGAACATAGTCGAGCGCCTTTTCCCGAGGGACATTCTTTGCGGCACGACCGATCACCACCGCCAGTTCGCATTCGTAATCGACCTCTTCGCTACGCAATTGCCGGGGAATCTCGATGGCATCGCCGGGATTTTGAAGGGCGTTGATTCCCTTCACGAAAAGAACGGGAATCTCGGGGGCCTTCATCTGACTTTCCTCGGCGTGTTGGCGGTAGTTGAGGCCCACGCAGAGAATGGAACTGGGCACCAACGGCGCGAGAAGTTTTTGGACATCGGCGGTTTCTCCCGTCGATTGAAGTCCTAGGTAGAGATCTCCACTAAGTTTCGTGACCGTGCCGTCGGGCTTTTGTGCGCCGTAGTGAATCTGCTGCTGACTATCGAGGTATCGAATAATTTTCATAAGAATATTTTACAGAGTGGAAGGCGGACGTCCGACTTGGCTACAGGTCAATCCTCCATCGACCACCAGGGTTTGTCCGGTGATATAGGCCGCCGCCTCGGAACAAAGAAAGACACACGTGGAGGCGCAGTCTTCGGGACGACCTATCCGATTGAGCAAAATTTTTCTTTCGTAATGCGTTCTCAGCGCAGGATCGGAGTCAAGCCAGGGAGCCGTCAGAGGAGTGCGGATAAGACCCGGAGCCAATCCATTGACGCGAATGCCTTGCGGCGCCAGGGCCATCGCCAGTGTCCGCGTCATCATGATCAGGGCGCCTTTCGAGGTGTCATACGCGGTGCTGTCGACTTCGGCCTGGTAGCCATTGGTCGAACTCACGAGCACGATGGAGCCACCATTGTTTCCGCGTCGCTTCGCAAACGCCTGGGCCATAAAGTAAGCCCCGCGAACGTTGACATCGAAAGTTTTTTCCCAGACGGCGGGCGTCATTTCGGAAAAGGGAAGATCGAAAAAACCGCCCGCACAGGAAACCAGCAAATCGGGCGCCGGGCCGTTCTCCATCGTCTCCCTGATCAGGCGGGAGAGATCTTCCGGACGGGCCAAGTCGGCCTCGATATAAGGAGAGTCCCCGGGAATGGTTTCGGGGCGTGTCTCGATTCCGTGAAAACTCACCCGGGCGCCGGCGTCTCGCATCATCAGCGCACAAGCAAGCCCGATGCCCCGGGAGGAGCCGGTCACCACAGCGTTGCGTCCAGCAAGGGAAAAGGAGGCGAGGGCGGAGGGCATAAGGTATTCTTCATGGGTATAGTGATTTACATTTTGAAACGCAAGTTTTACGATACGAAACACGGTCGCTCATGAATTCCTCGCCACTTTTCCCCGACGCCCCCGCAATCACTCCGCAAGTCCGGGTTGATTTCGATAAGTTGGAGGCAAACCTTCATCGAATGCAAAGCCTGTGCACGGAGGTTGGAATTGACCTCTGGCCGCACATCAAGACCCATAAATCGGTGGCTATCGCCCGTCGACAACTGGAACTGGGCGCGGGTGGATTGACCTTTGCCAAGCTCAGCGAGGCGGAGGAGTTGCTCCCTTCCGGTGTCCGGCGTCTTTTTATTGCCCATTCACTGGTCACGGAGGAGGCTTTGGCACGGGTCGCCGCGCTGCAAAAGCAGGTTGATCAGATCGTCGTCGCGCTTACCAGTCTCAGCCACGCGCGAGTCCTGGCTCCGCTCGCACGCCAGGCGGGACTGACGCTTCCCGTGGCCATAGCGGTCGACTCCGGCCTGGGCCGGGAGGGGCTTCGTTTTCTGGACGAAGGCAGGGAACTTTTTGAATTTCTGCGCTTAAATTCGCATTTGGTGCCGGTCTCCATCTATACGCATGAAGGACATGCTTATGGAGTAGCGCCCATGGCCCATCAAGAAATCGTGGACCGCGCCCACGCCCATCTCATGGAATTCCGCAAAGTTCTCGGCGACAATCTTCCCCTCTGGCCCGGATGCAGCGTGACCGCGACTCTCTTCGCACGGAAGCCCGAGGTTGCCCTCGTTCGGCCCGGGGCCTATCTCTTCGGCGATCTCTATTTGAGCGAAATAGCCAGGACGATCGAACGGGAAGAAGTCGCCCTGACCGTTCGGACTCGGGTGATCGATCGCCCAACACCGCATCTCGCCTTGATCGATGCCGGGAGCAAAACCTTTAGTGGGGATAAAACGCCGGAAGGGCTTTCAGCATCCTCCTTCGATAGCCGGGATCTTCGGGTCACCCGCGTAAGTGAGGAGCACGGCTTTGTTACCGGCAGTGATGTCGATAGTCTTCGCATCGGCGATCTGGTTGATTTTATTCCCGCTCACGTCTGCCCCGTGGTTAATCTGGCCCGCCATTTGGTCATTTTTGGAAATGATCGACCTGAACAAATTTGGCCCATTGAGGCCGGTGGGTGCAGCTATTAAGCGCCCGAAATAATGACTGACAAATGAAGCCGACCCTGTTCATCCCGGAAATAAAGTTTGTCTTCGATGGCGACTGGACGAAGGCCCGCCAAGCTTTTAACCAAGTTCCCCCCATCTGGCTGGACCAACCGTGGCGGTCCCAACGCGAAACCAATTTTGCTCCGGGGTGCGTCCATTTGGCGGTAAATGGGAGCGACCTTCTTCTCTACTCCCTCCTGCAGGATGACACGCCCAGAAACACCGCGGCGAAATGGAACGAACCGACCTGGAAAACCGGAGATGTCCTGGAACTATTTATCGGCCTCCACGGAAGACCGGATTATTATGAATTTCATGTCACGCCGGAAAATCAACGACTCCAACTCCACTTCGACGGGCCTGAAACCATTATAGCCCTTCGCGCCGGGGGTGACCTGAAGGATATATGCATTTCGGAAAGTAAATTCGAAAGCGCAACCCAAGTCGCCGAGTTGGGAAAAGAATGGCAGGTTTTTTTACGGGTGAATCTGCGGGCTCTTTTTGGCGCATGGGAAGGCAACCAAATTCGATTTATGGTGGGTCGCTATGACTATCAGCCGGATGGTGGGATCGTCTGTTCCTGCACGGGTTCACTGAAGGCTCCCGACTTTCATCGAACTGAAGAATGGACGCTCGCCAGCGTGGAGAGCAGCGCAAAGGCGATGGAGCGGGTCGCCCACCAGGACGATGTCCCGACGGTTTGATCTCCAGCCATGTCTGGATCGCTCCTGAAAATCCGAGATGACTTTCCGCCTTCATCGATCTCCGAATTCCTGCACCTACTCTCTCTAATCTAAAATCCTTGAAATCCACCAATTCTTCTGCTCCCACCTTTTCACAGCTTGGACCTGTAAGACCATGGCTCTCTATAAAGGGCCGACTCTGCGAGGGTCCACTCTGGAACACAGAAAATCGATGCCTTTATTGGACCGACATTCCAGCAGGACGAGTCTATTGCCATGAATGGGATTCCGGAATAACTCGGCTCATTTATCAGGGAGAAGAGGTAGGCGGCTTCACGCTCCAAACCGACGGAACCCTTTTACTGTTCCAGAAAACAAGCATTACGCATCTTCATCCAAATGGCCAAATTATGGCGGTTGCCGATTTTTCACATTCAGGATCGAAGCGATTCAATGATGTGATCGCTGATCCGGAGGGCCGGGTCTTTGCTGGAACAATCGGGAACTCTCCCACCTCCGGCGGTCTCTTTCGCTTCGAGCGAGATGGCAGCTGGGTTGAGGTGGCCTCGGGGACCGATTGTTCCAATGGTCTGGCCTTCTCGCCGGGAGGCGATTTCCTTTACTGGGTTTGTTCCACCCGGCGCACCCTCTTTCGTTTTCCATATCATAGAGCCACCGGCAAACTCGATGAAGCGGCTGTTTTCTATCGAGCCCAAGAAGGGGAAGGCATACCCGATGGCATAACGGTCGATCAAAAGGGAAATCTCTACTGTATTTTCTGGGGAGCCTCTCAATTTGGCATGATTGTATTTTCTCCATCCGGGAGCATCCTTCTTCGCCTTCCAATTCCCGCCGTCGCACCTACGTCTCTCTGCTTTTGCGGCCCCGATCTCCATCAACTGGCCATCACCTCTTCCCAAGAAGAAGAACTCCGCCCGGCGACGGATCTGTTCCTCATTACCTCCACTCCGTTCCCGGGAGGGAAGGAATATCGTTCCAGGATTAATCTGCAAACCACCTAATGAAACTGCTCCTGGAATCGGATTTAGAAATCTGGGACAGAATTTCCAGGACAAGTTTCCCAGGTGAACCGCAAAACACTTCTTTCCGATCGGCGCTAGATCAAGCCGCCTTGCATTTCCCGATACTGCAGGGGAGTCTTGCCGGTGATTTCGCGGAATCGCCGATTGAAATTCGATAGATTATTGAAGCCGGATTGGAACGCGATCTCGCTCACCCGGACGTCCGAATGCAATAGTTCCGAGCAAGCACGTGCGACGCGAACTACGCTGACATACCGGTGAAAAACCTTTCCAGTTTTCTGGCGAAAATAGCGGCAGAAAGCCTGCGGTGACATTCCGAGTTCACGGGCTGCCTGGGCTTGGGTGATGTTGCTTGGGGCGTTTTCATTGATCCAAGCGAGGATTTTTTTGAGACGGCCATCCATCGGCTCACCGCTTGGGCAAGCCGCAGGGTTGAGAAAGCGACGGCTACGCAACAAAGCAAGGCGATCCAGAATTTCGAGCCACCCTGCGAGTCGCCGCGCGCCCATCGGTAGCTTCTGAAGATCCCGAAAGCACTTCAGGCAACTTCGTGCTTCCTTCGCATCAAACCAGATACCCCGCTGGGATTGCAGTAGCAGTTTTTTGATGCGGCGCGCTTCCGGCAGTTCCCAAAACGGTGCTCCCCACTTTTCCGGGAGGAAATGGGCCACGGTCCATTCCGCACCGTGGCGATCAGCCGGGTGCGATCCAAACGCGTGAGGAAGGTTGGAGCCAAGCAGACAGAAGTCACCGTCGGAAAAGGGCTCGACCGAATGTCCCACGTAACGCACTCCGCGGCCTTTAAGTATATGGACAAGTTCCAATTCCATATGAAAATGCCAGTGGAAATCCACGCAGTTTTTACGGAAAGAACGGACGTGAAACCCGTTTTGACGAGCCTCGGGAAGAGGCTCAATCAAAGGATCGACCAGAATGGAGGGGGCCGTGGCCATGTGTTAATTGCGTACCAGAATAAAGCAAGACTGTAGAGGACGAACCGTGAAGAGGCAACCTATCCTATCCTCATGTCTTCCGCCAAAAACCTGACGGTACTCGCTGCTGTCGCTCACCCGGACGATATCGAGTTCTACTTTTCGGGAACTCTTCTCTTGCTAAAAAGGGCGGGATGTTCGATTCACTTTTGGAATCTTGCCAATGGAAGCTGCGGGACCATGCGACACGGTCGACAGGAAATCGTCCGAATCCGCGCCCAAGAAGCGGTCGACTCAGCCAAACTTGCGGTCGCGCAGATTCACCCACCCTTGTTTAATGATCTTGAAGTCTTTTACGATCGAAGGTCACTGCTTTCCGTGAGCGCCGTCGTGCGCTCGATCAGACCCCAAATCATTCTTACCCATTCGCCCAATGATTATATGGAAGACCATCAGAACGTCTGCCGCCTGATCGTCACCGCGGCGTTCAGTCGTGCCATTCCCAATTTCATGACCATTCCCACCACGGCTCCCTACGCGGAACCGGTGCGAATTTATCATGCTCCGCCACACGGCCTCCGCGATGCGATGGAAGCTCCCTTCCAACCCGACTTTCTCATCGATATCGATTCGATGATGGAGACCAAGAGACAAATGCTGGCCTGTCACAAGAGTCAACAAGACTGGCTCGCCTCGACGCAGGGAATGCATTCGTATGTCCGCGAGATGGAGCACCTGTGCGCCGAAATGGCAGGACTTGGCCACAAACTGGCGCATGCCGAAGCTTGGCGACGTCATTCTCACTTGGGATTCTGCCCGGCCGACTTTGATCCACTTCCCGGGATACTCGCCACCTTCGTTCAAAACCCAAAACCCTAAAGGAATACGCCCATGCCCAGACCGATCAGTAAACTCGCCGAAGGATGGTGGGACTACACCACCCTCGATCCTCAAATTCTCTCCGACGCCGCGCAATTGTCCCCCAAGGATCTGGCGCAACTAAGCCGGCCTGGATTTACCGTCAAATTTTACGACACCGTCCAGGAATTCTACTCCGCGCAGGCGCTGGAATATATTGATGCCTGGCAGCAATCCACCCCCGATAATCCGGCGGGCATTTGTGGCCCGGTTGGTCCGACGGAGCAGCTACCCATCGTCGCACTCATAGTCAATGCCCTGGGCCTTAATCTTAAAAAACACGAAGCCCATTTCTGGGGCATGGACGAATGGCTGGAAAATGGCCAGCCCGTCGATCGCACGCATCCGCTCTCGTTTGCCCGGTGCGACAACGAACTCTGCTTCGATCGTATTCGTCCCGAACTGGCGTTGCCGGAAGCCAACAAGCACTTTCCCTCGGGCGACCTGGTAGCCTACAGCGCGACCTACGATTCCATTCGCTGCGTCGTCATGCAGGGAGGCCAGGGCGAGATCAAGCACTGGGCCTTCAACGATCCCCTTCCTCGGACGGGCAAGTTTCAGGATGCGCCTCCCTCGCCCGAAGAATATCGGCAATTGGGCACGCGTATCGTCAAACTTCATCCCGTCACCATTCTCCAAAATGCGCGGACTTCCGGCGGCGGAAACGTCAGCCTCGTTCCCACTCACGCCTGTACGGTCGGCCCCAAGGAAACTTGGAAAGCTGAGAAGGTCAGCATCTGGCATCCCGGCCATCACGACAACCCGTTCGGCATGCGCTTGAGTTCACTCATGATCTCCAAGCGGATCGTGGATAGCTCCTGTCCCATGTCGCTTCTGGCCGATCATCCCAACGTCCAATTCAACTTCCTCCGCAGCGGCGTGGGAAATGTCTCCACCGAAATGCATTGAAACGTCAAACAAGAGAAATTGCGTCGTCGGTAAGACTGACTATTGCGGCATCGGATAACTGTCCAAGCTCAAGATGATTGGATTGTCATCTCCAGAATAGCCCTGAAAAGCAGGCCAAAACCATCACCGTTAAGCTTGATGAACTTTGACGCCATTTTTCTGGATGACTTTTAGATCAATTCGTGGCGGCAATTTATTAACGATCCAATCGTCAAATTCCTTCCATTCCGCAAATCGTACAGTACTTGGATTGCTCCATTTGGTTATATCCGCCAAAAGGATCTTGCGCGTTGACCGTGCGAGAATGGCTCGCTTGATTTCTGTCTCCGAAAGGTCGGTGGTCGAGCAGCCCCATTCCGGTTCGAGCCCTGAAGCACCGATAAAGGCAATATCTGCATGGATCATATTCAACGCCCCCAGGGCGGCCCCGCCCGTCAAGGCTCCACTGACTTTTCGAAGCTCACCACCGAGACAGATGATGGCAGCTTCCCCGTGAAAAGCTGCTTCCAGAAGAGAGACGGAATGAGTGATAAGTCGAATATCTTTGCGCCCGAGCAGAGCTTTGCCCGCCTCTAAACAGGTCGAGCCGGCATCGACCAGTACAGTAGCCCCGGCGGGCACCAGTTTGCTGGCAGCGGATGCGATGGCCGCTTTGGCTGAGCGGTTTCTAACCAGGCGTTCCTCAAAAGAGACCTCTGAGCGAACATAAGCAGGATCCAAAATTCCTCCATGGACGCGAATCACATCACCTGACCTTTCAAGCCCGCTCAGGTCGCGCCGTAAAGTTGCCGGAGAGACCTCGACATGCTTTTGAAGCTCGGCAAAAGTCATACGCCGATATTGGCGGACAAATCTTTTGATGCTGTTAAGTCGTTCTTGAGCGAACATAATTGTGTGCCATGGAGCCAATTTAGAGGATTTTCTAAGATTGTAAAAATGGCAGCAATCACCGCTTAGTGGAAGCGTGTATTGATTCTATTAAATGCGGCGCTCAATCTGCGTTGAGCGAAGATGAATAGTTTTTCGCTCCAAATTATGATGGGCCTCGATAAAGCGAACAGTTCCGCTTCTGGCCCGCATCAGAACTGAATGAGTCGTGGCGATTGTTCCCTGCACATTGACTCCCTTGAGAAGCGGGCTGTGGCTGATACCGGTGGCGGCAAAAACGATATTATCGCCGCGGGCAAGGTCTTTGGACATGTACTGATGATTTAGCAGGTCGCCCCAGCCCTGTTTAATGAGAGACCGTCGTTCGTCCTCATCACGTGGCCATATTTGTGCCCGCATTCCTCCACCAAGACAGCGCAATCCTGCGGCCGAGAGAATGCATTCTGGAGTTCCTCCAATTCCCGCGTACAGGTTGATACTGGACGTTTGCATGGCAGGCGCCATCGCGGCCGTAATATCTCCATCCACAATCATGCGCAGGGACGCTCCTTTACGACGAATGGCTTCAATCAAATCGTAGTTGCGGGGTCGATCAAGCACACAGACAACCACGTCGCGCACGCCTTTGCCCAGGATTTTGGCTGTCACATCGATTACCTCTTCGATAGGCGCATTGATGTCAATTGGCAGAGAAGGATCCTTTATCCAGGCGTGTCGCACCTCTAATGGGTACGCCAACTTTTTCATATAAAAGGCAGGAATATCCTGCAGGCAAGGACGGCCATCCTCAGGCGGGAAGGCGGCCGCGATGCAACTAATGGAATTGGACATACCCTTGCTGACATTTGTCGTGCCATCGACCGGATCGACGGCGATTTCAAAACGAGGCGCGCCTTCTTTCCACGTGCCGACTTTTTCGCCCTTGAACAATCCAGGCGCCTGATCCTTGATTCCCTCGCCAATGACCACCTCACCTTGAATATCCATTAAGTCCAACATGCCCCGGATGGCATCGCAGGCAGCTTCATCTGCCTTTTCTTTTTGGCCCTTGCCCAACCACTGTAAAGTATTGAGGGCCGCCTGTTCCGTTGCCCGCAGAAAATCCATTTCAATCTGCCTTTCGATATCTTGAGGTGGGAAATCTTTCATGATTTTTCCAATCTACTTGCAGAATCATAAATGATCGAGCATAATCATTTATGATTATATCAATCATTCTGGCATTTTAATCCCATGGCGAATTCCGGGGCCATTTCTCTCTTTTCGAACCGATTCCCTTCCATTGCGTGTTTAACGCATAAAGAAGATATCATTCCCTATTCCTTTGACGGCACCGCTGTTTTACAAAATTTGCCTCTGGCGGTGGTCTTTCCCCTATCGACCAAGGAAGTACAGGACGTAGTCGGTTTCGCCGTCGAAAACAGGATTCCTCTTGTCACTCGCGGTTCGGGTACAGGGTTGAGCGGAGGCAGCCTTCCGGTGGAAGGTTGTTTCGTACTCTGCCTAAGCAAGATGAATCGCATTCTTGAGGTCGATGATCGGAACCTGACGCTGCGGACGGAAGCAGGAGCAATTACCGCACATATCGCTCAAGCTGCGGAGAAGGTCGGCCTCTTTTATCCACCCGATCCGGGGTCGATGAAAATCTCCACCATTGGTGGAAACGTAGCGGAAAATTCCGGTGGGTTACGTGGGTTGAAATATGGCGTCACTCGCGACTATGTCATGGGCTTGGAAGTCGTCCTCGCCTCAGGCGAAATCCTCTTCACCGGAAACAAATGCGTCAAGGATGTGGCAGGATATACGTTGCGCGATTTGTTCATCGGATCGGAAGGAACCCTCGGCATCATCACCCAGGTCCTGCTCAAATTGATTCCGAAACCGGCGGCAAGGCAAACGATGCTCGCGGTCTATAGCCGGATGGAAGATGCCGCCGAGACGGTATCGGCTATCGTGGCGGCGAAGATCATTCCCTGCACGCTTGAGTTTCTCGACTCGGTCACGATCAACTGCGTAGAGGATTACGCCAAAGTCGGGTTACCTCGTGATGCTGCTGCCATCCTGCTGATCGAAACGGATGGACATCCTATCGCTGTCAAGGAAGAGGCCGCGCTTATGGCGCAGTTGGCGACGAAGCATGGAGCAACGTCGGTCCGGGTTGCGGAAACGGCGGAGGAAGCAGCCAATCTGGCCACTGCCCGTCGTTCCGCTTTCTCGGCCCTGGCTCGCGTGGCTCCGACGACGATTCTCGAAGATGCCACCGTACCCAGAAGCGAACTGGTGAAAATGATCCGCTTTATTCAACAAACTTCGGAGCGCCATCAATTGAAGATTGGCACCTTTGGCCACATGGGTGACGGCAACCTTCACCCCACGTTTCTCACCAATGAACGCAATCAGGAGGAAATGCATCGCGTGGAAATCGCAATGAAGGAGATTTTCAATTACGCCGTTTCACTCGGAGGAACCATCACGGGAGAACATGGAGTGGGACTGGCCAAGAAGAATTTTCTCAGCCATGCACTGGGGGAACTCAATATCTCCGTCATGCGCAAGATGAAGTCAGCCTTTGATCCACTGGGCATCTTGAATCCCGGGAAAATTTTTGATCTGAAATCATGAGCGAAAAGGAATCTCTTCACAGTCTTGATTACTCCGTGCTTCAGCAGTGCATGCATTGCGGCATGTGCCTGCCTACTTGTCCCACTTATGATGAAACCCTCTTGGAAAGGAACAGTCCGCGAGGCCGCATCTCGCTCATGCGGGCCATCGCAGACGACAAGCTGGAGGTGACCAAGGCGTTCGGAGAAGAGATGTACTACTGCCTCGGCTGTCTGGCGTGCGAGACGGCTTGTCCCGCCGGGGTCAATTATTCGCATCTTTTTGAAGTTGCCCGGGCCGAAATCGAGCAGGCTCATGTCCTCGATAATCCGGAGCGTTCAGTTATACGCAGTGTGGTGTTACGAGGACTATTCACCCGCCCACGAGTGCTGCGTTTTATCGGTCGACTCCTTTGGATTTATCAAGCCAGCAGCGCGCAATGGATCTTTCGCGCGCTACGCCTCAATCGACTGCTTTCCAGGCGTTTTCAGAATTTGGAGGCACAAACTCCGATAGCTTGCGCGAAATTCTCGCATCAACTGATCAAAGAAATCGAGCAGCCCGCAAAGACGAGATTCAAGGTCGGCGTCCTCTCTGGCTGCGTACAGGATGTCCTCTTCTCCGACATCAACCGGGACACGGTGGAGGTCCTTCTTGCCAATGACTGCGAAGTGCATACGCCACCGGTACAGTCATGCTGCGGCTCGCTTCATGCCCACAACGGCGACATTGAGACGGCAGCCCAACTGGCCCGGCGATTGATCGACCTTTTCGATGTGGAAAAGCTTGATGCGATTCTGACTAATGCGGCGGGGTGCGGTTCACATCTGAAGACTTATGATCGCCTGCTCGCCGATGATCCCGTCTACGCCGAGCGGGCCGCGACCTGGTCAGCCAAGCTCAAGGATATTCACGAGTGGCTGGCGGAGATTGGCATCCGGCGGCCCGTGCAGACGGAAATGCCTGTGGAAAATAAGGTCACCTACCATGAAGCCTGTCATCTTTGTCACGGACAGAAAATTAGCAAGCAACCAAGAGAAGTCCTGCGCGCCATTCCAGGACTCAAGCTGATCGAGCTACCCGAATCAACTTGGTGCTGCGGCAGCGCTGGCGTCTACAACATCACGCAACCTGAAATGGCGGCCAAACTGCAGAAACGCAAACTCGATCATATTGTATCGACGGGAGTCGGCACTGTCGCCACGGCAAACCCGGGGTGTCATTTGCAGTTGGTGAATGGCGCCAGGAGGATAAGTCATAATCTGGAAGTCGTTCATCCAATCAGTCTGCTAGCGCGGGCGTATCGACAGGAAAGAGGCCATTAGTTCAGTTTTCCAACCAACTTAAAGACCATTGACGTTAGTGATCAGATTGATACCATATAATCATATTCCATCACATTAGCTTATGCCGCTAGTCGTTCCCTCCTATGAAATCCGCCCGCCTCAACCGCCTCTTTAATCCCAAATCGAATCGCTGTTTCGATGTCGCCATCGATCATGGATTCTTCAACGAATATGGATTTCTTTCCGGTATTGAAAATATCGGCAACGCCATCGCGACATTGGTTGAGGCAGCGCCGGACGCCATCCAGTTGACCGTGGGACAGGCCCCTCTTCTTCAGGCTTATCCGGGACGCCACAAACCGTCGCTGGTTCTTCGCACCGATGTGGCGAATGTCTATGGCAAGGACCTACCCCGCGCGCTTTTCAGCCGCATGATCAAAGCCCCGGTCGAGCAGGCTTTGCGTCTCGATGCAGCCTGCGTGGTGGTGAATCTCTTCCGCATTCCCAATCAGCCGGAAGTCACCGATCAATGCATCCAGAACATTCTCGAGATCAAGCCGGAGTGTGATCGTTACGGGATGCCGCTCATGATCGAACCGCTAGTCTTTCAGTCCAACGAAAAAGCGGGCGGTTATATGGTCGATGGCGATTTGCAGAAGATTCTTCCCCTGGTTCGTCAAGCTGTGGAACTCGGCGCGGATATTATCAAGGCCGATCCTACCGATGACGTCAGCGTCTACCACAAAGTCGTTGAAATTTCGGGACAAATCCCTGTTCTGGTGCGCGGCGGGGGCAAGGCACCGGATGCGGAGATTCTCAAACGCACGGAGGAGCTAATTCAGCAAGGCGTGATGGGCATTGTTTACGGGCGCAACGTCATCCAACACCAAAATCCAGCCGGCATGACCAAGGCGCTAATGGCCATCGTCCACGACGGCGCTACAGCCAACCAGGCAGCCCAATTTCTCAAGTAAATTTATGAGCGAAAAGGTACGAATCGGCATCATCGGTGGTGGGTTAATGGGACGCGAAGTGGCCAGCGCACTGAGTCGCTGGTTTGTCCTCGATAATTATCCGGTTCAGGCGGAATTGGTCGCCGTTTGTGATCTCGCAGAAAAACAACGCGAGTGGTTCCGGCAAGTCCCAACGGTAAAACTTCTCACTGCGGATCACCGGGAACTCCTCGCATCTCCCGACATCGACGTTGTCTATGTCGCGGTTCCGCATAACATGCACGAGACGCTTTATCTTGATGTCCTGAGCGCAGGGAAGGATCTCCTGGCAGAAAAGCCCTTCGGCATCGATCTCAAGGCCGCGCGCTCCATTGCGGCAGCGGCAAAAGCATCCGGTCGATTTGTCCGGTGTAGTTCGGAATTTCCGTTTCTTCCTGGAGCGCAACGCGCCTTCCAGACTGCTCGTGAAGGCAAGCTCGGCAAGGTCCTCGAAATTCATTCGTACTTTCACCACAGCAGTGATCTTGATCCCACCAAACCGGTCAACTGGAAGCGTCAGATCAAGACCTGTGGCGCAATCGGTGTCATGGGCGACCTCGGTATGCACACGATTCATGTTCCCTTTCGCCTCGGCTGGAAACCGAAACGAGTCTATGCGCAATTGCAGAAAATTTATCACGAGCGGCCAGACGGCAAAGGCGGCATGGCCCCCTGCGATACATGGGACAATGCATTGCTTCACACCGAGGTCGAAATCGACGGAGCTGAAGTTCCCCTGCGCTTTGAAATGAAGCGGCTTGCGCCGGGCGAAACCAATTCTTGGTCCATCGAAATTCTTGGCACGGACGGCGGCGTGAAATACAGCACGAAGGAACCGAAGACTCTCTGGACCTTCCAGCGCAGTAAGGAGCAAAGTTGGCAACGTACCGATCTTGGTTTTCATGGGCCTTTCCCCACGATCACCGGTGGTATTTTCGAACCCGGCTTTCCCGACTGCTTCCTGCAAATGTGGGCCGCCTTTCTGGCCGAACGCGCGGGGAAACTTGAAGGGCGCTTCGGCTGCGTCACGCCTGAAGAGGCGGTTGTGAGTCACGAACTCTTCGCCGCCGCTTTGACATCGCATGAGCAGAAGAAGGCGATTACGTTGTAGGAGTCGATAATCGATGAAACGCAGCGACATTAATCATCTCATTCGCTCAGCGGAAAAGTGTTTCCTCTCCCATGGATGGACTCTACCGCCTAATCCGCGCTGGGATGTGACCGATTTCGGACTCGGCATGCATCTTCGATACGGACTGGTGCTCATCAACCTCGCCGAGGAATCGGAATACTGCGAAAAGTTGATGTACGCCCTTCGGAACATGACCACACCGGCCCATACTCATCGAAAGAAAAAGGAGGACATCATCTGCCGATGGGGCCAACTCGATGTGGTGCTCTGGAAAGATACATCTCTGGCCAAGAATGAGATTCTCTCGCTAAAGATCAACGGCAGACACAAAGAGGTCCGGTCGGGCCATCCCATTCATCTTCAAGCTGGCGAACGGGTCACGCTGGTGCCAGGCATTTACCATGAGTTCTTTCCAGCATCGGACGAGTGCATCATCGGCGAAGTCTCCACAGCCAACGATGACTTGCATGATAATTTCTTCATCAATCCCGATATCGGTCGTTTTCCGGGCGTGGATGAGGATGAAGCACCACTCTTGAAACTGGTCAGTGATCCCGTATGAGCACGCCGCGTCAGGGCCTCCTGGCCGCGGGCAACTGGATCATCGATTACACGAAAATCGTCGATGTCTATCCCACCCAGGATGCGCTCTGCAACATTTTGAGCGAGACCTACGGTAACGGAGGCTCACCCTATAATTTACTGATCGATTTGGCCCGGTTGGGGGCACCTTTCTCTCTCGAGGCACTTGGACTTGTTGGCGATGATAAGGATGGAGAATCGATCCGCGCCGATTGTCTCCGGCATCAAATTGAAGTCGGACAACTCCACATCTGTCGCAAGGCCCATACGTCCTACACCGATGTCATGTCGGTCAAGTCCACGGGACGTCGCACCTTTTTCCATCAGCGCGGAGCGAATGCGCGGTTAGGCCCGGAGCATTTTGATTTTTCCGCCAGCCACGCGAAACATTTTCATCTTGGCTACCTCTTGCTGCTCGATCGACTCGATCAACCTGACGCCGAGTATGGCACGGTGGCAGCGCGAATCCTCAAGCGGGCTGGCGAAGCTGGATTTAAAACGAGTATCGATGTCGTCAGCGAAGACAGTGACCGTTTCCCCGCCATCGTTCGACCTGCTCTCCGGTATACGGACTATGCCATCTTGAACGAATTCGAGGCTGAACGCACCACAGGCCTGCAAATTCGCACCGAATTGGGTGTTGACCCTGTACAACTTCGCGCCGCGGCCCACCGTCTTTTGGAGGCAGGTGTACGCGAATGGGTCATCATTCATTTTCCGGAAGGTGCCATCGCCCTAGGACACGATGGACGTTCTATTTTTCAAGGCAGCGTGCGCATCGCACAGGAAAAAATCATTGGGACAACCGGTGCGGGCGACGCATTTGGCGCGGGGCTGCTCTACGGGCTCCACGAGGGAAAGCCGATGGAGGAATGTCTTCGTTACGCCGTTTGCACTGCTGCTGCATGCCTGACTGAAGCGACTACCTCTGGGGGAATTAGCTCTCTTTCTCAATGCTTGGAATTGGGCGTCACGCTCGGTTTTCGAACATAGATTTCACCTGGATCATTACGAACGAAAGTGCGCCCCAACATCTGCCCGCCGTCTACTAGGGCCTGTTCACACTAATATTCAACGCGTCACCTCTTAAGCTTGGCGGCCTCATGGCAACCCTGAAAGGGTTGCAATCATTCAGCCCAGGGTTGGCGCAGCAGCGCCTACCCTGGGTTAATCAAATATGGGAACAACCCTGAAGGGGTTGAAGCTTGCTCCTGCTGCGCCGGATTCAACTCTTTCAGAGTAGAGCCCGCCAGGCATCAGCCCAGGGTAGGCGCGGACGCGCCAACCCTGGGCTGAGTGATCACAACCCCGTGGGGTTGCAGAATTTTTGAGCGTAGTGTTAACAGGCCCTAGAGCACGCAGGGCCGATTCGTTCAGGCTGTACTTTCAGACTGGTCACGATTGGCGAAAGCGCATAAAGGGGGAAATGCATGCACGCGCTGTTCCTTCAGGAAATTGGTGGTGGACCGCTCTTTTCTCGGTGACCATGCTGGTATTGGCTGCGGCGGCGAATGCCGCGATGGACAAACTTTCATTTCGCTACAGCGAGAGCATTTTTGCGAGACAACCGGCCACTTATCAACACTGGTTGAATCCGGCAATTTCATGGCCAAACAAATGGAAGAATGGAGATCGCCGGCAAGGCGAAGCCTTCCCGTTAAGTTCAACGACTTTGGTGGGATTAACCGATGCTTGGCATTTTTTTAAGTCAATCATGCTAGTGTGCTTTGCCTTGGCAATCCTGGCTCCCTTTCGAAAATTAGCGCCGGCTCCATGGTGGGCGTGGATATTGATTTTTCTTGGTGTATCGCTGCTCTGGGGTGTTGTTTTTGAAGTTCTCTTTCGATGGGGACTTTGAAAATGACGTGCCAAAATTGGATAGACACGCTGGCTCCGGTCATGAAAACCTCCGGTATTGATTTAGATGCTGGAATTGAAAGTGCGACAACGCACCCTCAAAACTGTCTCCATCACTCTTCGATGCTGATCTAAGCTGCGCTTGAAAGTCGGATTGTCCTAACTCAGGTTGGAGCGAGGCTCATGCGCAAATCCTGCCATGTCAAAGACTCAACTGCCACCCGGCGCAACCAATACGCCCTTTCAGGTGCTTTTTGCGAGCCTGATTGGAACCACCATCGGATTTTTTGATTTTTACTAATTTTCTCTGCAGAAACGCTTTCTCTGATTTCAACTCTGCCCACTCTAGCGCTTTTTGAAAATAGCCTGCCGCTTTGTCGTGATGTTCCAATCGTGACTCAAGTTCCCCCAACACTGCATAATAAAGGTAATAATCTCTAAGCTTTCCTGTGCCTGGGATGGCCGCCACGGCTTCGAGTCCTGCCGCTGGACCTCGCACTTGGGCGACGGCGACCGCGCGTGATCATCGACCGGTCCCACTGGGTACGGTCCTGATCCTGCAAAAGCAGCAAATTACCGGCTCCATCCATCCGTGCCGGCAATCGTGCGCAGTTCAGGAGCATCAACGCGAGCAATGCATGCGTGCGCGACTGGCGTGTGACCGGATGTTCCGCCAGTAGATGTGTCAGGTAGAGCGCTTCGTGGCAAAGATCCTCACGCACCAGCCGGGCACCACTTGAAGCTTTGTAGCCCTCATTGAAAAGCAGGTAGCCAAGGTCGGACCGGGCTCGCGCTTAGTCTTATAGCAACTCGCTAAACGTAAGTGCTTGGAAGGACTGAGTCCCGTGGACGTCAATGCAACTCAAAGGGCACTCCTGACAAGCGGCCCGAGTGTTCGAACGATTAGCCGACGAACTATCTATTTGCCCGTGGTCCTGCAAAGCTCGATGAACGCATTGAAAGATCGACTGGGTGCGACTTGTTTCGACCAGGCGAGACTGATTTTGCGAGAGAGCTTCTCGGGGCACAGAGAGCGGAAGATGACTTTGCGATGACGGAATGATTTACGTGCCATCGAGGGAATCAGAGATATCCCCTGTCCTGTTTCGACCATAGCCAAGACAGTATCGAGTTGGGAACTCTGAATGAAGACTTTTGGAGTAAAGCCCGAACGGTGACAGAACGAAATGGTTTGCCCCCGCAGGCAATGGGCATCGTTCATCAGAATCATGGGCAACTCCCGCAAGCGGCGCAGTGAAATGTCGCGAGATTTGAGCAGAGAGTGATTCTTGGGCAGGGCAAGCAGGAACTCATCCTCAAATAGGTCCTGAGTTTGCACATGGTCGTTTGCGATGGGTGGACTGAGTATGGCGAGATCCAGCGCGCCGGTGCCGAGAGAGGCGAGTAGATGCTCGGTCGGTTCCTCCGTTATCTGAAAGTTAATCCCTGGATGGCGTTTCTGTGAGAGACGAAGCAAGCCCGGTAAAAGGTAAGGGGCTATTGTCGGGATCACTCCGATCTTGAGGAGTCCTTGGACGTTATGCGAAAAGGAGAACGCGGCCTGCTGAACCGATTCTACGTTTTTGAGAATGTCCTGAGCGTGCCGATAGACCCGTTCGCCCAACGGCGTGAGATATGCGCCCTTTCTTCGTCTCTGCAGCAGTGGCTCGCCCACTTCCTCTTCCAATTTTTTAATCTGGTGACTGAGCGTTGGCTGACTGACATGACAGAGTTCAGCCGCCGCCGTGAAACTGCGGTTGTCGGCCACGGCCAAGAGATAGCGAAGCTGATGAAGTTCCATAGACAGCGTCTATGGTCACGATGAAAACAAAGTATTTCAACTATAATTACCATTGTTCCAACCTCAGGCAACCTAACGAACTGTCCCAAGGAGAAACCCATGTCAAACGAATCCAAATGTCCTTTCCATCAAACTGCCGGAGGCGGCACGACCAACCGCGAATGGTGGCCCAAACAGCTAAAAGTCGAACTTTTGAGCCAGCATTCTGCCAAGACCAATCCGATGGGCAGGGACTTCAATTACGCGGAAGAATTCAAGAGCCTCGATCTGGCGGCAGTGAAAAAGGACCTCGCAGCCCTGATGACCGACTCGCAGGACTGGTGGCCGGCTGACTTCGGTCACTATGGTCCTTTGTTCATTCGCATGGCTTGGCATAGCGCGGGCACTTACCGCACCGGTGACGGTCGTGGCGGCGGCGGTCGGGGTCAGCAACGCTTTGCGCCGCTAAACAGTTGGCCGGACAATGTCAGCTTGGACAAGGCACGTCGCCTCCTCTGGCCGATCAAGCAGAAGTATGGCCGGAAGATTTCCTGGGCCGATCTAATGATCCTGACCGGGAACGTCGCTTTGGAAACGATGGGATTCAAAACGTTCGGGTTCGGTGGGGGACGTGAAGATGTCTGGGAGCCGGATCTGGACGTCTATTGGGGCAGGGAAGATAAGTGGCTGGGCGGCGACAAGCGTTACTCCCACGGTTCCCCTGGAATCGACAAGGAGGCGGTGCTGGTGTCCGACGAGCCAACGGATGGAGACATCCACGGGCGTAGCCTGGAGAATCCGTTGGCCGCCGTGCAGATGGGCCTGATCTATGTCAACCCGGAAGGCCCGGACGGCAACCCCGATCCGCTTCTCGCAGCAAAGGACATCCGCGACACCTTTGGTCGCATGGCGATGAACGACGAAGAGACGGTGGCGCTCATCGCCGGTGGCCATACCTTTGGCAAGACCCATGGTGCCGGCCCGACGCCCCATGTGGCGCATGAACCGGAAGCGGCCAGCCTTGAGGAACAGGGTTTTGGCTGGAAGAACAGCTTTGGCTCCGGCAAAGGCGCTGACACGATCACCAGCGGGCTGGAAGTCACCTGGACCTCCACGCCGACGAAGTGGAGCAACGATTTCTTCCAGAATTTATTTGGTTATGAATGGGAACTGACGAAGAGCCCGGCCGGAGCGCATCAGTGGAAGCCGAAAAACGGCGCAGGAGCTGGCACTGTGCCGCATGCGCATGACTCGTCGAAGAGGATCTCGCCTTCCATGCTGACCACCGACCTCGCGCTACGTTTCGACCCGGCTTACGAAAAAATCTCGCGACGTTTTAGGGATAATCCCGATCAGTTTGCTGATGCGTTCGCCCGGGCGTGGTTCAAGCTGACGCATCGCGACATGGGACCGCGCGCCCGTTATCTCGGCCCGGATGTTCCCGCCGAGGAACTCATCTGGCAGGACCCCATTCCCAAGGTCAATCATCCCTTGATCGACCCGCAGGACATTACCTCGTTAAAAGGCAATATCCTGGCGTCCGGCCTTTCCGTCTCGGAGTTGGTTTCCACCGCCTGGGCGTCGGCATCCACGTTTCGCGGCTCGGACAAGCGCGGCGGGGCGAACGGCGGCCGCATTCGCCTGGCCCCGCAAAAGGACTGGAAAGTCAATCAGCCCGAACAACTGACTAAGGTGCTCAAGACCCTCGAGGACATCCAGAGCGCTTTCAACGGCGCAGCGAGCGGTGGCAAGAAGGTATCGCTGGCGGACCTGATCGTGCTGGCTGGATGCGCAGGCGTGGAGAAGGCAGCGAAAAATGCCGGCCATGAAATCACGGTTCCCTTTACTCCAGGACGCATGGATGCCTCCCAGGAGCAGACCGACGTCGAGTCGTTTGCCGTGCTCGAGCCCATCGCGGACGGCTTCCGTAATTACCTCAAGGGCAAATACACGGTACCGGCTGAAGCACTGCTGATTGACAAGGCGCAATTGCTCACCCTGACGGCACCTGAAATGACGGCGCTCATCGGCGGCCTGCGTGTCTTGAAGACTAACTTCGGGGGGACACAGCACGGGGTTTTCACCAAACGACCGGAGACACTAACCAACGACTTCTTCACCAACCTGCTCGACATGACCACGGCGTGGAACCAGTCCTCGAAGGACGCGGATGTCCTGGAAGGCAGAGATCGCAAAACGGGGACGATTAAGTGGACCGGCACGCGGGTTGACCTTGTCTTCGGTTCCAATTCCATCCTGCGCGCTCTGGCGGAAGTCTACGGCAGCTCAGATGGGGAAAAGAAGTTCGTCCACGACTTTGTCGCAGTCTGGAACAAGGTGATGAACTTGGATCGCTTCGAATAAAGCAAACTACTCATGAAAACCTCCACCAAAATTCAGTCTCTCAAAACCACGGACCTTTCCGTCGGAGTAGCACTCGCTACAGAATTGGCTCGGGATATATCCGTTAGCTTGGCAGAGGCCCGTCAGGCAATCCCCAAGCCTGGCGGAACGAATTACGCCGAACCAGCGCATATTCCCCGCGAGCTCATCGCCAGCATTCTGTTGGTTGCCATCAGCATTGCCAACGAGGGCTGGTCGAAGTCCTGATTAGAAAAAAATTCTCCTTTCCTACCTTTGCATCTCTCGCGATGTAGGTGATCTGGCAACGTCCGGCGGCTTACGCGCGCTTGAACCTGTGCGACGCTTCTTTGGTAATCGGAGATTGGCATGGCGGACGACACATTAGGCTGAGAGTCCTAACGCTCTCCGTGCGCTTGATGGATTTATTTTCTTTGGCCCAGAGATCAGCCTCAAGCTTGGTTGGAAATCGCTTCCGAATTCTCTTTCCTGCGGCAACTCCTGCATCCACACACCAGCGGATAGTGTTGCCTGCCTTGTCGTATTCAGGGCGCACTTTCGCAGGGCACCTCCGCGATTGCGGATGAACTTATCGAGTTCACCTGAGGTAAGGCGGATACAGCGTGCACTCAACCGGACTGGCTTCAATTTGCCTTCGATAATGCACCGCTCAATGGTTCTGACACTGACACGCAGAATGGTGGCAGCGTCCCTTTTGGTAAGTAGATTTTCTCGCATACCGTCGGACATGGAAGTTTGGCGCGTAGAGCCCAAAAAAGACCCATACCGACAAAAACCGACAGCTCTGCGGGGCCGTCCGTGGCCAGATTTGTGGCCGTCCTTTTTGGCCAAAAGTGGAATAACGCGACAAAACCTGTCGTGTTGAGTCCTTGTGGTAAGCTCTACTTCTACAGAGGGTAGAAGTGAATTTGAGAGGTTATAATCTCCCAGAGAGGTGGTGCACTCGGGGAGACTCGAACTCCCATGGATTTCTCCACACGCACCTCAAGCGTGCGCGTCTGCCATTTCGCCACGAGTGCAGGGAGGGTAAGAATACGCCTTGAGCCGAATTTGTCACTGAAATTCAGCACAACAAAACACAGTCGCTTCCAGACAGCTTTGGGTTAGATTACGGCATGGTCGTTTCACCTGTGGAATCTCCTCTCTCCGTACGCGAACGCCAAGCCGGTTTGCTCTACGCCGCGCTCGTAGGCGATTCCCTCGCCTTGGGGGCCCATTGGATTTACGAGCAGGATGAAATCGCGCGGCGATTCGGACGCGTCACGGAGCTTCAGGCGGCATCACGGGAAGATTATCACCCCGGCAAGGGGCGTGGCGCGCAGACCCATTATGGAGACCAGACACTCATCCTGATGGAATCGCTCGAGGCCTGCGGCGGCAATTTTGTCATGGATGATTTCGCGAAGCGTTGGCGCAGTTTTTGGGACGACTCCAAATCTTACCGCGATCACGCCACGAAAGATACTCTCGCCCATTTGGAAGAAGGAATCGGCCTCACTCGCGCGGGCTCGGATTCAACTGAACTGGGCGGAGCCTCCCGCATGGCCCCTCTGCTTTTGGCCCTACGCAACGAGGAGAAACCCACCATCATCGCGGCAGTCCGCGCCCAGACCGCGTTGACTCACGCCACTCCCACAGTCATCGATACGGCGGAATTCATCGCACACACCGTCTTTCTTCTCATGCGGGGGGTCTCCATCCCCAGCGCGCTCAATATGTCGGTGGCGTTGCCCTACAAGGCTCTCACCCCCGATGCGTTGCTGCAAAAAGCCGAGGCCGTGCGCGACCTTCCCACTGCCGAAGCCGTGGCCAAGCTGGGCCAATCATGCGCCCTCGACAAGGCCCTCCCCTCCGTCTTCGCCATCCTTCTGCGTCACGGCGATAACCTCGAAACCGCGCTGATCGAAAATGCCATGGCGGGCGGGGACTCGGCCGCCCGCGCCCTCGTACTCGGCATAATCCTCGGCGCCGCCCATGGACGCCGCGCCGTTCCCGACCGCTGGATCAGCTCCCTCAAGGCCCGCCCCCAAGTGGAAACCTTCCTCAAGACCGTCGGCCTCGGCGCAACGGATTAAGGTAGCCCGCGATCGCCGAACACGGGTCGGTGGTAGTCGTCGTTGTCTCTAACGGCGACTACCTCGGAGCTTGCGGCACCGGCCAAGTCCAATCGCCCTCGGTATATTCCATGTGATTGGGACTGTTCTTTTGATAAACGACTTTCCCCCCGTCGTCCTTCTCATTTCCTCCGACGGAATAAAGCAAAAACGTTCCGTCGGGCAGAAGCCGGTAATGATACGGCTCTCCACTCATGATATCGTGCGGAAGTTCCGCCTCATTGACGGAAACAAGCGCGCCGAGTGAATCCGGATAGGCGTTATGAGCCAGTCGATAGCGTTCCAGCGCACAGGCAATCCTCGTTTCATCAACCCAGACCTGCGCCTGGGCAAATTGATACGCCTGGTTGGGTAAAAAACTAGTCAGGACACTGCACAGAACATCCCATGGCGCGTAGGAGCCCGACCTGATTTTCCATTCATATTGGCTTTCGAGATCATCAATCTTCTCGGAAGGAACCCGGCGATCTTTTGCATCCACCAACCGTAAACTACGAAACATAACTGCTGCCGTCCGGCTTTTGCCCTGGTCCCACCAGCCTGAGGGCCACAGATAGGGAGCACGCGCCCAAAACGGCACCGGACTAACATCGGACATCCCAAAAAGCGCCCCATACATCTCGGATCGCGGGGCATTTTTAAGATAATCGATATTTCCAGACGAATCCACAACCTCAGCCCGCATGGCAAACTGATAGTCGGCCAGAAAATTGATCGGCTTCAGTATGCCATCAATTTCCGCAAGTTGCGCATCATTCCATTCGTGACGGGCCAGCCCGTCATAGATGGCGCCGCTGCCAATGCTTACCATCCCCACCTTGACCAGGACACCCACTAGCGATGGATCATCCCCGGCCGCGGAGGCGAGCTTGAAATTAATTTTCAAGTCTTCCAAGGCAAGATCGGGCTGGCGTTTTTCCAATTCAAGGAGCGCGTAAAGCGTCAGTATCTTGCTGACGAATATTTGGGAAGCGATAAGCCCAACCGGACGCGCCGCCGGCATTTGCTGCCCGTCATCGAATTGAAATCGGCAATAGGGTCGCGCGGCATTGTCCCGAAGGTCCTTGATGAATGGAAAAAGTGCATCCAGTTGGACCACCGAATCGTCGGACGGCGGAGCGCTTTTGAAAATCTCCGAGTATTTCGCAGTGATCGATTGTTGAATTTTCTTATCATCGAATAGCTCGCCATGCCGCCAATCGCTTTTGGGTGGAAAGTCATTGTCATAGGTTCTATTTCCCAAAGCTTTTCGCAAAGCAATGTCGTCAAGATAAGATCCACCTTTCCTATCTTTTACCGGCTCCAGTTTGAAGGCGGGAATAGAAGCAAGATTTTGATTATCCGGCACCGGCGGAGGAATAAATTTCCTAAAATCGAACGACT